>Ga0172379_10003404_pt1 | contig 25434 bp, 24 predicted proteins | sample GrowelOW334metaG_FD_119756 | JGI IMG/M metagenome (GOLD analysis project Ga0172379, IMG submission 119756) | Groundwater microbial communities from an aquifer near a municipal landfill in Southern Ontario, Canada - Groundwater well OW334 metaG | ecosystem: Environmental > Aquatic > Deep...
CCAGAAATCTTGTTTGGGAAAAAATTTCTTCTATCCCAAATTCCAAACTTCTTTAAAAGTTCTTCCGCCCTCTCGGTCGGCTTAAAATTCAACTTTCCTTTTGTATATTTAGTAGGTAATAGAACATTCTCCAACACTGTATATTTATTAATAAGATTAAACGACTGAAAAACAAAGCCGACGTTTAAATTTCTAATTTTTGATAATTCGTCATCACTAAGCTTTGACACGTCTTTTCCATCCAGAAGAATTTTACCTTCCGAGGGATGCTCCAAAAGCCCTATCAAACACATCAGTGTCGATTTTCCGGACCCGGAGGAACCAAGTATTCCTACATATTCTCCGTCTTTTATCTCGAGATTCACCGAACACACAGCTTTTACTTTTTCTTCTCCAAGAAAATAGGACTTACAGATATTTTGAAGTTTTATCATTTTATATGAAGTAGAATAAAATAGATTAAGTAGAAAAAAGCAGATAAATACACATTCTACAAATCCTACCTATTCTACTTTCGTTCAATCAAAAATTACGTCTCCCTCTTTTACATCACCTTTAATTTCAACCTTATCCTCACCTTCTATACCGATCTCGACGTATACTTTGTTACTTTTGCTTCCCACACTGACATACTTACCTTTAGAATCGGTGGAGACGTATTTCGGAGGAACGTACAAAACGTTATCTTTTTGCGAGAGAAGAAACCTTGCATCCCCACTCATGCCAATTCTAAAACGATTAAAATCAAAATCGCCTTTCTCAAATTTCACTCTTGTTTTGTAAACCGTCCCGGCCTCTCCGGCTTTGGGTGTATAACCGATAAAATCAACGACCCCTTCAAGTATCTCGTCGGGGTGGGAATCGAGTATCACGGAAACTTTCTGCCCTTTGATAATATCTACAACTTCACTCTGATCAGCCGAAACGTCAAAATATATTGATTCCGGATTTATAATTTCAACCTGCGTCTCCGTCACAAGAACATTCATTCCGGAGTATGGATGGGCAAGATAAGTAACAACCCCTGCAAACGGAGATAAAATTGTAGAATGTCTTAGATTATATTCCGCTGCAACATATGCTTCATAAGCACTGTCTTTTGCGGCCTCAGCGGTAGTTCGAGTATTTTTCTGAGCGAAAGTTTCATCTCCCGAATGATCTTTCACCTGATCGTGTACATTTTCAACGGTTGCTTCTGCGGCACGTAGGGTTGCCTTTGCCTGCTGAAAAGCGGCGTTTAAAACTACTGTATTCAACTTCGTCAAGGCTTGCCCTTTTTTAACTTCATCCCCTTCTTTCACACCTACCCACGCAATTTCGCCGGAAGATGGATATGTCAATTTCACATATTCATCAGCATTTATTTCCCCTGAAAGCGTAAGAACTTCTTCCACCGTTCCTTTCTTTATTTCCGTACTCTCAACATTGTTACTGTTCTTTGAGGAGAGTGTTTTAAAATAAAAAAAGGAAAAAACGGATATGATAATAACCGAGATAATCCAAAACTTCTTTCTCCTGTAAAATCGTGCCTTTATGCCTTTCATATTTTCGTAATTGTAGCAAAAATCTGATATTATTAATAGCCATGAATAATATTTTTGAAGTGTTTTTTGATGTCGAAACTAAGAAAATCTTCGCGGACATACCCGACTTCGACCCCGCAAAACTTGGGGTGTCTGTTGTTTCAGTTTATAAACGAGAGGTCGATGAAAACCAGAATGAAATAAACGGAACCATGCAAAGTTTTTGGGAAGAAGATTTTGACAAAATGTGGCAGGTCTTCACGGGTGCAAAAAGAATTATCGGTTTTAACAGTATAAGGTTTGACGTACCGGCTTTGAAGCCTTATGCTCCTTCGTACTTTGCAAAATTACCGCATTTTGATATTTACGCTGAAATTAAAAAGGTGTCAGAACATGCGGCCGGACTCAATGCAATTGCAAGAGAAACGCTCGACCGCGAAAAAACTGATGATGGACTTAATGCCGTATATTACTGGGAAAAACACGACCCCGAAAGCTTGGCAAAGCTTAAAAAATACTGTGAAGCGGATGTACTGATTACCCGAGATGTGTATGATTATGTCGTAAAAAACAAAGAGATATTGTTCAAAGACAAGTGGAATACTCTTCGCAAAGTTCCAATGGATTTTTCCTACCCAAAAGAAGAGGTTTCAAACCTTCAAAACTCATTATTTTAAACCAACTACACAGGCAAAACGTCCCTGCTCGTTAATAGGCCCACCACTTTCCCTGACATGGGAAAAAAACCTTTCGTCTTTTACCGTATCTACGCCACTTTCAAAGATGTTTTCTTTTTTTACTCCAGCGTCAATCAGTTGTTTTTTCGTAAAACTGATTAGGTCAATTGAATATCTATTCTCTCCAACCTTAGTAATAAAACTTTTCCATCTCGGGTCGTCTTTTTGTGAAGGATTCTCTTTAATAAAAGATTCTTTATATGCACATGGCCCTATCCCAACTATTAAATCGTCGGTGTTGGAAATAAACTTTAGTTTAAACTGATCTACCGCTTTTTTCGATATCTCAAGATCAACCCCTTTCCAACCCGCATGAATCAACCCAACCGCTGACTGGACAGGATCATAAATTATAACCGGTAAACAATCGGCAATCAGAAGAAATAAATTTATTCCTTTTTTGTTTGTAATGAGTCCATCTACCTTTACCGTTTTGCGAAAGTCAAACATACTGCTTCCCATACTTCCATCAGGGAGCTCGACAATTTGATCTCCATGAGTTACCCACATACAAACAGTCTTATTAATGTCAAGGCCGGTTTTTTCAAAAAACATTTTGCGGTTTGCTGTGGCGTCTTCAAAAATATGTGGGTTATCCCCGATAAAATTCGCCATATTTCCGTCACTTTTTTGCGAAAAATAATGATTTAAATTATCGTATTTGAGAAGCTGCGGTATCTGATACACAAATAAAGTATACTATAATCATGAAAATCGACATCCTAACTCTTTTTCCATCCATGTTTGGCGGCCCTTTTGATACGTCAATGCTTAAAAAAGCAAAAGATAATAAATTGGTTGAGATTGAAATTCACAACCTTAGGGACTGGGCAGAAGACAAACATAAAACCGTTGACGATCGTCCTTTTGGAGGTGGAAAGGGAATGGTCTTGCGTGTCGATATTGTTCACAAAGCAATTTCCGCTCTTAAATCGAAGGGGGAAGAAAAAACAATTCTCCTTTCTCCACAGGGAAAAGTATTCAGTCAAGAAAAGGCCAGAGAGCTGGCCAGTATTGATCATCTAATTCTCGTTGCCGGTCACTATGAAGGATTCGACGAGAGAATCGTCGAAAATTTTATCGATGAGGAAATATCGATTGGAGATTACATATTAACAGGCGGAGAAATTCCAACCATGGTTTTGGTGGACAGTATTGTAAGACTAATCCCCGGAGTTCTTGAAGAAGAGGCCACAACCCACGAATCCTTCAGCCGGGGCGATGATAAAAATAATAAACTTCTCGATTTTCCCTCCTATACCAGACCTGAAAAATATCTCGGCACATCTGTTCCAAAAGTACTCCTTACCGGGAATCACAAAGAAATAGAGATTTGGAGAAAAGAAAAGGCGTTGGAAAAAACAAAGAAGGTAAGACCGGAACTGGTAAAAAGCGAGTAGAAATTTTCTGGGGATTAATACTTTTTACTGCTTCAACATTGCAGTCACTACAAATCTTTTAGAATCCAAAAATCCGGAACAGGTATATAAGGTGATTCTATAATCATTAGTAGGATTTAAAATTGAAGATTGGTTCGGCCCGACTTCCTGGGTAAAATATACTTCAAATTTCTTCTCGCCACCGTTTTCAAAAACAATAACGATTTCATCTCCCACCTTAACTTTTGGCAGGTCTTTGAGCAAATTCGGGTAATTATGGCCATAAAGTACCGAGTTACCCAATTCTCCGGGGACCGGAGACGTTGAAAGGTGTGAGACACCTTCTTTCGTAGACTCCCATCGGTTGTTGACAATCTTAGATGGAATTACGGCCAGCTGTTTATCGATTGATGGAATTCTTATTCCAACAGGCCTTCCTTGCGGTAAGGTGGCCAATTCCACCATACTACCTTTCTGCTCAGGCGGTGCAACATCAAAGCTTACGCGTTTCGGAGAATTTCTTTCCCATACCAAATAAACACCTATACCCAGTAAAATAATTCCGGCAATAATAAAAGTATTTGAAAAAAATCTGCGCACAATTAATTATAATACTAAACTTAAGCTTAAAATGAAGAGATTAGCTTCTTTTTCTCAAAGCCAGTCCTGCCGAAGTTAATAAGAAAGATGCACCAAATACTGTATAAAGCAGTCCTGAATCACCAGTACTTGCCAATCCTAAAACCGATCCTTTAGGAGCTGGGCTGGACGCCTCTGAAGGCATACAGCTATTTACAGCGTAGAGTATGAAATAATAGGTTGTCGAGGGATCAAGGGCCTCAACCGTAAAACTGGTCACATTACCCGTATTGGGTACCCCATATGGGTAGTCTCCAATTTTTGTTCCGTAAGCGATTGTATAGTGAGTCGCCAGATCAATCTTTCCCCAAGTTATAGTTGCTTTTGATCCGTTTCTGACAACAGAGAGTATCTGCGGTGTATTAGGTCTTTTAGAATCACAAACCGGTGGTCCCGGTGGATTGGGTGGATTCGGAGGATTATATTTACAGGCATAATTCTGGTTTGTCGCAAGGTAGGCTACACTATCAAGTCCCCAATCTGCTCCTGAGGGAATGTAATACCAACCAAGTTTAACCAACTGATCTATTGTTTCTTGGGATAGTGAATCTCCTATTCTCCACCAATTTGTTTGAATTCCACTGCCGTTGTCAGCACAAAAGCACTGAATCAGGGCGTTGTCGGCTGTGTAATAGACCGCATCAGATCCGGACACTCCCGATCCTCCAACAATATAATGAGTTCCGCTTGAATATGAGACCTTTAAAATACCTTGAGGATTGCTGCACGATGGAAAGTTCGGAACATCGGCTGCGTTAACCGAGGAAACCAAAGCAAACAAAAGCACAAACTGGCTTAATACCACTAATAATTTTTTATACATAATTTAACCTTTTGGGGCAGTAAAAATAAAAAGTCTTATTTGTGGAGGTATTATAATATATATAGGATACTATGTCAAACGTTTTAATACCCTGTATACTATTTATATAGGATATTATATAGGATATATAATACAACAATTAGTTCGACTTTGTCTCATCCTTACCCAACAACCTCTCCACTTCAGCTTTTGAGGGGTTTTCCACGCCACAATTCTTAACGGAACAGTCCGATATCGGCTTATCATATAGCTCCGCGCTGCCACGGGGATCTATCCTTCTCCTGCCCCCATTCGGCAAATTGACACATATACCGCACTTAAAGCACGCATCCTTTTTAAACGACGTTGAACGGGTAATTTGTAACTCTTTAATTGAAGTCATGTCTTTTATTTCTCTTTATTTTCCCTCTTGAAGAATTTTCTATAAAGAAGATATGAAACCACAAGAACAACAAAGGCAATTCCGACCGTAATCTTTGTTCTTTCTTTTGCAAATCTTCCAACCTTTTGAAAAACATTTTCTGCCGGTGTCGGAGTCGGTTCACCAGACTCTTCCGCATCTTTTCCTAAAACATCACCCGTCTCTTCTTCTTTTACTTCCTCTTTCGGCAACTGTGAAACTCCACTTGTCGGACCTGGCGTGATGTAGGTGACACTATAGTTATCGGCAACTACCGAAGATGCATTTCCTGCTTTGTCAACCGCTCTAATGGCATAAAAATAGTCCTTAGTCGAATCAAGTCCGACATTGTCCCATGTCATATCCTTACCGGTTGGACCACCCAACTCGTATACTTTTGTACTTCCGTTAGCATCGAATTCCGGTTTGTCAGAGCGGTATATAAAAACACGGCTGAAATCTGAATCACCCGGCGTTGTCCAGTGAATTCTGTAAAAACCACCTGCTACCTTTTCTTTCCAGTAGTTTGATACGGGTGAAGGACCCGATCTATCAATCTTTGTGTCCGTTTCGGCTGAGGCACCGGATATTTCAACTTTAAACCTGTATAGACCGTCACCGTCATAAATTTGAGATCCTCCTACCTGAACCTGACCAGATGCTCCTGTTATGGCTCCTCCAAATTCTCTCCAAGTACTGTCTGAATCCTTTCTTACATAAAACTTGGCCGTAACGTCAGTGCTCGACAGTGCCGAATACGAAATCTTAAATGTATCTGTATTGGTATATTCAGGAAGATCTTCAATATAGACAACCGGTGAATAGGCCTTCACCGAAGTGACTACATACAGCATCAACGCAGCTGACAATAATATACTGAAAAGCTTTTTAAACATATTAATCTTTCTTCTTAAGTGTGTATGATACAACTCTCAATGTAATACCTGCAAATAAAGTCATAAGCAGTAGATACAATATCCAAGTTTCACTTCCTGTTGCTGGAAGTGTCATACCAAGAACTTGCCCTTTAATCGAGGCTGAAATATCAACAGATTGTCCGATTCCGACATTGGATGTATCCGTATTGCATTCAACATATTTTTCCGACCTGGTATTTCCGGTACACACCGCGACGTTCGTGAATACCCCCTCTTTCAGTTCAGAATCGAGCTTTGCTTGATATTCAACGGTTGTTTCCTTTGTCTCCTCAGTTGTACCCAACGTTCCGACGTTCCAGGACAGTTTACCTCCTGATATCGACGGGTCGGAAGCGGATACCCCATTAATTTTCGTGGAACCAGTAACATAGGTAAATCCTCCCGGCAAAACGTCATAGACAGTGACATTTAGTACTGGCACATTTCCGCTATTGGTTACGGAAATCGTGTAGGTAACCGTCGCCCCGGCACTCGAGTTGCCTCCGGAGTTATTCGATTTTATAAGTTCGAGATTTGGCTTTTCTTCAACATTTCCAAAGTTGTACTCATCACATGCAGCAATTGCATTCAAACTTCGGTATTCACACAAGACACTAATCGGAAGATTAATAACATGGCAATTGTCATCCTGGTTTAACGGATATGTCTGTCTCCAACCACCTTGCTGTACTTCACAAATTTTATACTGTCCCGGAAGCAAATCTTCAAACCAATACCATCCAAGGTGACTTCCACTGTCTGTCAACATTGTCTTTATTGGCGACGGGTCATAATCCCTTCCGTTCCATTTATACAAATTAATTGTCCATCCACCCAACAATTTTTCATCACCATTTTTATTGCCATCTTCATCTACATCCTCCCACTTGTAACCGTGAATGTCACTAAGTTCAACATTTCCAAATATCTTCCCTGTTACAGGCTGTCCTGATCTACTGATCACAACCCGGTGACAAAACGGAGCTTCGTCGGTCTTCCCCGACAAGTTGGCAATACCTTCGGAAGCCCCAGGATATGTCTGGCTCCAATCTGCTGTTTCTAGAACTTCACAAACATAGTAAGTGCCTTTGAAAAGATTTTCAAATCTATATCTTCCTTCTTCCGGAATGTTGTGGGTTAACTGGTCAACGCCAATTTGTTTCCAATCAGAAGCATATAATCTTATTGTCCAGCCATTCAGGTTTGGTTCACCCAAGTCTTGCAAAGCATTGGCATTTATATCATTGAATTTTCTTCCTTGGATGTATGTGTTTTTGAAATTACCAAAGTGTTTAGTAGTAAGGATGTCTCCCGCGTTGACAACTTCGGTCCTGCAAAAAGAACTATTTCTCACTTCACCCGATGCCGGTTCCGTTTGTGTCCAACCCGACTTTAGATCCTCACATAGGTAGTAAGTGCCCGGCAGAAGACTCGCAAATTTATACTGACCGGTCTCTCCAGTATCACCCGTCTCCATTTGTGCAAGCTGCGTCCATCCGGAGTCAAACAAGTGTATTATCCAGTTATTGAGGTAAGACTCCCCACCATCCCAATTTCCACTACCGTTTAGATCCTCATATTTTCTACCTTGGATTGAACCGTACTTCGTATTGGTGAAAGTACAGGTAATATTATCGCCTTTATCAACCGAAAAACTTGTTGTTACTTCAGTTTTTGTATCGTCCACACACGATGCCGAAGTAAGATTCCAGCCGGTTGGAATACTTGATTCAGACACCGTATAAAATCCAGTAGCAACGGTTATTAGTCCTGTGGAATTATTCTGTGTTGTATCTATTGTTGGTGTGAAACCTGTCTCTCCACCGATAGTAAATCCAAAGGTATCGTTTCCGCCGATCGCATTTTTGATAATTGTGATCGTTCCAGTGTCACGGGTGTTGGTAACCGTGCAGCTGACATCCTCAGCAAGATCCAGTGTTAAGATGTCGCCGGTAAGATCTCCCCCATCACACTGCCAGCTACCCAATTGAGAATATCCGGAAGGACCTGACTCGGAAAGGGTATATGCTTCGTTCGCCAAAACGGTGTGGTAGGTCACGGAATTTCCCGAATCAGTAAATCCACCACTACCACTTGCCGTCAGTTGCCAATTTGCAGGTAAGGCTGCACCACTATTTACAACCTTTATTAAATTGAGTGTCGGAGCCACGTCGTCGTTTGTAATTGTACAAGTAACATCCTCACCTTCGTCCAAAGTAACCGTTCCTTTTAAGACTCTCGGACATTTTGCATCACCTTTTAAAGAAACAAATGAATATCCGTCCAATCCGGCCTCATCTAACGCATATGGAGTATTTGCATTTACAGTTAATTTTTGACTAGATGTTACAGAGGTTCCTCCAATTGTAAGTCCAAAATCATTTTCATCGGCGGTTCCACCGTCATCATTAACAACTTCCTTAATAAGAGTAATTGAAGGTGCTTCATCACAATTGCGTATTGTACAAATTGCAGATTGTCCTTCCAACAATGTTATCGTTGATCCAGATTGCGTTGCTCCTATACATCCCCAGTCTCCGGCTGTATATCCGCTCGGACCCGATTCGGACAAAGAATATGTCGTGTTGGCCTTAACCGAATTTGGTCCATAAACGGCTTTGTTAAGTACCGAGTCCTGTACTCCATTTCCGCTGATTCCACCATCACCTGCTGCTGTAAGGATCCACTCAGAGGCTTGGTTGTTTCCGCCTTCGTCATTAGTAACCTCTTTAACAAGGGTTAATGTGGGGACGATATCGTCATTCATTATTGTACAAATAACTTCATCCCCTTCAGAAAGAGTTATCGTAGGAGCTGATACTCCTATTGTTCCCCCCACGCAAGACCACCCACCAGCCGTATATCCGCTCGGACCCGATTCGGAAAGTAGATATGAAACATTTGCCGAAACTGCATATGGTCCAAAAACAGCTTTGTTAAGTACCGAATCCTGTACTCCATTTCCGCTGATTCCACCGCTACCTGAAGCCGTTAACGTCCACTCAGACGCTAAATTGTCTCCACCGTTGTCATTAGTAACTTCCTTAATTAAAGTCAGTTTGGGTGCTTTATCACAATTATGAATTGTACAGACTGCTGTTTGTCCCTCTGCCAAAGTGATTGTCGAACCCGATTGGGTTCCCCCCACACACGTCCAATCTCCGGCTGTATATCCGCTCGGACCCGACTCAGACAAAGAATAGGTTGTGTTGGCTTTTACCGTCTTTGGTCCGACAGTAGCGGTATTGCCTGTTGCCCCCTGAACACCCGTTTCCGAAAAACCATCCGCTCCGCTTGCACTAAGTGTCCATTCCGAAGCTAAATTATCTCCACCCTCGTCATTAGTAACCTCTTTAACAAGTGTCAATGCGGGGGCGGTATCGTCATTTTTAATCGTACATGTTATATCGTCTCCCTCGTCCAGAGTTACTGTGCCTCCCAATACACGAGGGCACTTGGCATCTCCACTTATTGAAACGAAGGTGTAGCCATCAACCTGAGTTTCGTTAATTACATAAGGGGTGTTGGCATTTAAGGCATACGAAACTCCAGAAGTTGCCGCATTCCCTCCAATTGTCAGTTTGAAATCATCCGGCAGTGCGTTTCCGCCATTATTGTTTGTCGGGTCTTTGACAAGAGTAAGTTTGGGAGCAATGTCATCGTTTGTAATTGTACAAGTTTTCGATTCACCCAAAGCTACAGTTACAACACCATTTTCATCACAGTCTCCACTGAAACTTGTAAACGTATATCCGGAAGGTAGTGTTTCTCCCGCTTGATATGTTCCGGGTTTTACTGGATTTGCGACACCTGACAAAACGGCCCCTCCTGCAAGTGTTAGATCAAAGTCATCAGGGGATTCATTTCCACCATTATCTTTATTTACTATCTTTATTACTGTTATATATGATTGCTGGTCGTCATTGTCTATAGTGCAAGTTACGTCCTCATCCAGATTAAGTGTAACCACATTACCGACAAGAGATCCCCCATCACAATCCCAATCTCCAGCTGTATAGCCCGAAATAATTGATTCTGATAATGTATATGCAACCCCAGCCTTAACTGTGTGATAGGTCACCGAGTCTCCCTTGTCAACAAATCCCAACGATGATCCTGAAGCGGTTAGGTTCCAATCGGCCGGAACTGCAGATCCACCATTATCATTAGTAACATCCTTTGTTAGCTTAAGTGTCGGCGCAATATCACAATTTGTAATCGTACATGTGGCCGTACCACCATTTGGTATTACTACATCCGTACAATTGTCATAACTTGTCGAATATCCGGAAACTTTAGGCTCGGTAACACTATAAGTTCCTGCGTCTACGGTAATATCGTTTTGCCCATCTGCTTCAAAAGACTTTGCCAAACCTCCATTTACTTGGAAGGAAAAATCAGATGCACTCTTTGTTCCACCAAAGTTATTGTTTACAACCTTTTTAACTATTAAGGTTGCTGCTTGATCATCATTTGTAATGTAACAAATTTTATTTTCTCCTTCTTTAAGTGAAACACTCCCATCACCGGCACACCCTCCCGTCCAACTTGAGGCGGTATATCCTGAAACTTTTGGAACTTCGTTTGCTGTGTAAGAACCAACGCTTAGAGGAATTGCCGCATCCCATGCAACTGCGGTAGTGCCAATATAAGCCTGAAAATCCGACAAGGTTGCTTTACCTCCATTATTATTGGTAATTGTTTTTACCAACTTAAGGGTCGGGGCAATGTCGTCGTTTGTAATTGTGCAAGTTTTATTCTGTCCAGGCAGAAGTGTAATTGATCCATCCCTTCCACAATCACCACCCCAAGCGGAAGGACTATATCCAGTAAGATTTGACTCAGAAGCTGTATGAGGTCCTGCACTTAAAGTTACCGGAGTATTCCAGCTAACTTCGTTGCCATCAACGTAGGCTTTAAAATCGGATACTTTTGCTGTACCTCCATCATTAGTTATTACAGTTTTTTCTAAGGTTAGAGTTGCAGCTTTAATAGTGTTAGTAAATGTGCAAGTAATTGTCTCTCCTGATTGGAGACTCAAATTTTCCACAGTTTCTGCATCCCCTTTTGAGGAAACACATACCGATGATGTATTCCAGTCAGTTAAAAACGTCTCGCTTACAGAATATGTACCAGCCGGTAAAATACCTACTATTTTCACACCGCTATCCCAAGTTTCACCATCTTTCAGACTAAAATTAATTGGTGAGGAACCACCATTTAAAGTAAAATCAAAAGTCTGTGGAGACGCATCAGGATTTGTTTCTTTCTTTATAACTATCTGTCCCGGAACAGGAACAGGGACGTTGAAAGACTTATTCGTTAAACACTTAGATTTTGTTTCGGGAATCGTTTGTTGGGGTGAATTACATACACTTGAAGCAGAGTTATTCCAGGCTACAACAATAGGCACATCTAAACTTCCGTCGTGATTGACATCAGAACAAGGTAAAGTAATTTGACCAAGAAAAACATCGTTTAAATCTGGAGTACCTGAAGTTGCAATCACGTCTCCACAAGCATCACCATCGGTATTAGAGGCTGGAGGAATATTTAAGTTTATCGATGCACATTGACCAGAATATGAACCATCATTATTTGGGTCTTTATCGGTGGAAATCCAAAGACCAAGATCATATCTATCATTAGCATTTACTTCTATATCAACTGAGAGATTAAATGTTGCCGTGTCTCCTGGAAAGTCACAGCTATCGATTATGGTTGCGGTAGGACCAACCACTTCAACATCATTAGCCGTACAGTTCAAATCAGTGTAAGTTGAATTTTCAAATATACACCCCGATGAAGGTGTCATGGAGTCTGTAAATTTAGTGGACGAAATAACTTCTTCGCCTTCACTCATTACTGTCACTGTGTAATTTGGTCTGTAGGTTCCGTCGAGTTGATGCGAGAATTCAATTACTCCTTCATCGGATGATGTAACGTTGGTTGAAAATGCATAATCACCCGCGTCGGAAGTAATTTCTAAAGTGTAAGCTGTATTTTTTAAGTAATTTTCTCCAAAAATTACCACCGTGTCTGTAGGAGAGTAATCGGATTTGTCTGTTGTTAATGTTGCACTTGAGGAAACTACAACGCTGAAATCAAAATTGGGGTCTTCGGTATTTACTGCTCCATCAAGAACAACCGCAGATAAAGTTTCAGCGGGGAGGGTTGGCAATTCTTCTGGCGGTGGATTTGGTAATACTGTAGGAGTTGCTTCGACAGGAGGAGTTGTTTGTGATTCTTCTGTTGGTTGGTTCGTTTGTTGCACAGCTTCTGTTGGAGAAATAGTTGTTTCCTCAGACAACACTGCAGGCGTTGGTTCCCCAGTCGCAGCTGGTATATCTTCGTCAATTGTCGGCGAGGGGGAAATCTCTTCGGGTGTTGGGGTTACCTCTTCAGTAATGGTGGGTGTTACCGTTATATCCTCTGTTACCACAGGTTCGGGAGTAGTGGTCACTTCAGATGTTGGTGTAACTTCTGGTGTAATTACAGGTGTTTCTTCTGATATGGGCGCTTCAGTAACTTCCTGCGCGATAACGGATATCGGAGCAATAAAAGAGTTTAAAAGCAATGATACCCCAGAAATAAATGAGAACAGCTTACGATATTTATCCTTCGGCATCATAAAGTGGAGCAGTTAAGCACATTATATACCACCTATAATATCATATGTCAACAATTGTAGTGTTGGAGATAAAATCTGAATCTATTTAGAAAGCATCAAGACCGGGCTCTGTTCCCATCTCCAGTGTAGAATTATTATTACCGTCTTTTGTAACATCGTCACAATTTGTTGCCGATTGCATGTGTGCCCTTATAATATATTGTGTCCCGTTGCCCCATAGCCGATACTGCATATCCAAACTGTTAAGTTCCCCCATCACGCAATTCCCTCCCGACATGACCAATCCTTTTGTTATACCGGATATTTTATACGAGGGATCCTCTGGCATATAAGAAAGATATTTACTCACATCAAATACATTCGTGCCAGATGGATCAATGTCAGAAAGAGAAGTATTTGAGTCCAACACAATATACCCACTTCCCGTATTGGGTATCGTTTTTCCATCAGAAGCGGTTAAATCAATAGCTGTTTTAATCATTTGCATGTCCGAGAATCTTCTGGCATCGTTAGTCCTTCTTGTTGACTCTGCTGGATTTATAATAACCATAAGTACAGTAGCCAATGTCGCGATTACACCCATAACAATCAAGAGCTCGAGTAGTGTGAAGGCATTGCTTATATTCTTTTCAAACATTATCTAAAAGGGTTTGGGTTCCCAAATACAAAATTGTTAATATCAACACCTTTTTGTGTCATCTTATAAAGATAGTTGCGTTTGCTTAAACTCTTCGTAGATGAATCCAAAACAGAGGTATTAAGAACTACAAATTTCGAGGGTACAGTTCGTTTTTTAATAATAATGTCCTTAAAAAACCATAGCCCTATCAACATAATAATAAGAAAGTAAACCGATACTACAAATTTATAAATATTATCTTTACCCATATGCTATTGCTTATTAATGTTTGAATATAACCGATAGACAATACTCAAACTAACTCCTCCCGCAGATCTTTCAAAACCCATACTATCAATCTCAATGTGATACGGCAATTCCGAAATCTGATCGACATATTTTACAAGATCTTCATATAAGCCAGTAGTTTTAATAGCTACCCCGATACTATAGATTCCCGCGGTCTCCTTGCGTTCAGAGCTATCAAATTTTACTTCTGCTGTGACCCCTGTTCCGCTTGCAACAGCTTCCAAGACTTTTGCGTATGTCGAAACATCTTCATAATTACTTGGAATGGTTGCCAAGACCCTGTCTATTTCAAGTCTTCTTTTAATTGCGTCATCATGAATCCTCTCGAGAACAACTAAATCATTTTCATTTGTAGTAATCTTATCTCTCAAGCCGGCTACAATCTCGATGTTCTTTTTAACCAAAGAAAGCATTAGACCAACGGCCAAAACACACAGGACCGACCCTACTATCAATTTCCACTTCTTCGATTTTATTGAAATGTCTACCATGTTATTAAAATTTCAAAGTCGTTGTTTTCTTCTTTATCAAAATTTGAGAAAGGCATAGTAATACTTTTTGCATTGGCCCCTTCTTTCAATTTCTCATAAAATGCAATTATCCCGTCTCTATTCCCGACCCCCTTGATTACCCAACGCTCATCTTTTACATTTTTGTATTCAATCGAGGTAAAGGTTAAATCACTAGGGGTAAGATCTCGTAATAAATTCAACCTATCGGTCTTATTTTCGTAGCGCAAAAAATAACCGTCGATTATTGAAAGTAATCTATTGTCATCCTGTGTTTGTTGAACATAAGCTCTTCCTGGATGGACAAGTACCTCATTCTCCAAATCCTTTAATTTTTTCGAAAAACTTTCTTTTAATAAAAACAGCCCGAAAAGGTTTACGGCAAATATTATCAAAAGCAACAGATTTACTCTTAAAAATAAAGAGATTTTAGAGAGACGTTTAATCTCTCTTTTCTCTCTATTCAATGCTTTTTTTCCTTCGTAAGTTAAAAGATTAAGTAAAACAAGTTTCTCGTCCGAAAGACCAAGTGCGCTTCCAATAGGAACCATGTTTTGCTCTATTCCGTTATCAACAAACCCGGTACGGCTAAAGTTTGGAATTACTTTCGCCTTGGCAATAACTACCGGCACTTCTAAAAATTTATTTATTGCGCTAGCCAAACCAAAATACTTGTTTGCAATGTAACCGGTTATCGTTGCCTGCTCGATCTTTTTTCCTTGTTTTTCCTCCCAATATTTGACAATTTTCATCGCAGAACCAGCAATTTCATCCACAACGTTTTTGCTTAACTTCCTTCTATCCTGATCGGACCGGGTAACTGAAATATCTATAGATGTTGAGAAAATGGGAATTTTATCCTCCAAAATGACAAGGTCTGTGGAGTTTTCTTCTACCATCAGAGACAGTGTCCTCTTGGAAAAATCTATCTTCGCCAATCTGGCAAAGGCAACTGATGAGGGTTCAATAAGTTTGATTTTTATTCCAGCGTTTTGAAAAAGGCTTACCCAATTTTCGATATAATCCGTTTTTACGGTTGCGATGTACGCGTAGGTTTTATCCCCTTCGACAGAAATCTTCCAATCATAAACTGCTTCCGATATCGAAAATGGCAATACAGAGGACAGTTCCCAATACACCGCTTCATCTAAACTCTCTTCGGACTTTGAGGGGATATGAATTTTTTCGAGGAAAAGGGAGGACTCACTTACCGATATCGAACCCAAAAGTTCATCGCCTGGTTTGAAGTTTCTCCCTACCCAAGTTCTTATTGTTTCGGCTGCGATATCACCCAGGGGGACGTCAATCTTATCGACTCCCAATAATTTGAGATGCTTTTCTTTCTTAATTATTGCTATCTTTGCTTGCGATCCAACTATTTCTATCCCCAATAAATATTTAGCCATATTTCGACTGGGTATTAACTCACCTAATTAAATAGTATCACATAGGTATTTCTTTTAATATTCTTTAAACGACACTAACAACCATCCACCGTCATCGGAAATGTTTAGAACCAAATTTGAAAGTTCCGGATTGTATAAAACTTGGGAATTATTACTTAGAGATATTGCTTCTCCATAGATAGCGCCTCTAAATGTTTGATTTGCCCTTACCAAAATACAACCCTTTGTTGCAACAAATAAAACACTTTGATCGTTTGACGATACCTCTATAGCCGCCCCTCCACTATCACAAGATAAACCACTGCTGTCGTCTGTCGATATAAAAATAATAAACACATTATCGTAAGACGAATAAGTAACATTGGAGGCGGATGAAATTTTTCCTCGAGAAATCACTACTCGACTTGTTGATGTACCAACAAGACCAATCGTCGAATTCGATTGGATATCAACGTTTCCATTTATCAGTATCGAACCGCTTATTAAAAGCGAACTATTTTGAATAATTTTCAAATCGCCATTAATTGTTATATCGCCTAGAATTCCCGTTCCGTTGGTACAATCAAGATCCGGATTCCCACCCACCTCGCAATTTCCGTCATATTGTTCTTTTGATGCCAAATATGATGCGATAGCGTCAACACCGATGTTGGGAATACCTTTCTCCTCTGGCGGTAACACTAAAGTATTCGAAGTACCCCGAATCTCACAATTTGCAGAAATTAATTGTGCTTCAGCATCCCCTGCCACAAAACATTCTTCCAATCTTCCTGCATATGCATTTTCCGTTATACACACACCCTTATCGGAATCTCCCCATTTGCCGATTGATCCAACTGCAGTGGCATTACCATAGACAGCCGACGAAGAGTTTTTGCACAACAGGCCATTATTATCATTATTCTTTCCTTTAATAAAACTCCTCGAATACACATTCCCGTTCTCTGCCGGATCCAAATTGGAAACGACAGTATTATTGTCCAGATACACTCCACCAAAACCGCCATAAACTGCATCGGAAAAGTCGGGGGTGATTGAGGTGTTGATAATTGTTGCTTCAATCTTTCTTGAATATTTTGTCAGATTGATAAAATAAGTACCAATCGCTTCAATAGTTTTTTGGTTCTCATCCCCCGTTACTTTTGTTTTGACATCAACTCCGTCGAGATCAAAATTTATGTAATCAGGACCTGGATTTCCAAACTCGGGAGGTTTTAAGGCGATTTCCCTTATCGCGTTTTCCAGACCGGAATTTGCGGCGTAATACGCCTTGGCAGAATAATTAATCGATTTCCCCATGATCGATTCGTAATAACCCGTTTTCACAAGTGACACTCCAATTATCACCCCAACCATACTGAGTAAAAAAACAACAAGCAACGATGTCGCTCCTTCCTCACGTTTTATAATCATAATCTCTTAGTTACGCTCGTTTTATACGTAAATGGCCTCTCCCCCATAGAGTCTTTATACCTTCCTTGTATTTCGACATTTACTACACTTAACGCGGACCCGACTGGTGAAAGGGAAAGACTGTCGATCTTGATACTGTCTTGTATTATACGAACATACCCGCTGTTACAAGGACTAATGAGGTTTTGCGACCGTTCAATTGTATATTCCGAGTTGTTATATCGGTAGGATATACAATTGTCTCCCCTGATCTCGATATCTTCTCCGCCGCTTCCGATTCTAATCAAATTTGAATTACGAACTGCCATCGAAAAGTTTGTTATAAAATCTCTAAACGAATCTGAGGTGTCTTCAATAGCAAATTGTTTTGACCTGTAATTTACCGTATTAAAAACAATCCTTATGGTTGCCAAAGACATTATTCCAATTACAAAAATTGCGATTAAAAGTTCTACCAAGGTAAACCCTGTATTTTTAGTGCTTCGTAACATAGCTTGAAAGTGTTACTTCCTCCTGCCCGTTTATTCCCATCCAACTGACTTTGGAAACAATTTTTTTTGTAAATTTATCTTCCGTCGAACCAGAGTTCAAATTTCCTTCTACATCCCTCACCACCATAAATATTTGAATAGAACGCGTATAACCATCAATGGAAGATAAGTCTGTCATACTCTTCTTTCCACCATCAAAGCCCCATTCACCACCGGACTTTATAACCTGATAAAATTCGCTGGGTGATGTGTTTTCAGGTATTGTATCCCAGTTCCAAATATCTGGGCGATTCTCTTTAATGTAATAAATTGCCTCTATACCTTCCTGTGACATAGCATAAGCTTTCGAATACATGTCCCCCTGCGTTGATGTGTTAATCGCAAAAGTAAAAAGCCTTGCCAGTGCGGGCAAAAATAGTGCCATAACCGCAAGACTGACTATTACTTCAACAAGAGTAAAACCTTTCTTCATATACAAAGATCACTCTCCCTGACAGTGAAATATCCAGACGAACTAATTATTATGCACTTCGATATTGATCCCTTATATAAAATATCTATCCTACTACTCGATGTTTTTCCCGTTAGTCTTTCGAAAAATATACCTGAAGGTATATTTACACTCATATCGTCTGGTACCGCAATATCTGAACCTACGGATTCATTTACGACACCTGTCGGTGTTTCGTATTGAATATTTACCCCATATCCGGAATCGGTAGACCTCACTCCATAAGAAGGGAGTTTGTCGGGAAGAAAGTCAGAAAGGCTCATTAAATACGGTATCTCCCCGAGCTCGCTTTTATTTCTGGCAAATTTTAATGTCGATAGGATTTCGTTTGTTGTCGCGTCGATCTTGGCGTCTTTCTGAAACGCAAATATTTTCATCATTCCAAAAGCAGATAAAGACGAAATAATGGCAATAACCAAAAGAGTCTCTATAAGAGTAAAACCTTTGTGCATATTTAAAATCTAGAGGTCATCTGATAGATGGGTGTTATAACGGCAATGGCTATCAGTGCCACAAACATTCCCAAAAAAACAATCAGAAGCGGTTCGATCATTGTTGTCACTTTCTTTAGGTCTCTGTCCAATTGAAGTTCGTACAATACCGACAGACGAAGACAGGCTTTGTCGACACTGCCGGTTTTTTCCGCACCCTTAAGTGTTTTAATAATTACTCCAGGAAATAACTTTTTATCCTCAAACGAGAGACTGTCGGAAATACTCGCACCTTTACTTATCCTCGTTTTTATTCTTTTCATAGCCTCCTGATAAATTCTTGTTCGTGCTACAGATATCGCCGAGTCCATAGATTCAATTATCGGGATACCATATTTAACAGAGCTTCCAATTATTCTGAATACCCTAACAAGGGTATATCTTTTTAAGATATCTCCGACAACAGGAGCGTTTAATAATTTTGAACTAATCTCACTAGAATATTTCTCATTTTTCAGAAGATATATAAGTACCACGATTCCAATAACTAAAATAAGGAGAACAGGAATCCCATATTTTGATATCATGTCGGAAACGGAGATAATTATCCTTGTTAGTAATGGTGTTTCACCTGTCATATTTTTTGACATTTCCACAACCCTCGGTAAAACCATCGTTACCACCATTCCCACAACAACCAAGGAAAGAATAATTACCAATATCGGATAGTAAAGCGCCGATTTTATTTTTGAGATAAATTCATTATCCCTTCTTAGTTCAATGGATAAGTATTCCATTGTCTCGTCCAAACTACCAGTTGTTTCTCCTGCTCTCACTAGCGAAATATATAGTTGGGAAAAAGCTTTTGGATATCTCGAAAAAGCTTCTGACAGACTTCTTCCTTGTTCAATGTCTTTGGAGATTGAGGCAATCATCTCCATTTTTTCTTCCCTGTTGTCAGAATAGGATTCGAGAGCGTCTCTTATCGGAGTTCCTGCGGCAACCATCGACGATATGTGATCGGTAAAATTTATTCTTTCGAATGAGGACATCTTTTCTTCCCGTTTTCCAAAAATACTTGTTAGTACATTTTCCTTTTTCAACGCTAATTCCAAAATATACCAGCCATTCCTTTTTATCTGTTCAGCGGCGTCGTTCAGGTTCAATGCCCTAACGGTTCCCGATACTATTTCCTTTTCATTGGTAATTTTATATGAATAATCCTTCATGTTATGTTGATATCACCCTTAACACTTCTTCGATTGTGGTTAATCCTTTGCTAACTTTTATAAGTCCATCTTCTAACATTGATTTAGTTTTTGACTCTCTTGCTACTCTCCAGATTGTGTCGCTGGTTTGTTTTTCATAAATCATTTTTCTGATATTGTCATCCACAAGAAGCGTTTCAAAAATCCCAATTCTTCCTTTATATCCCGTATGGAAACAATACCCACATCCTGCTGAAGTAAAATTACTTTTCAAAAGACCTCTTATAGATGGGGAAACGTCTTCACCCATTTCTTCAAGTTTACTTATTAATAAATTCGACATTGGAGATTCACTTTTACAATTCGGGCATAATACCCTCACCAGTCTTTGGGCAACTACCATATTCAAAGTCGAGGCAATAAGAAATGGTTCTGCCCCCAGATCGATCATTCTTGGAATTGCTCCTGCCGAAGTGTTTGCGTGAACCGAAGAAAAAACCAGGTGTCCCGTCATAGCGGCATTAATGGAGATAAGGGCTGTTTCAGTATCTCTGATCTCTCCAACCATTACGATATCCGGGTCCTGTCTTAAGATCGATCTTAATCCGTTGGCAAACGTTAAATTAATTCCTGAATTTACCTGAATCTGGTTTACTCTTGTAATTTTGTTTTCAACCGGATCTTCGATCGTCACAATATTCACATCGGGTTTATTAAGAAGACCCAATATTGTATAAAGTGTGGTGGTTTTTCCGGAACCCGTCGGTCCAGTGACTAAGAACATTCCATGTGTTCTTTTTAATATCTTAAAAATTACCTCCTGATCTTCGGGCAACATCCCCAATTCATCCAAATTAAAAAGTGTCACTCCACTTTTTAAAATTCTCAATACTATTTTCTCACCGTATACCGAAGGGATAACAGAAACTCTCAACGATACTTTCTCGCCGCTTTTTGAAGTAAATGCGAACTGTCCATCCTGTGGTAATCTGGTTTCATCAATCTTAAGATCGGAAAGTATTTTTATTCTGGCAACTGTAGACGGATGCACCTCTTTTACCCAATATTCGTCGTCATGCAAAACGCCGTCAATACGGAACCTGACCAGCATTTTATCGGGGAGGGGTTCAATATGAATATCTGACGCCTCCTGTCTAATTGCAGATTCAAGCATGTCATTTACGAGGGAAACGGACGAAGAAGCGATTTGTGTTTTAAGGTGAACATTTTCCAAATTCCCTTCATTTTTTTTATATAACTTTATCGCAGATTTAATTATTTGCGGCATTGCGACAAACACCCTAATCTGGTATTTCGGTCCTACTGTCTTTTTTACTGTTTCAGATACTGCAAGGTCATCAGGATCTTCAAAAGCAACATATAATTCATTTTCACTTAACGCAAAGGCAATAACACCTTTTTCAGCAGCAATGTTTTCGGGAATTATATTAATTACATCGGAAGGAATATCTATTTTCCTTAAATTTATATAATCCACTTTGTAGTAAATTGAAAGAATTCTGCCAAGATCGTCTTCTTTTACAACATTTCTTCCGATGAGTACGTCTGTAACCAAACAACCCAAATGATTGGCTATTTTTTCGGCATTTTCAAAATCAGCCTCGGTAATTAGATTATTTTCAATAAGAAGTCCTTTGAGCTGTGCGTCGTCAACAGACATAATATTGGGTACTTGTAGTATGTTTTATTTCCTTTTTAATAAAACACTCCACTACTAATAAGAATACACCCAAAACCGACTTTAATGCACTATTTTATGTTGAGAATAACTATCCCATCACGTCATTGCAAAATTTATTTTTCTGATTTTGATAACACAATCAGTCTTTTTAATGTGGTTCCTGGGGGATAGCATGTTTGGAGTGTCAGTGTTGAAGAGTCTGGTTCAATAACTCCAAGGTATTCCAAAGCGTTCGGATCAACCACCATTTTGTCAAAAACAAGATATGTATATTTCGTTCCCTTGTAATACACATATATTTCATCACCTTTCTCGAGTTTCCCAATAAGATAAAAAACGGCATTGTATCTTCCTACGTTGTAAAAGGCATCCGTAGAATGGGCAAAAATATAAACATTCCCCTGCATATCCGGAAACGATGTTCCTTTCGCGTGTGCGACACCGCTTCTGAGTGCTTTTGTAAACTCTCCCTCGTTAAAAGGGTCGACGCTTGAGATAACAGGTGCAGATGCTCCAATTTTCGGAATGACAATCGAGAAGTCGAAATTCGGGGGGGCTAATTCACTCTTAAAGATTTTTGCATTGATATTTGACCCTTCTTTTGCTTCTCCATTAGATGCTTCGTTAACATAGTTTTCGACATTTAAAACCTTTTTAACCTGATATTCGCTTTCAAAAAAAATAACTTTTCCAAAAACAAGGCAAAAGCCAAGTAATGAAAAGATGATTAAAATACTTCCTACCAATTTTACAACTTTTGAGGCATTCATTTTTTTTGTTTTCTCTTTTGACATCAATTAATTTTAGTACAGTAAAGAAAATATAGCGAAATCACTTAGGCAGATCTTTCGTGGAGCAGAAATTTATTCCAGTTCTATTTCTATTTTTACCTGTCCGTTTTCCTCTTCTTTGATTTCAATCAAAACGTTTTTATCCCCCGTTAATTTAATCATGTATTTCTTCTCTTCCTGAGTAAACAGCGTCGACGTACTTAGTAAATTCAACTCTTTCACCTTCGCCTTATACCAGTCGGAGATTACTTCGGAAGTATCCATACTCACCAAATTTAATTGTGACTGTGTCTGACTTATCACCAAGGCCTTCGGGTAAATCAATTCAAAAAAAATATTGTTTGGAATTGGTGTTGAAGACGGTTTTGAAGGGACTATCGTAACCAGCTTCGGAAAAGGCTTCATCGTCGGACTCACATCCACATTTCCAGTATTTTCATCCGTTCCCGCCAAGACTTCTTCCCCTTCACCACCTCCTGTTGTGACATCTTGAGACTTAACAAAAACATTTCTGTTTCCAAAATAGGCTCCGGACAAAAAAACAAAGACCGCAATTGTCAAAAGAAAAGGTTTCATAATATTAACTCCACCCTTTGGGGTGTTTCTTGTACCACTTAACAAGTGAGTTTACAGAATCTTCAATTGTTCTTTTCGGCTGCCATCCGAGTATCTTTTCTGCCTTCCCGATATTTGCATACATCACTGCATATTCTCCTTTTCTTTCCGCGCCTTTCTCCAGATTAAACTTTACTCCGGTAATTTTCTGTACGGCGTTTACAATTTCCAAAACGGAATTCCCCTTTCCGGTACCTAAATTGACAATTTCGCTTTCACCACCGTCTTTTAAATATTCCACTGCTTTAATATGAGCCTCGTTTAAATCAACAACATTTATATAATCCCTTACCGGGGTTTTGTCGGGTGTATCCACACTTGGGCACGTTAATAAGAAAGGTTCTATTCCAAGAGCTCCCCTTACTGCATTTTGGACCAGAAGAACGGAAGGGTTTTTAGAGTCTCCAATCTCGCCGTCGTCACTTGCGCCACAGACATTAAAATAGCGCAGGATAACATAGTTTAACTTCCCGAGTTTTCCATACCACTCAAGCATATTTTCTATCATCCTTTTTGACATCCCGTATGGATTTGAGGGGTTTGTCGGGTGTTTTTCGTCAACGGGAACATAATTTGCTTCACCATAAACAGCACATGTTGAAGAAAAAACAATATTTTTTATCCCTGAATTTATAATCTCTGTCAATAAATTATGAGTCCCTACAACATTGTTTTGGAAATACTTTTGCGGATTTTCCATCGATTCGTTCACCAAACACGACGCCGCATAATGAAGAACAACATCTATCTCTTTTTCTTTTTTGAAGACGGGCTTTAACGAAGAAGGGTCGTTCAGGTCTGCTTTATAATAGGTAATTTTCGACCCAAATTTAGTTTTAAAATAAGTCAGCGGTTGTTCATGACCTGTTGAAAAATTATCGATAACAACGACGTCAAACCCTTTTTGCAAAAGAAGATAAGTGGCAACCGACCCGATATATCCTCCTCCACCTGTTACTAAAATCTTTGACATAAATCTTTTAGCGGACTAATTGTATCATTTTTGCAAGACGTAGTAGCTTTTCGTTTTTATAGACTAATTTCTTGATCGAAAATACGAATAAGAACGCGCCGGTGGTATCTATCAAAACATCTCTCAATCTCGGTTCACGACCAGGTGTAAAAGATTGGTGCCATTCGTCTGTAGCGCCATATAGAAAGGCCACTATTACAATAGTGACAAGAGCTTTTACCGGACTGACTTTTGAATTTATAAGAGCACGGTATAAGATTAACGAAAAAATAAAATACTCGACAAGGTGTGCTGTCTTTTTCACTATGAAATCCTGCCAGTGAATCTCGGATGTTTTTACTGTTGGGTTTGAAGAAAAAGAAAAAATAACCAAGGCCCAAATCACAACCGGCAACCAATATTTTAAGACAAATTTAGATCCTTCCTCGAAGTGTTTTCGCATTCTTCCATTCTACATAAGTTTTCCAAAATGTTAAACACATCAATAGAATGCGGCTTTATTGTTTTTTATTTTTAATATAGAGAAAAATCGATACTCCAACAAAAATAATACCTAACCCCAAAAGCACATACGCAAAAGGGGAAACATTTTCTTTTTCTTCGTCTGAAACCCCTAAAACGTCTTTTGCGTTTTCTTTTGCTTCATCACTGGAATCATAACGAAACTGGGAAACATCGGCACTAAGTTCTTGATTCTCACTCGTATAATCCTTTGGTGTCGGTGTCGGCTTTTTTGTTGGAGTCAACGACGGCTTCGGAGTAGAGGTCGGTGTTGACGATGGTGAATTGGTCGGAGTGGGTGTGTTGGTTGGGGTACTTGTAGGGGCAGGAGTATTCGTTGGAGTATTAGTTGGAACAGGAGCAGGAGAAGGACAAGGATATGTTATTACTTCCCCATTTGTATAACCCTTTGTGCTCAATAACAATCCATCAATTGTATTGCCCCCATCAGGTATCCTCGCTATAGAGCCTGCTGTTGTTGGAATACATACACCCCCTTGATCCCCATAAACAATATCGCTCTTCGGCTGGCTATCCCCAATTTTATACAGTCTTACCCTATCTCCATCATTCCCTAAATAATTATTTAGATTTATTACTTTATATTGACCATTTACGGAATTTGGACCTAAGTTCGTAGGAGCGGGAATATTTATATCACCCTCCGATCCATCTGTTTTTAAGTGAGTTAAACGATAATACGTAAGATCTACATCTTCGTATGCAAATAGTTCTATCCAATCGCCATTATCGGTCGATGAGCTAAATTCATTAATTACAACCTGTGCATCAGATATTTTGAAAGAAAAGAAGAATAAACAGAAAACAACAATTGTTAACAAAACACTTTTTTTATGCATGTGCCAATAATACAAGGAATTTATTCAATGTTAATAGATATTTCCC
>Ga0172379_10003405_pt1 | contig 25424 bp, 19 predicted proteins | sample GrowelOW334metaG_FD_119756 | JGI IMG/M metagenome (GOLD analysis project Ga0172379, IMG submission 119756) | Groundwater microbial communities from an aquifer near a municipal landfill in Southern Ontario, Canada - Groundwater well OW334 metaG | ecosystem: Environmental > Aquatic > Deep...
ATGACCTTCGAGAAGTTGATGAGCACCGCCATGATGAGGAGCCGCGGCAATAGACGCCGGTAGGAGAACTCCTCGACCCCAAGGATGGTGCCGATCGAGACGATGAGCATCATGAGCACGAAGAACATGTTGGTGAGATCGCGCACGATCACCCAACCTTTGTCCACCGCGCCCGAGGTGACGAAACCGTTATAGGAAGAGACGCGGATCAGGAGCGAGTCGGTCGCGAGAAGCAGGAGCGAACCGAGGAACTTGGTGACGATCAGGCAGATGTTGCCGATCAAAAGTCCGGCCTGATGCAGGATATCGTTGCCGCCGGAACCGGCAGGACCTTCGGCCAAGGCCGGATGGGCGACGACCATCGTGACCGCCACCACGACGGACAGAACGAAAATCTCCCGCTTCCCCAAGCGGAGTTTGCGACTGCAAGACAAAAGCAAGGCACGCAGCCGGACGCTCATAGATATCGAAAGTATACCACTCACGGAAACAAAGAGGAATATGAATCGACCGGACGAAATTACCAAAAAGACCTCTGCAAAAATCGTTTCTTGTAAGGTAGCCCTTCCCCACGCTCGGCGGGGTCCCGCTTACCTTGTCTAAAAGTAGCGGAGCGGGAGACTCGGCTCAGGGAATAGTATATGTTTCGGTTATTTCCTGAGCGAAGCGTCGGGCGAAGTCTCCCGCTCCGCTATCTTGAAAGTCAGGTAAGCGGGATCCCGCCCGACGGCAGGAGAAGGACTACCTGCCCTTGTCACAAAGAAAGGAACCGACAGTCGGCCCCTCCCATTATCGCAAGGGCCCCGCTTCCGTCTGATAATCTATGGTTAGCGGGGCAGGGAGGTTGGGAGGGGTTACCTAGTTAGTCGTCGTCACAAAAAAATAGAGCGAAGTGAATTACACTTCGCCCTTCGGACTTTCTCACAGCGAATACCTCTTGTCCCCAGGCTACGGGAAGCAGGCGATCGCGTCCTGACAGTCACCGTCAGCCGTGTCGACGAAGCCGTCGCCGTCGTCGTCCACGCCGTTGCAACAGAGCTCGCACGGCCCGCCGATGCAGACCATGATGTTACAGCCCCAGTTCATGCGCCAGTCGTGGATCGCGAACGCTTGGACGTTAGCCCCGTCCACGGTGATTTGCGGCAGACCGTAGGGGGTCACGACCTGGCCTGGATACGTCTCGCCGCAGAGCCACTGGCCGTTCACCTGGTAGTTCATCCGCTTGAGTCCGTTCGTGACGCCGGTCCAGGTCTTGTCGAACGACCCGCCCGGGCAGTCCTTGGTCCAGTTCAACATGTCGTTGTTCAGGCACTGCGTGGCCGGATAGACGACCCGGACCGTGTGCCCCGCCCCGGGTTCCGGCCCCGGACCGTCCGGCGCGCCGGCATCTTGGCTCGAACCGCCGGATCCGACGTCCGGACCGGCCTCGGGACCGGTTTCGAAAACGCCGGCATCGGGCGGATCGCAGACGCCGTTCTCGTCGATCGCGCCATCGCAGTCGTCGTCTTGCCCGTTGCAGGTTTCGACTGTCGGGACGCAGGCCAAGGACTCGCAACCATCGCTCCAGTTCCCGTTCGCGTTCGCATAGCCGGGCTGACAGCCCCACCACTCGCACACCCCGTTCACGCAGCCGAACTGCGTGTTCGGACGATCGCACGAGATATAGCAACTGCTGCAATGGCCGCTGTCCCACAGGAAATCGAAACCGTTGTCCGAATAGCCGTCGCAGTCGTCGTCTTGGTCGTTGCAGACTTCGGGTTTCGGCACGCAAGCCGCGCCGCCCGCTCCGCTTGAACCGCCAGTCGACGACGAACCGCCGTCTCCGCCGGACGAGGACTGTCCCCCGCCCGAACCGCCGGACGATGAACCGCCGTTGCCGCCCGCGCCCCCAGCTCCTGGCGCGCCGGAACTGCCGCCGGCACCGTCCGGAGCCGGATCGGTCGCGCCACTGCCGCCGCCGATCGAAGCCTGGCACATCTGGTCGGTGCACCACATCGCCATCGCGTCCGCGCAACGGCTGACGTACGAGGAATCGATGACCTCGCCGCTCACGGACATCACGAGATCCTTGAGCGATCCCGCCGGCACCACTTGGATGTTCGATTGCTTGTAGCCGAGCGCGAGGAAGGTATCCCACGAGACGATCGGCCAGGCGATACCGTCCGCCACGGCGTAGACATCCGATTTGCCGACCTCTTTGACGAGCGTGCCGTCGCGAAGATTGAGGCGCCACGGACCGATGCCGAGCGAACAGCCCGAGTCGCCCGAAATCGGATCGACCGACGCGAAACCCCACGATTTCAGGAGCTCCACGTACTCCGCGCTTCCCGGCTGACTCATGATCCGGTAACGCGCATATTGCGTCGCCGGCGCCAGGTAAAACCCGTCTTGGCAGGAAATGACCCGTGCGGTCTGGACGACCGAGACATCGAGACCCGCCTCATAGCAGGAAAGCTCGGTCTCCGTGACCGTTACGACCCGGTTCCAGACGGAGGTACTTCCGCCGGTGTAGTAGCGGGCCTCATTGAAGACCTGCTCGCTCGGCACGTAACGACGGCGACCGTACTCGAGATGCCAGATTTCGGGCCGTCCCGCGACCTGGATGAGCGTGCCGTCGGGGTGCCACGTGGGCGCGGCCGAAATGGCGGACAGCGTCTCGTGCATCGAGGCGTAATCCCCTTTCCACTTGCCGTCCGCGGTGTCGTACCCGCGATACGGCGCGATGCCGTCGCGACTCTTGACCTCGACATCGGACATGAGTCTCGCGCCGCTATGCACGTGGACTCCACCATCGCCGTTATGATTCGCGTCATTCACGTAGCCGATCGTCTGGCCGACGGTGACGCAGTCCCCCACCTTGAACGCGAGCGGCTCGCCGCCGCGATCCCGGCTCTTGCGCAGATGTCCCGCGATCGAGAGGAAGGAAGAGACGGTCGAGTAATCGCCCGTGCCGTTCCGCACCGTGATGGGCACGACGAGGTCGTGCTCGACGACCGCGAGCAACTCGCCGTAACCGGAAGCCGGTCCGTAGAAGACGACCGTCCCGGCCGCCGGTGAACGCACTTCGCCGCCCTCCGGCACCAGTATGTCCTCGCCCAGATGGTTCTGCGGCACGAGGAAACTGCGGCCGGCGTACGACCCGGGCACGAACGACTCCGCCGGCACCGGCGTCACGGCGACCGTCGCCTTCGGACAAGAGGACGAACCCGATCCGACCGAATCCGTCGGCTTCGGAACCGTGCCCTGGGGCCCGTCGGCCGGGCCGCACGACGCCGAAAGCGCCACGAGCAAACAACCCAAAACTTCCGTGAATTTCCACATGACACGCCTACCTATGGATCGCGGACTATGTTGTCAACGATCGGTTTCCCGCGGACGTTCCGACAGGACGAGAGCATGAATATTCCACCCTCGTGAGACGGAAGGTCCTGATCCGACCGACGGGGTTTCGGGCTCTAGCCGCAGCTCGAGCAGTCTTCCGACGCGATCTCGCCGACGAATGGTTTGAGTTTGAGGAGGTCCTGGTTCTTCATCGCTTGACTCCCGAGACGCCACTCGGTACAGGACGTCGCCGGCCGAGACGCGGTAGCGCAGACGAAACCAAACTCCGAGAACGAGCTGACGAGGCCAGCCGTCGGTGCCGTCTTCAATTTGATGAGTCCGCCGACCGTCGAATACGTGAAGTCTTCGGACATCGCGGCGAGACGCGCATCGCCGCAATCCGCTGCCGTGAGCACCATTCCGAGACCGGAGAGGTTCGAGTACTTCGAGGCGATAGGATATCGGACGCTGCCGATCGCCGTCTCGATCGGTTTCGCCGCACAGACATCGGAACCGAGCGCCGCGATGTCGGCAGGACTCGCGGGGACGACCCGCGGCAGGTACATGAACGAGACGAGCACGACCACGGCCAGCGCGCCCGACGCGCCGATCAGATACGCTTGAGTCTTTTTCATAAGCACGGATCAATTCGCCTTGATGGCCTCCAAATTATCCAGGAAACGTACGAGGTGATCTTTCGATGCCTGGACCTGGAGCCAAAGCACGTAGCCGTCGACTTCGGTCATGACGTTTTCCGCCGTCTTGCCATCGGTCGTGACCTTGAACGAAATGGCGTCGCGGCCGCCGATCTTCGACTTCTCGATGGACACGTCCTTGCCGTCGAGTTTGACCGTATCTTCGAGCCCCGCGTACCAAGTGGCGAAACTCTCGGGCACCTTACTGCCATTCCCTCCTGGCGTGAGCACGATGATTCCGATCGTCACGCCGTCAAGCTTGAAGGAATAGGAACCGGAACGGGGATCCGGGATCGATTCGATCGAAGCGTCTTTTAGGACGAAATCGAGCCCTTTCCTCGGCGTCGAAGTGGCGACGGTTCCGGTCGAGCTCGCGACCGTTCCGACCGGTGACGCGACGACCAGGCTCTCCGCGGCCCGCTCCGACCGTCGGACCTCGTAGATGATGACCGACGCCAACGCGATGATCGCGACAGACGCTACGATGACCGTTTTCCACGGCAGTTTTTTCATAATCTGAAGGATGAATTCCTCCGTCCTTCAGACTACAGCCCGCGCGCCGACCGGGCAACAGCGGCCCACTGGTCCGGCGCGCGACTCGTCTTCCCTCCCGTGCGGGATCATCGCGCAAATCGAGCTGTCGATTTCCGTTCCAACGGGTGCGCGTGCAGACCGGTTCGCACCGGCTGGCCCGATGTGCAGTCGGGCGCGCTGCGATGACCCCGCGCGGCAGGAAAGAGCGCGCTCGCTCGCGGGGGTGAAGGATAGGCGCCAAGGCCCTCCTTCGGGTGATGACCGCCACGATCGCGATCGCCTCGGCGACGAAGCCGAGAGATACGCGATGGAGAAGTGGGCGGCCAGGCGAGACTCGGATCGAGTCTCAATGACGGCAGTCCGGCTGTGGGCGTTTGGACGTCTGGCGGCCCCTCCGCGGGGCGATGCGCCGGACGACCGCTCGCTTTCGGCAGACATGTCCGTCGGTCGGCCTGCACAGGCGCGACGTTGGAACGGAATGCGGTTGGAGGCTTGGAAGATCCTCCGACCGTCACTCGACTTCGCCAGTGCCTCGATCGGACGCCGCTCCGCGGAGAGGTGCGGAACGGCGCTGTGCTCGTGACACTCTGTAATCAGCATAGGGCCGCGAAAAATGGCGTCAAATAAGTTGTTCGATACTGGTGACAAGGAAAATCGGCGCCGGATCCGCAAGCAAGACATTCCGCTCCGAACGGACGATGTCGCGCGTCAACGGAAAATGACAAAAATGAAATCGTGCAATTCTTCCACGATTTATCCACAGCGGAAGTTATCCACAAAAAACCCAGCCAAAACCCGTGACAATGCCTTTTGACAGAGTAGCGTTGACAAAACGCCGAATTCGGAGCCCATAATATATCAGAACCTGTCCGGGGGCCGCCCCGGCGGGGCGCTCTCTGACTCAACCCAATTCGGCCCGAAAGGGTCTCGCCCGGAGGAAGTATCATGAATCGAAATATCTGGGGCATCGCGCTCATCGGAGCACTCTCGCTCGTCGCCTGCGGCGGGGACGGAACCGACCCGGGTGGCGCCGGCGACGGAAGCGGCGGCAACGCAGTGGAGCCGCAGTGGCTCACGGTCGAGGTCATCGTGGTCGCGGACACGATCGACGTCTCGGACGCGCTGGTCAGCGTCCGCCAAGACGGCAACTGGGACGCGCCGGTCCGCTACGCGGACTACCAAGCGAACCCGTCTCGGTACGACGTCAACGACTCGAAGTTCCAGGGCGTCGCGGCGAAGATCGAAGCGCCCGGGCTCTTCTCCGAGCCGACCGACTTCGTGAACGGCGAGGCCATCAAGGCCTCGGGCGACACGTACGTCGCCCACGTCGTGGTCGCACGGGACCTGCGTGGTGCCAACTGGACGTGCTCGAAAACCTCCTACTACAGTGGAGTGCCTCAACCCACTGAGACCAAGACTGCGGTGGAGGTCGACGTCAGACTCGACATCGAAGAACCGTTCGCTGAACACTACGTCGGCGGAGTCCACGCGTTCACCATGACCGAATTCCTGATTGTCGGAGACAGGATCTTCGGAGCTTACACGGTGAACGGCCAGGAAGTCGTCGCAAGCGGTTCCGTCTCCTCTCCGAACACCTTCGACTACGAGAAGACGTTCAATGGAACTGACTCGATGAAGTTCCATTGCGGACGCTGACCGAGCGTGGGGTGAGTCGGAGAGTCCAGCGCGAAGAAGTACCTACGGGTATCTCGACGCGCTGTTTTTTATTTCCGACGAGAAAGTAGCCCTTCGACAGGCTCAGGGAATATGATTGTTTCTGATTTCCTGAGTGAAGCGTCTGGCGAAGTCGAAGGACTACATTTTTTCGAAGAGCAGAGCGGGGGGCTCGACTCGAGGAATTGGAATATAAAATCCCCGGCATCTAGGCCGGGGATGTTTATCGTATCGGTTATTCCGGATAGACCGCTACTTCACCGTCGTAGGTTACGAATGGACGATTCTTTGCTATAAACACATTCTCCGGATACAACGCACACTCATCCCCCATCGTCTCGCCGTTGAACTTGTGATACACGTCGGAACCAGGAATCGTGTACCCCTGTTTCCCGCCATTGCTCGAGCACAACGTCCCGCCAGGAGAGGTCGTGTTGCCGCAATTGCCGGTGCAGATGCCCCAGTTGTTCAGGATGTAGACTCCTGGGTGGTAGACGCAGGCGCCGTTGGCGTTCGGGTCGCTTGAATCCGGGTATTTCGCCTGCCAGCAATTATCGGTGCCGTCCTCGCAATGTGGAGAGGAAGAGTTGCAGGTGTAGTTGTGGATGAAGGTGAATGGAGCGGAGTCATCGCAGGCATCCTTGGACAGGCCGAATCCGGAATCATCGCACACCGATACCATATTTCCGCTCGTGTCCCGGACGAACCCGCGATGGTTCTTGAATAATCCTAGGAACTGGCCGCTTGCCCGCAAAGTTTCCTTGCCCGGAGCGTTGTTGATGTCGTAGATGACCTCGACGTCCCTGATCGGCTCGGTGCCATAACCGGCGTCGCCGAAGAACTTGAAGCTGACGCGCTTCGAACCGCCGCTCCCGACGAGCGGGCCGCTCGTCTGGCTGTTCAACATCATCGCCCGATCGGCGCTCTCGCCACAGCGACCATCGATGTCGCAAGTAGCCGGAGCCATCACTTGGGGCCGATACTCCGCCTTCGGTTCCTCGATCGAGACGTCCTTGAAGAGCTCGGAGAAGGTCGAATTATTCATCAACTTATCCCACGTCTGGTTTTTCAAGTCGGTGGAGTCCAATTGCTCGACGAATTCCGGCAACGGAACATACCCCTTCGGCATGCCGGGGTGATTGTTGGCCGGATCCGTCTTCAATGACCAGCCGAAGAAATTGTAGGCTTTGGCGAACAGCTCGTGCATGCGCGAGGCCGAAATCGAGTACGGCGTCGCGACGTCCGTGAAATAGGTGTAACAGCTCTCGGCCTTGCCGTCGCAGATATTGCCGCCGGTGTTCGAGAAGTAAGTGTATGCCTTGGTGACCTGGGCATCCTCGGTATTTTTCACGTCAGCGACATCGAACGGCATTCTGACGTTGGTGTCGACGAAATCCACGATCCCGCGCAGAGTACCGAGACCGTACGGCGTCGGACCCGTACCCCATTCATAACTGATCGAGTTCGGGAGTGCGACCGGCTGGGAATTGTTCGGTGCCGCGGCAGATGCGGATCCGCCGACGTTCTCGACATTCGCCTTATTCGTATCCTGGTCGGATCCGCCGGCCTTCGAAACCTGCGCGACTACGGTACAGCCGGGATAGTAGCCGGCACCGGTCACCTGCTCGCCGAACAGCGTCTGGACGTTACCGATATTATCGCTGTTGTACGCCTGCTGGTTCTGATCCATCGGCGGAAGCGAATAGTTCTTATCCCAACCCGTGACAGGAGCGTCGACTTTCCAACAATCGGCCATCTTTCCCAACGCCGGGCCGCACATGTTGTGGATGACCGCGACTGGGGTTTGGTCTCCACTCTTCAACCCCATGGATGCGTCTTGACCTGCACGCTCCGCCCAATCACGCGGAGAATTTTCGGCGGGCCAATATTTATCATTGAACCTCGGCAACCAATTACTGTCGCAAATCGGTAGGTCTTCACTGCTCCCCGCCTGCCCAAAACAACCTGCGGAGCAGATGTTGTAGACTTGGTCGCAAGCGGCAAGACATAACGAGAGACCGGAGTTGGGATCTTCCGTATTTTGGCCGACGAAAGCGGGATTGGCACCGCACTTGGTGGTACAGCCTTGGTAGGAGGTATCGGGTGGCGGGCTGACGCCGCCGGTATCGCAATTCTCGATACATGTATTGAAGACGTCGGAGTTCACGACGGATTGGATCGTCTCCCCACCCGCGTCCCACGGGCCGTCGCCGAAACCCAAAACACCACTAGGGGGATTCTGCCCCGGAAGCCCATCCTTGCACACTCCGTGCGGCCAATAACCCATCATGCTGTCGGCGAACACGTCGCTCGGCATGCACTCCTTGCCGTACAGGCCGTAGGCGTTTATCGGGTTGGTGTGGACGGAACCCCAGGGGATACAGACGTAGATGTAGTTGTCGTCGCCGTTCTGGCAGAGATCGTCATGGTCGGAATCGTTGTAGTTGGTACCAGGGCACCGACCGCCGTTGTGTCCCGCGCCGTACTCGTCGTTTTCGTAGCTCATCATGATCCAACCGACGTCCGGCGGACAATCCAGGAAGGCGTTGCCGCGACCCGGGGCCATGAAATTGGACTTGGTGTTGTCTATCCAACAACGGTTATTGTACGGGCCGTTGCCGCAATCGTGGTTCATGGCGCAACCGACCATGATCCTGTCGTTCATGGTGTCGGTAATCACCCATTGATCCCCGTCCCCGACGTCGTCTCCGCCGTCGGCCATGCCGTAGGTGTGGAAGGCCTTATACATCTCGGGCACGAGACACATATAACTGTCGCGGATCTCGTATGTCGCTTGCGTATACTGGTTGAACATGTCCGGCTGACCGGAGATGCGGTCGACCGGGAGCCAGGTGTAGCAGGCGCGCGAAGGCGCGTCGGTCCGGTCGATTTCGCGGCCGTAGATCGAAGTCGCCTCGTCGCGTTCGAGACAGAAGCCTTCGAGACCGCGGACGATATCGGTCCGCTTGATGGACTGACAGGTGCCGGCAGGCGTCTCGGGCGGAGTCACCTTCACCTTGGTGCAGGACAAGTTACTGCCTGCGACGATGCCGTTGATGACGGTCTTGTACCGTTCGGAATTCATGTCGTCGTCCGGAACGCACGGCTGACCGTCGTAATCGCCGCCCACGCAAATTCCCTGCGGCGTCGCTTTGTTGTACAAGCCGTAGTACTTGGCGCTCGATTGGTCGGTAAAAATCGCTTTCTTGTACGAACACTCGCAATCGCTCCCCTTCTGGCAGTAATTGGCGCTCTGGAAACCTTGTTTGACGCTCGTCGGCACGTTGCCGCCGGCGATCTCGGAATCGTACGAAATCACCACGTCCGAACCCGGCACCGGCGAATCCGGTTCCGGATAGGCGCGGCAGGAAAGCTCGAGCGGATTGTTGGCTACGGCCGATTGGAGCGGTTGCGGCTCATCGGCGAAAGCCGGGTCGGTGTTGCCGAACGGCGATTGATAGCATTTATGCTGGTAGCAAGTGCCCTTGAACTCGGAACTTCCTGACGGGGTGCAAGGATAAGTCTTGCCGTCCATGTATTTGCACGAAGCGTCGGACGAACACGACTTCTTCGCTCCCGGCCAGACGCATTCGCCGATCAGCGGCTTGCAGGAATGACCGACGCCTTCGGAGTCCACGCAGGCGGAATCCGAGGAACACAATTTCCGTCCTGACGGCCAATCACATTCTCCGATCGAGCATGGTTTGCCGTCATCGACGCTACAACCGTCGCCGATCTCGTGGCCGAGCGAATTCTGCGGCAAACACGGATAGGTATTGCCGTCCGAGTATTTGCACTGGGCGTCCGATGAACACTTCTTGACTGCACCCGGCCAGCGGCAGAGCTTGTCCAAGGTGGCTTGCGAAAGCGATTGGGCCGGGAACATGTGCGGCACGGCGTAACCCGTGTACTCGAGACCGGTCCAGGAGACGTCACGTTTGCGGTAGAGATCCTCGGACAGGATCTGGCTCTGGTCGACGCTCGTGACCCAATGCCGGCACGAAGTGACGTCGACGGTCGGCGAGGAATTGGTGGCCACGGACGATTCGTCGCACAACCCGATCTCGTCGCAAGTGTCGCGATAACTGCTCGTACGCGGATCCCACTGCGGCGAAGAGCTCTTGCAGGCGTACCAGGCGCCGCAGATGCGGTCGCGCGAGACGGCGATCACCGAGTTCGAATCTTTCTTGTCGAGACGACACTTCCCTTGCAAGCCGCCGCTCGTGCAATCGGCGTCGTTGTAGCAACCGGCCTCATCATAAAGGACCGGCGCCTGTTCGCCGCTCGCTTTGCAGGCAGTCTCGAGCGCGACGAAGTCTAGCCCATCCTTGTAGTAGGTGGCATTGAAGGAGTTGAATGGCAAGACGCCTACGTCGCCAAACGCGCTACCGGTCAAGAGGATCGCCTTAAATTCGTCGATCACGTTCAGGTAACCGGTACCGAGTTTGCCGGTGAACTGCGCCGGAGCGGGACAAGCGCCCAAAGCGAACTGACAGATGCCGGGCTTGGCCGCGACCGAAGCGTATTGTTTGGCCGTCGAATCGTCGTAGGTGCCGACGGAATTGTAGTAAAGATTCTGATCCGAAGTATCGTTCAGGAGGACACAACCGTTCTTCTGTGACGCCTGACCGTTACAGGAACCGTAATCGATGCTCTGGTCCTTGATGTAGTAGTAACGCTGGGGCTCGATCACCGGAACCTCCTGGAGGATATTGGAGCCGCCGACCGTCACCTGATCGGTCCGCACTTGCCGGACGTCGCCTGGATCGATGTACTCGGTGCAACCGACCTGATCGGAAGGACAGCTTCCGGCGAAGCCGTGGTAGTTCGGGTCGGAATTCTTGCGGATGCCATAGTAGCCGCCGCCAATCACGTAGGTCGGGTCGCAAGGTTCGTCCGTCCCCTGGATGTAATAGCCGCTCGTGTCGATGCCGCCGACCTTCACGTTCTCGCGATATTCGCAGTAACGGCCGTCGGGGTTCTTGAAGTACGAGAGGGCCGGCGCGCTCTTCGTGGAGCTCCGCCATTCGTCGCAACCGACCGCGTTCGTGGTGCAGACCTGGCCGTCGTAGCGGGACGGATCCATCACCAGGTACTTCGTCTGGTAGGAAAGCGCGGGGTATGGCTCCTTGTCCGGCAGGGCGTAGTCGCAGGAATCCTTGCCGGTCGGGACCGAGCACTTGAACTGGTTCAGGATTTCGCAAGCCTTGCCGGGCGAGCACACCTCGGTGTCTTTGGAGCACGGGCAAGAGGTGGCTCCGTTCGCCGGCGCGCAAGATTTCGAAAGCTTGCAGACCGAACCCGAAGGCAATCCGACTTCGGTGCAACCGGCCTGGGTCGAGTCGCACGCATACTTCTCGTCGTCCACGAGATAGACGCTCCGATCCGGCGGTACCGTGACGAGATCCGGCACCATGCCGCTACACTGGTAGGTCTGATTCGGATCGGAGGTCTGCGCCGACTTCGCGATCTCGCAGATGAAGACCCCGTCCAAGTAACAGTAACCGGCGCCTTGACGGACGCAGGTCGTATAAGTGTGCGTCTCGCCCAAGCCTCCGAGAGTGCTCACGATGCCGAGACCGGTCTGTTTATGATAGCGGCAAGAAGCGTTGTTCGTGGCCGCGGTGCAGACCGAGGCCGGGCCGTCTTTGAGGACGGTCGGTGAACCGACCGGAGTCGGATTCCCGCTCTGGTCGACGTTCACGGCCGCCAGGTTCCAATATTCGTATCCCGTGAATTCGTTGTTCCTCGTGTCCACGAAAGCGCGACAACCGACCGCGGCGTCGCGACAGAGCTTGTCGAAACTCTTGAGCGATACTTTCTGGCTCTTGCGATCGCTGTAGGCCGCGCAACCGAGCTGGGCCTGCGGCAAGACGGTACCCGAGTTCGTGAGATCGCACGAAGGCGGCGTTTTCCAGGAATCCTTGATGACGGAGACGGCACTCCCGACCTTGCGCAGGGTGAGATTATCGAGGAACCAGTAGTCGGTGGTGGAATTCGCGTCGCCGCCGAACTCGAGGTTCACGAGACCGCCGTTCGCCTTGTCGTTAGGATCGAAGTTCAGGATGATCGGACCGAGCGAGTAGGACTTCCAGTTGCCCGTGAGACTGACGGCTGAGCCGGGAGTCGGAGTGAACGAGACGAGGTCGCCGGTCTTCGGGTTCTTCAACTGGATAGCGTTCAACTTCATTCCCGGACCCTTGGCCCAGAAATCCACGAAGTAGATGCCCTTGATCTCGAAAGCGCCGGGAGTAATCGTAGTCATGGCGCGCCAGACCTTCGAAGTCGAACGCAGGATGCGGAGCGAGTGTCCGCCGACGATAGTCGATTCGGTCGAAACCGCGATGACCGGCGTCGATCCGACCTGTTGGAACTGGATCGCCTTGTCCCAATCGGCGAGACTATCGCTCTCGAAATCATCCGAGATCACGGTCTGGATGTTGCCGCCGGCGTTGCCGCTGTAGAGCCGACAACCGTTCTCCGCGGCCTGGCAGACGTTCGATTCGCTCCGGTAACCGAGGAAGGTGCACTCCGAAGTCGTCGCGTCGTAAACGCCGCCGATCGCCTCGCAGACATAACAGGATCCGGAAGTCGCGGTGCCGAGCCAGTGGTAGCCGTTACCCTGGGCGGAACAGGCGCCCTCGGTCGTGACCGTCTTGTCCTCCACTTTCGGCATCTGGGTCATCCGGTAGGGGTGACAATCGTCGGTGATGACCGTGGTCTTCGAGTACAGCCGATACGAGACGTTGCCACCCTCGTCGTAGAACTCGCGGCAGTCGGGGCTCGAGAGACCGGCCTGATAAAGGCCTTGGTCACAACCGAGGTTCGAGCTCACGACCGGCGCGAATCCCCCGCCCGGAGTCTGCACGGCTTCGGGTTTCAGGTGCCACTCCTTGAGCTGGTAGCCGGCGGTGTCCGAACCTTCCCAAGTGTAATACGTGGGAATCGCGCCCGATGGTTTTTCGCAACGGCGGATATACGAGAAGTATTCGCGCGCCTCGCCGCCGGCGGCTTGGGAATCGAGGTTCGTGAACTCGGTGCAACCGACGGCGCTCGCCGAACATTGGGCCGCGGTGGCCGGAATGAAATATTTCGGATACGCTTCGATGTCGTATTCGGACTTCTCCTTGCGGAAAGTCTGGTAGCCGACGCATTCGTATGGACAATAATCCTTGTCCGCGACGATGCCCGAGACCGGCGTCCCTCCGGCTTCCGGCGTGTAGCGATCGCAACCGACCTCGTCGGCGCGGCAGACGCGCGAATAACCTTTGCAGGCGGGGACGTCTTGGGTGTCGTCGCCTGTGCACAAGAGACTCTCCGGCGGGACCTTGATGGTACGCGCGGCGACGCCTTCGAACGCGCTGTCGTGATAATCGGTGACGAAACTCCCTTCTTCGAGTTGGATATCGTCGATCCAAACGTCTTGATTCTGCAGTCGGCCCGGCATGATCTGGATGGCGCTTGGATGGACCCTGACGTTGTTCACGCGATAGCCATCAGCCGGGATCGTAAAGACGCAGGAAACCCTCTCCCAAGCGACGCCGGCCGGCTTCGAGCGCAAGAATCCGTAACCCACCGAACCGGCCGCGCCATGGTCGCAGGTCATCAGGTCTTGTGGGAAATCGAGTCCTGTGATGCCCTTCACGCCGTCTTTAGCTCCCATGAGCCAGATGCGCATCTCCGCCTGACCGGGGCCCTGCGGGGCGCTCTGTCTCGCATAATACGAGACGGTGTACGTGATGTCCGGTTCCACGGTGATTTGCTGGCGCAAACCGAACGTCCCGATCGGGACGGACTGTCCGATCGGATACGGCTTGATCGAACGGGCACCGGTGCGAACGAAATCGGAATTCTGGTTCCATTCGACTTCGCTCGGCCAGCCGAGATCGCCCCAGATATTAGGATACAGATTCGAATTTTCCACCACGTCCTGCTCGAAGCTCGAGTTCAAGACGAGATTGCGGCGCAATTTCTCCTTGTCATAGACCTTGGTGCAACCGGCGCCGTCGGCTTCGCACTCCGCGGCGTTCCGGTTCAGGAAGACGCGGTCCATCCCCGGCTCATACGACCAAACCGGAGTGCTCGAAGCCTCGCGCTTCGTGGCGTACGGCCGGCAACCGACGTTGTCGGAAGTGCAGATCCCGTGATCGATCGTGTTCTGCAGGGCCAGCAGGCTCTCGCCGCCGCGGCTCGTGAATGAGGCGCAGGAGGCATACGGCGCCTTGCACTCGGTGCCGCCGAGACGCCAAATGTTCTTCTCGCGGACGCAGTAGCCGTAGCCGGAGGTGCAATTCCCGTATTTGTCTTCGGCCACGCAAGACGGGGTGTCGGCGCAGTACTGGGCGCGGGTCGGAGCTTCTGGCGTCAAGAGCGTCGGCCCATTCACGCGCAACCGACACTGCGTGACCGGAAGCTTGAGCACCCAGTTCGGATCGATGAGATGGCACCACGGATGATTGGCCGGGTTCGGATCGTCCGCGGTCGGACAATCGTCGAACTTGGCCACCACCTCGGAGAGCTTCACCGGATCGGGCGGACTCTTCGCCGCCGCGAGCTCCCAGCCGATCGGCAGGATGCGATGCTTCCGGAGCTTCACCAAGTTCGAGTAACAATAACCGTTGGCGAAACAGTACGGATCGGCGTTCCTGGCGCGATGCACCTCGGAATTCGAGATGAGCGGCCAATCGCCGTGAAGGTAACCCTGATCCATCGCTTCCTTGACCGTGAGATACTTGTTCTGAAGCGAAGCGCGCGAGATGGCGGCGGCAAACTGGCTGTCGATCGCGCAGTTGTTCAAGCCGCGGGCATCATCCGGACAAGACGAGAACTCGCTGATCGCGTCGTACTTGGAGTCCATCTGGAGCGGCGGGGTAATCAGGTCGGAATTCTGGTTCCTGACCTGGCCATCGTTCGGACTGGAACCGTAGTCGGCGTCGTTCACGCCGCCGCAACCGGTGATGCCGAGATAGCAAGTGGCGTCGTAGAGCGACCAATACAGGCCGTCGCCGATCGCCTTCTTGAGCAAGGTGGCGACCAGGTGGGTAGTGAAGGTGTTCAAGGCGTTGACCGCGATGAATCCCGGCGCGGCCACGAGCGTTTGACCCATCAACTGATACGACATAGTCTGGGCTTCCTTGCCGGTAGCTGCGCCCTCGAGCGCCTTCTGTTGCACGAGCTCGGACGGTGTCTTGATGCGGCCGCTGATCAGCTCGGTGACGCTCGAAAAGCCGCCGCCCTCGAGACGGTCCTGGAGCGCCGCATTCTGGCGTTTGGCCACCTCGGTCGCGAGCTTGGAACTCGAATCGACCGTGACGCCGAGACCGGATTGGGCGGGTTCGAAACCAATACCGAATTGCTTCAAGGCTTCGCCGGTCTTCACGTTCTGGCCGAACTCCTTGTATTTGCTCTTAATCTCGTTCCAACGACACAACGGCGGCTTCGGCTGGACGTCGCCGATAAGGCCTAGCGCGAGCGCAATCTTGAGCCGGAAGTTGTTGGGGTCGCAGAGGTCGAACGGGGCCAGACCGCTCTCGTTCAAGGTGCCGATGAATTCGCCGATGGCTCCGTCGGCAATATCATTGAAATAATCCTTGAAACCCTTGTTGTTAAAGAAGGTCTTTTTGCCGATGTTGCCCTCGGAAATCTGCGTGGCCGTGTCGTAGGCTATTTGCTGAGCTGCCCAATTGACCGAGTTCAAGAGCGCCATCATCGCCGAACCGACCACGCCGATGCGGACCACGTCCGCGACGTTGTTCAGCTGGTACGTCTGCATGCTCGCGGTGTCGTACACCTTCACACTTCCTTCAGGCGCCAAAGGGCCGCCGATGACCGTGGTCTGCGCCTGCGCGTGCGACGCGAAACCGAAAATCCCCGCTTCCGTAGCGAGAAGCAGAGCGACCAGCAGTATCGAGGCTTTTCTTCGGCCGGGGTGGGCCATCGGAGGGAGTGGAGAGTGGAGAGTAGAGAGTGGGCAGGAAGGAATCACCGATCGATTCCCACTATCCACTATCTACTCTCTACTATCCACCTTATTGATTCGCCTTCGTCGCCGCTTGATCCATCTTGTTCAAGGTGGAACTCGAGACTTCGTCGGCCATGGTCTCGTCGTAAATCTGCTTGAGCTGGGTATCCGAGATTTTTGCGAGCTGGGCATCGGACATGCCGGCGTTCTTCAAGACGGCACGCACTTTGACCGCGTCGAAGGCAGTGAGAACGCTCGTATCGGCTCCGCTCGACTGTCCGGTCGCGAGCCCGGCCAGGGAATTCGGATCGACCAAGGTCGGAGCGCCCATCAAGGCGTCGTTCGGGTTCACGTTGGCCGGCGGGGCGGCCGTCGCTCCCGAGGAACATTGTTTCCCCTCCGGACAATTCGGGTCGGTCCCCTTTTTCACTTCCACGCCGTCGGCGATGCCGTCGGAGTCGGTGTCCGAAAGATACGGACTCGTGTGGTAGATGTAGAGCTCGTCGTAATCGGTGAGCTCGTCGGCGTCCGTGTCTTTGAATTTGAGTGCGGCTTTGGCCTCGGCTTCCTTTTGGTCGAGACTCACGAACCGTCCGCCATCCGTCTCGAACGGACGGGTGATGCTCTTGCCGATCGAAAGGAAAGCGAAAGCCAACATCACGACCGAGACGGCCGCAAGGAGCGAGATCGCCAGACGATGCTCATCGGACCAGGTGGACGGAAAACGTGACATAATCTCAACGACTCCATTATATGAAATCGCGGAGAGGCGCACAAGCCACGTCGCTCGCGAGCGACGTGGCAAGCGGATAAATCGGTAAGCCAGTAGCGAGTAGCCAGTCGCCAGTAGGCCGAACCGATCCGATGCCGACCTACTCGCAACTGGCTACTCGCTACTGACTCACCAACGTTAGCCACTCCTCCGCTCCGAGCTCCGCCGGGCGCTTGTCGCCGAACGCACCGGCCTGGTCACCGATCGTGTTCGATAGCTTTTTGCGCGGCGCCACGAACGCCCGTTTGGCAAGAGCGAGCGCGCGACGTTCCGCCGCCCCGAGTTCCGGCTTGATGTCCCGAATCCGCAAGACCGCGCTCTCGACCCGCGGCGGCGGAAAGAAGGACGCTTTCCCCACTTGCGTCGGTTTGTCGGCCTTCCCGGAAAGCGCCACCAGAAGCGACAAAATGTTCATTTTAGGCCTTTTCTCCAACGCCCGATCGACCACCTCGTCTTGCAGTAGGACGATGATTTCCGAAGGACGCACCGGTTCGTCGTGGAGCGCTTTCCAGAGGAACGGGGTGGATATCTCGTAGGGAAGATTGGAGACGATCGAGTAACGCGAGGTGAGTGGAGAGTGGTGAGTGGTGAGTAGATCGGAAAAACCGGTCTTCATCGCATCGGCTTGAACGATGCTGACGTTGTCGAAATCAGCCAAAGTCACCTTGAGCACGGGAATGAATCGCTGATCGCGTTCGATCGCGATGACCGTCTCGCACCGTTTGGCGAGCTCGATCGTCAAGGTACCGGCACCGGGGCCGACTTCTACGACCAAGCCAGTAGGCGAGTAGCCAGTAGCCAGTAGATCTTGGTCACGACGTTTTTCTGGGAAGGCGGCCTCGAGGATGCGGTCGAGGGCTTTGCGGTCGACGAGAAAATGCTGGCCATAGGTCTTGGCCAGGACGATACCGTGGCGTTCGAGGAGCGGACGAAGGACTTTGCGATCAGCGAGATCCATAGGGGCGAGGGTCTACGAAAATACGAATATCGGCGAAATTACGAAACGTCCGACGCCGACCTATCCAAAAACAGTCGTTCCTTGGGTATTCGTATATTCGTAGTCATTCGTATTTTCGTAGTTTCTATTCCCTCGATCCGGCCGGGAACGGCCGATAGACCAAATATAGCAGTGAAAAAGCGGCGGCCAAGGCGAAAGTGATTCCCCAGGCCTGGTCCGGCAGGAACAGGAAGACGAGCGCGGTCGCGATTCCGAGCGTCAGTTTGCCGACGATCACGGCCATCTCGATCAGGATCGCCGTCTTGGTGACGCTGTAGTGGCGGGCCGCCTCGTAGGTCAGGGTCATCATGGGGACACCTTGAGCCATGCGCGAAGTCCGATAAAGCGTGTCGATTCCGAGGATCGTGAACGGCCCGAAAGCCGCGATGCGCATGACCCAAGAAAGCGCCGTCATGATCGTGCCGATACGCAGGATCTTGAAATCGTTGACGCGACCATGGCCGTCGCCGCCGCGGCCGATCAGATAGCCGACCACGGCCGTGATGAGCGTACTGATCGAGATCAGCGCTCCGATCTCGGTGAACCCGTCGATCGCGAGGAAGATGGCGATCGGCCAGATGGTCAAGGCCAGAAGCTCTTCGCCGTAACCCATGAAAGAAAGCACGGTGCGCCGATTTTCGGGTTTGAGCAGGCGCTTGTAGGCGTCGAGGTAAGACAAGTCGCGCGGGACGAAGACCTCGGGCGTCAGGAGAAGCGGGATGTTGGAAACCAGGATGAGGAGCGAGACGATGACGAAAAGCGTCGGGAAGCTGAAAAGCCTGATGACGAGACCGCCGAAAAACGGCCCGACGACGGAGACCAGCGAGATCAAGAAGACGAGCAAGCCGAACTCTCGACCGCTATCCGAGACCGAGCCGAACTTGGCGAAGTCGGCATGGAAACCCGGCCAATACAGCGTCTTCTGGATGGCGTAGGCGACGATCGCCGTCGCGATGAATAGCGGGGAATACGGGATGGCGAAAAGCGAAAGATAGTACAGGATGAGAAACGGGGTCGAGAATATGATCCCGTGCTTGTAGCCCTGGGAACGCGTCACTTTGCCGCCGAACGGTTGGATCAGGAGATACAGCCCGTAGACGCCGATGTAGAAGAACAGGATCTGCGGTATCGAAAAACCGAGCTTGAAGAGATAGATCGGCTCGAAGATGGTGATGGCGGCGATCGCGAAGTCGAGGATCGTGGTCGCGGCCAAAAGCTCCCGGACCTGCCGCGAAGGCTGACCGATCAGGTATTTCCAGAAATGTTCGGAACCGCCGGGAGAATGGTCCATCGGTGTGAGCCAATAGCGAGTGGCCAGTTGCAAGTAGGCCGATGCGTCGACCGACCTACTGGCGACTGGCTACTCGCCACTGGCTAATTCGATAGTTCCTTGTCTCAAAACTATCGCCTTGCCTTTTTTGAAAACTACCACGGTCGACGGCCTGCGTCTCGGCAAGACGCCGCCGTCCACGACCGCGACGTCCGCGCCGAGCGAGATGAGGGCGGTTCGCGCCGAATAACGGTTCGCTCCCCCGCTTCGGTTCGCCGAAGTCGAGACGATCGGCCGTCCGAGCGCGGCCGAAAGCTTTCGCGCGCTGGCACTCGCCGGAACACGGACGCCAGCCGCGCGGAGACCGAGCGCTTTCTTGAGACGACTGTCCGTGATCGGCAGTATCAAAGTGAGCGCGCCAGGCCAATGGCGACGGGCGAGGTCGGCGGCGATCTCGTCCAGCCGGAAATATTCGCGGACCATGGCCTCGGACGCGGCGATCGTGGCCAACGGTTTTTTCGGATTACGACCTTTCAAGGAAAAGATCTTTTTGACGGCAGTCGCATAGGTCGCGTCGCACCCGAGGCCGTACGCGGTGTCGGTCGGGTAGACGATGAGACCGCCGGATCGTAGGATCCGCACGGCTTCACCGGTGGTGACTTTTCTATACCTTGATTTGCCCATGGATAATCCTCACCGAAGACAGACCGACTTGTCATCCCGACCGAAGCGTCAGGCGAAGCGGAGGGACCTCGGGCGATTCGGCACCGACTCCGAGGTTCCTCCGCTACGGCCAGACGCCTCCGGTCGGAATGACATGAAAAACAACGAAGATGAGTTATCGCCACTTCCCTCCCTTAAGCACCGACTTCTGCCAGACCACGGTCTTGGCGAGACCCTGGGCCAGTGCGACCTGCGGTTCCCAACCCAGTTCCTTCTTGGCACGACCGATCGCGAGCGCGCTACGTCGTTCCTCGCCGGAACGTCCCGGAGCGTAAATCGGTTTCTTGTCAGTACCGATCAAGGCGGCGAGCATTCCGGTGAGCTCGTTCACGCTCGTCTCGGTACCGGTACCGATGTTATAGGTGCCGAGACGCTTCGCCCCGAGCGCCTTGAGGCAAGCCGCGGCGATATCGCCGACGTAGACGAAATCGCGGGTCTGCTTCCCGTCGCCGTAAATCGTGGGGCGCTCGCCCTCGAGCATCTTCTTCGTGAAAATCGCCGTGACTCCGGACTCGGATTCGGGGCTCTGGCGCGGACCATAGACGTTCGCGAACCGGAGCGACACGGCCGGCAACTTCGCGGCGTGTCGATAAGCGTCCAGATAGTTCTCGCTCGCGAGCTTGGCTACGCCATATGGCGAAAACGGATGCGTCGGATGATCCTCCGGCGTCGGAACCGTCTCGGCGCCGCCGTAGATCGCGCCGCCGGTCGACGCCAACACGAAACGTTTAAGCGGGATGTCGAGGCTCGCCTTGATGAGCCGTAGGATGCCGATGACGTTGACGGACGCGTCCGCGACTGGGTCCTCGACCGAAAGACGCACGTCCTTCTGCGCCGCGAAATGGAAAATCGCCTGTGGCTTCAGGCGTCGCACGAAGTTCTCGGTCTTCGCGTCTTCGACCTTACCGACCGTGAGCTTGGCTTTCGGATTCAAGTTCTTCCGACTGCCGTTCGAGAGGTCGTCAAACACGGTGACCTGATGACCACGAGCGACAAGCGAGTCGACGACATGCGAGCCGATGAACCCAGCTCCGCCTGTGACAAGAATTGTCATAAACGAATTGAAGCGAAACGAAAGCGAATAGAAACTAATATACGAATCGAGATCGATGCTTCTCTTGTTCAGCTCAATCTAGGATTAACCACTCGACGGAAGAGCACGCCATCTCGTGTGAAGTAGACGATAATCGCCAGCTTCTTTTGTAGTGCGGTGAGGTAGCCAAGAGCCTGTGGGAGATGTACTCTCGTCGCGTTACCGACTTTCAACTCAACGACGACTTTGTCTTCGACCAGGAAATCGAGGAAGTACCTGCCGATATTTTCGTCTCGGTAACGAAGCGGTACCGCCACCTCTCGTTTGAATCCGATCTTCTGCTGAACCAACTCCTTTTCCAGAGCCCGTTGATAATATTTTTCCTGGTATCCAGCTCCGAGCTGATTATAGACCGCGAAAGCCGCACCGACTATGCGATAACTCAACTCCGATTCGATTACTTTGTCTGAATTTGAAACGATATTCGTTAGATTAGCTTACTGTTCGTTTTCATTCGCTTTCACCCTTCGCTCCGGTCGACCGTCCTTGTCCCACCGCAGATAGGCTTCGACGAAGCCCTCGATTTCGCCGTCCAAGACCGCTTGCGTGTCCGAGGTCTCGAACCCGGTACGGTGATCCTTGACCAGACGATACGGCTGGAGCACGTACGACCGGATCTGGTTGCCCCACTCGGCCGAAGTGTAAGCGCCGCGGAGCTTCTGTTTCTCCTCGTCGCGCTTGGTCTCCGAAATGGTGCGGAGCTTGGCGCGGAGGATGCGCATCGCCGTCTCTTTGTTCTGGGTCTGACTGCGTTCGTTCTGGCAGGAGACCACGATGCCGCTCGGGATGTGCGTGACCCGGACGGCGGAATAGGTCGTCTGGACGCTTTGGCCGCCGTGGCCGGACGACAGGAAGGTGTCGACGCGGATGTCTTTCGGGTCGATCAGCGTGTCCTCGATGTCACCGAGGTCAGGCAGGACTTCTATGAGCGAAAAAGAGGTGTGACGCATCTTTTCGGCGTCGAACGGCGAGATGCGCACCAGGCGATGAACGCCGGCTTCGGACTTGAGCCAACCGTAGGCGAAGCGTCCTTCGATCGAAAGTACCGCGGACTTGACCCCCGCTTCTCCGCCGCGCGACTCGTCCACGATCTTCACTTTGAGATTCTTTTTTTCGGCGAAACGCAGGATCATCCGCATCAGCATCTCGGTCCAGTCCATCGCTTCGGTGCCGCCGGTCCCCGCATGGAACGCCACGATGCAATGACCGCCGTCGTATTTGCCGGAGAACAGGACTTGGAACTCCATCGCGGCGAACGACTTCTCGAGCTTCGCGAGCTCGGCCTCGAGATCCGCCTTCATGCTGTCGTCGTTCTCCTTGATCCCCTCTTCGGCCATGGCGCGCACGGCTTCGACCGAGTCACCGAGACCTTTCCAGTCGAGGATCTCTTTCGTGTATCCGGCCTGCTCTTCGGAGACGCGTCTCGCCCGTTCGGAGTCTTGCCAGAAGCCCGGGGCGTTCATCTCGAGAGCCAACTCGTCGGCACGCGCCTGTTTCTTGTCTAGGTCAAAGCAACCTCCAGGTGGAGGCGATCTTCTCTTGCAGATTTTTCGCCGCTACCAGGAGGTCTTGCATTTCGAGTTAATAGGGACACGAGGGAATAGCGATAGGTAATAGCTATAGGCCGACACGGATCGATCCTATAGCTATCCCCTATCGCTACGGCCTAGAAGTTGAACTTCTTGGCGTACTGGCCGATGTACGGGATCTCCCACTTCTCGCCGGAGAGCGCCTTGATGATGCCGACGATCGAGAGGATGGTGAGACCGATCTCGCCGAAGAACAGGACGAACCAGCCGATGACCGGGAACCAGCCGATGATCCACAGGCCGATCGAGATGACGAAGAGCAGGAAGCCCTGCTTGCCGTGGAACTGCGCGAACGGCGAATCCTTCTTGGCGAAGAGCGGGATGAAGCAGAGGACCCAGAGATAGCCGATCGCGGCCAGCATCTTGTTATCCTCGACGTCCTTATCGCCACCAGTCTTCGGAGCCTCGGTCGTCGCCGGCTTGTTCATTTCGTCCATACGTAAGTCTTTTGCGTCCGGTCAATCCCGGAACGCTTGTTAATGATGACAATCTACCTTGTTCGCCGGATTCGGGCAACACCGAGGAGGTATGCCGGCGCGATCCGACGACCTGCTCGCCATGAAGGATCAGGTTGTGACTGCGGTCGCCTTCCTCAAGTCGTACCTGACGACTAAGGAAGGCCATCCCTGCACGATCATAATCGACGCCAATGCGCGTTCCATTTCGATTCGAGTCAAGATTCTCGAGACCGAGGACTGACCCCACCTCCGGTCTCGAACCCCGCGCGGACCGTTCCCTTGTACTCCGCCAGGCGAACGGTTCCGCGCCTTTTTGTTGCCAGAAACCTCGAAATCCGCTAACTTGGCGACGACGTTGGAACGGAAGGAAAACCGCATGTCATTGTTCTTTTCCCTCGGGTACGCCGTAGCCATCATCCTGACCGGAACCGGGTTCGTAGTCTGGGCCAGATGGAGACAGGCCGAATACGGCCAAGGCTCGCCGTGGGCCATGATCCTGATCGGTAGCGTCTTCCTGGGCACACTGCTCGGTCTGCTCGACAAGTTCGTCGAGCCGCGCACGATCTTCGCCGGTGACTACGTCATGATCCTGGCGATCGACGTGCTCTGCGTCGCGCTCGGCGCGTTGATCGGCAAGACGTACGCCGACCGCTTCCTGCCGAAGTCGCCGAACGGCGGGAGCTGGCACGGACTGTGAGGACGCGATGGAAGCGCTAGTCGTGACGCTCGCCCAAATCTTGATCCTGACGCTCGGCTCGTTCGCAGTCCACGCTTTCGTGGCCCCAAGACGGATGACGGGGTTCGGCTGGTCCTTGATCGCCAGATCCTCGCTCCACGCCGCGCTCCTCGGCGCTCTCGCTTGCGCGGTCATGGATGCTCGTCCAGAAACGCCGCTCTTCGGCCATGGTGATTGGCTCCGCATCGGCTCGGTCGTCGTCCTGCTCGGCGTGGGCTATATCGAAGGCGAAGTCGCCGTCCGCATCTTCACCGACCGGTGGCACTGGACGGCCGACGACGACACCTGAAAGCACCTGCTTGGTGCTTCTTTTTTGTGTTGAATTCTCGAGACGACGGATGTAAGGTGAGGCTGTCGCATGGAAAGGGAGGATCTGATGCAGCAATCGGCCTTTTACCTCGTGTTCGTCGCCGCGTTCACCGCACTTGGGTTCGCGTATTCGATGATCCTCAAGCGGTGGAACGGCGAGATGCCGAGCTTGGTCATATCGGTCATCTATCTGATGGTTCTCGGGGGCGGCATCTACGCCACTCACCTGGCGCTCGGGCCACAGACCGTCTTCAAAATCCTTATGTTGCTCGCGAGCGCCATACTGGGTTCGATCGTAGGCATGACGACGACCAGGCTACTCGATGCGCTCGACCCCTGGCGCGAGAAACGCGACTGATCGAGAAGGAAGGACGGACGCATGATCGAGACGCTCTTTTCGCTGGCGTACTTCGTGACGTTCATGGCCGCCACGATCGGCTGCCGACTCGTCGCCCATTGGTGGGTCGGCTTTCGCGGGAAGTTCGGATCGCCCTTCTGGCCGCTCGCCTCTTTCTTCATCGTGATCACGGCGCTCCTAGAGGCGTTCGGATCGCCGTGGTTGCCGAAGACACGCTTCGCCGATAGCGGCATCCTCGAGTTGTTCGTCATGTCCATGGCGATGCAGCTCGGGAGCGTCGTCGCCGACGCCATCACTGGTAAACGTGAAAGGGACATCTGGCAGACCGGCCAAACCGAGTGACGCCGACGACGGACCACGCCCCGGCGTCTTTTTTTATCCCAACGAAAGGGTCCTCTGCACCACTGCGGAGGACCCATCCATAAACTACTGGCCTATCCCGCCTCGGGCGGGACCCCGCCATCTTTCGATACTGGCTTACTGGCCTACTCGCCTATCCCGCCTCGGGCGGGACCCCGCCATCCTTTGATTCTTTATTGAATCGGTGGCGAGGCTGGCCTAGTAGTCCATCCCTCCCATGCCGCCCATGCCCGGAGCGCCCATCGGAGAGTCTTTCTTTTCGGGTTTGTCCGTCACGATCGCTTCGGTCGTGAGGATCATCGCGGCGATCGAAGCCGCGTTCTGGAGCGCGAAGCGGGTCACCTTGGCCGGATCGATGATGCCGGCGGCGACCAGGTCCTCGAAGCGATCGGCCGCGGCGTTGTAGCCGTGCGAGCCCGAAAGCTTCTTGACCTCTTCAGCGACCACCGCGCCGTTCTTGCCGGCGTTCTGGGCGATCTGTTTGATCGGCTCCTCGAGCGCTCGCATGAGGATTGCGATGCCGACCGCTTCCTCGCCATCGGTCACGACGCCCGCGAGCGCGCTCGCGGCGCGA
>Ga0172379_10003406_pt1 | contig 25421 bp, 27 predicted proteins | sample GrowelOW334metaG_FD_119756 | JGI IMG/M metagenome (GOLD analysis project Ga0172379, IMG submission 119756) | Groundwater microbial communities from an aquifer near a municipal landfill in Southern Ontario, Canada - Groundwater well OW334 metaG | ecosystem: Environmental > Aquatic > Deep...
CTTTTGAGACCATGGTCAAAATCGCGAATGGCGATGCGCGCATGGCCCTTAATCTTTTGGAAATGAGTTTTTATGCAATGCCTGAGAAACGAGGCGAGAAAATCATCACGCTTGATGCAGTCAAAAGCATCCTGCAGAGAACCAAGCTGTTTTACGATAATGGCGGCGAAGAGCATTACAATATCATCAGCGCGCTCCACAAGTCTTTGCGCGGCAGTGATGCTGATGCTGGTTTGTATTGGCTGGCGCGCATGCTTGAAGGCGGTGAAGATCCGATTTACGTAGCGCGCCGACTAGTCCGCTTTGCGGCCGAGGATGTGGGTATGGCTGATCCGCAGGCTCTGGTCGTTGCTGTCGCTGTCATGCAAGCAGTCCAATTGATAGGCATGCCTGAATGTAATGTCCACTTGGCCGAGGCTGTTGTCTATTTGGCCAAGGCTAAGAAGTCCAACTCGCTTTATACTGCTTATGGCGCGGCCGCGGCTGATGCGCGCGAAACATCAGACTTAGGCGTGCCTTTGCATTTGCGCAATGCGCCCACCAAGCTCATGAAAGAACTAGAATATGGCAAAGGCTACAAATACCCGCCCGCCACGCAAGCCTTGCAGAGCGAGGCGTTGCGGGCAGGCAACCCCAACTTCAAAGGCCCGGTTGACCAGGAATACATGCCAGACAAGCTGAAAGGACGGAAGTACTATCACTCCCCTTAACCCTTAACCCTTAACGCTGAACCCACCTTGTCATTGCGAGCCAACGGCGTGGCAATCTCTTACCAATCAACTGAAGTGCATCTGTATTTCGGTATGAGATTGCTTCACTGCTCGTTCGCAATGACTAAGGAAATGGTCCCTCGAAATGACAAATAAGGCGGCAATTATCACTCGTTTGGATGGCGTGTTATAATTTTTCATTGTGAACACGGCCTCCAGGCTAGTGCGCGGAGAAACGCGCAATCTTGATCTGCGGTTTGCGGCTATTGTCGTAGCCATGCTTATAATTGGTTTCATTATCGCTCTCAGGCTGGGCAAGCTCCAGATTATGGACCACCAGATGTACTCTGTCCTGGCCACAGACCAGCACGAGGTCCAGTCCAAGATCACGCCTGTGCGCGGCCGCATCTTGATCCGCGACGATACAGACAATAAACTCTACCCTTTGGCAGCCAATCGCGAGGCTTGGACAGTCTATGCTGTGCCTTATGGCATGAAAGAGGCCACAACCACAGCACGCAATCTTTCGCCCATACTGGGCATTCCAGAGGTGGATTTGCTGACCAAGCTTTCCAAATCCACGAGCAAATACCAAGTCTTGGCTAAGGATGTGAGCCCTGAAATCCTGCAACGCCTAAAAGACAGTGCTTTTGAAAATGTTGATTTTAACCGCCAGGACGCGCGTTTGTATCCAGAAAAGAATATGGGCGGCCAAGTCGTAGGCGTGGTTACGCCAGATGATCAAGGCAATTTAGTCGGCCGCTATGGCATAGAGTCCAGTTATCAGGAAATTTTAGCTGGCAAGCCAGGTAGGTTGGATGCAGAAAAGGATGCCCAAGGCCGCCGCCTTGTCTTTGCCAACACATCCCTCAAAGAAGCAATAAATGGTTCAGATGTTGTTTTGACTTTGGATCGTGCCATCCAATACCAAGCCTGCGAAAAAATAAAAAATGCCACGATCCAATATGAAGCTGAGAGCGGCACGATCATAATAATGGATCCGAGCACGGGCGCGATTTTGGCCATGTGTTCTTATCCTGACTTTGAGCCAAGCGATCTCAAGTCTGTCACAGATGTCGGAGTCTTCAATAATCCCGCGGTTTTCAGGACTTTTGAGCCAGGCTCTGTGTTCAAGGCCGTGACCATGGCCGCTGGTCTGGATATGCAGAAGGTAAATCCAAACACGACCTACACGGACAAGGGGTTTGAGGAAATAGATGACTTCAAGATCCAGAATTCAGATCATAAAGCCCATGGAGTCAAAACCATGACCAATGTTTTGGAAGAGTCTTTGAATACGGGTACAATTTTTGTTCAAAGGCTTTTGGGTAAAACTTCTTTCCGCGATTATGTCCAAAAATTCGGTTTTGGCAAAAAGACTGATGCTGGCCTCAAACCCGAAGGAGCAGGCGACATTTCATCCCTGGATAAGAAGGGTGATGTTTTTGCTGCGACAGCATCTTTTGGCCAGGGTATCACTACCACGCCTATTCAGCTCATTTCTGCGTATGCGACTTTAGCTAATCAAGGAAAGATGATGAAGCCGTATATTGTGGCCGAAGTTGACCATCCGGACGGCAAAGTCGAGATCACTCAACCAATTGTTTTGGGCCAACCAGTCAGTGCACGAGCGGCCAGGCTTGTTTCAGGCATGCTGATTTCCGTTGTAGAGAATGGCCACTCAAAACTTGCCATGGTGCCTGGTTATTGGGTGGCAGGTAAAACCGGCACGGCTCAGGTTGCGAAAGCCGGGGGCAAGGGCTATGAAGCCGAAAAAGTCATTGCTTCGTTCATTGGTTATGCTCCGGCCAATAACCCCAAGTTTGTCATGCTGGTCAAATTTGACTACCCTAAAAAAGCAGCCTGGGCCGAATCCTGTGCAGCGCCTGTTTTTGGGGACATGGCCAAATATCTGCTCCAGTACTTGAAGGTCAAACCTGAAAGATAAGGGGACTCGACAGATTGCCGTATTTGTAATAAGTTTTTTTAGTCATATGCAACGACTCCTAGAACGCTATTTGGGATGGTGCGCGCACCGAACCATAAAAAGGGACAAGCCTCTGGTTGTGGCTATTGCCGGGTCTGTGGGCAAGACCTCCATCCGGTATGCCTTGACCCAGGCCTTGTCCGGCAGGCTCTCGCCCGAGGAGTTCCGTTGCTCAAAAAAGAACTATAATAATGAGCTTGGCGTGCCCCTCTCTATTTTTGATCTGGAAATGCCAGGCAAAAATCCTTTTAAGTGGATAGCTGTCATGGCAGTGGCTGCCAGCTATGCCTTTGGCGTCAAACGCCTTGAGATGAGGTATTTGGTTCTGGAGATGGGCGCAGACCACCCTGGGGACATGAAGTATCTGATAAAAATGGCGCCGCCGACCATAGCCATCATCAGCAGCCTAGGTGCAGAGCATACTGAATATTTCGGATCAGAGGAAAAGGCCGTGGAAGAAGAGAGATTGATCCTCAAGGCTTTGCCTGGAACAGGGGAAGCGATTTTGAATACAGATGAGGATTGGACTTGGTCTTCGCGCAACCTGGCTGAATGCGAAGTCGTGGGTTTTGGCAAAAGTCCCGAAGCCGTAGTCAGGATCATTTCGGCAGACATCAAATACGATCCAGCTCATCCAGCTGATGCTGGCTTGGAAATAAACTTGGAAGTTTTGAGGAACCATGCCTATTCTTTGTATCTCAAGGGCGTATATGGCGAGCCGCATGCTTATGCTATTGCCGCCACCCTGGCTTTCATGGTGTCCATGGACCATCTTTCCAAACCAGCGGTCCAGTATCTGCAAGATGTGTACCAGGGCGTGCCAGGCAGGACGCGCATAATTCCAGGCATCAAAAATACGATCTTATTGGACGACAGTTATAATGCCCAGCCTCAGGCCATGCGCTCGGCCATTGGCGATTTGGCACGTTTCCCAATCCCGGCCAGAGGCAAGCGCATCGCGGCTTTAGGGGACATGCTGGAGCTTGGTTCCCTGACTGAGGCAGAGCATCGCAACATCGGCCGTTTGGTTGCAGAGTCAAACATTGACGTATTGGTTTGCTGTGGTAAACTTGCGCGTGTCATGGCCAAAGAGGCTGTTTCTGCGGGTATGCCTGCAGATTGCGTGCATCAATTCGATACTAGCGCGCAAGCCGGTCTGTTCATCCAGCAAGAGATACTCAAGCCTAATGACACCGTGCTCATCAAGGGTTCACAAGGCGTTCGCATGGAAAAGATTACCAAAGAATTGATGGCTGATCCGCTCAGAGCGTCTGAGCTGTTGGTTAGGCAGAGTGAAGACTGGCTAAGAAAATAGAATATGGAAGTTAGAAGTTAGAATCTAGATTCTAACTTCTAACTTCTAGATAAAGGCGCGTTCGTCTAATGGTTAGGACGCTAGATTCTCAATCTGGTAATACGGGTTCGATTCCCGTACGCGCTACCATACAAAAAATCCCCTCGCGGGGATTTTTTGAAACACCAAGAAACAAGATACAAACATCAAAAGGGGATTTTTTGTATGGTATAATGATGACACCATAATTATCATGAACAAAAAACATAAAATTTGGTTTTTTCCAGCTGTGATATTGGCGATAGTAATTGCACTGGGATTCTTTGTAATCCTTTACGCTGGCCATCTCAAAGATGGTTTTAACCAGTTAGTCAGCCATCCCAGCTATTTGATTGATTCAAAAGTCGTGACAACGCTTGAGCGAACGATCGTTCCCATTCCCGTGCCTTCAACTTCGCCCAAGCTTCTGCCGACTGGGATCTCCAAATATCTGAAGTATGGTTATGGCAATTGGAAGTTTGGTCCGGGTCAGGCTTATCAAAAAAGACTGGACCTGATGCCAGCTGCCTATACCGGGAAATCAGTAACAAGCGTGGAAAAACTTTTGAATTTTTTTACCATTACCGATATACACATCAGCGACAAAGAATCTCCAGCTCAGGCGATTATCTTTGGTTATAAAGGCGGCATAATCTCTGGCTATTCAGGTATCATGCTCTATACGACTCAGGTTTTGGACGCGGCTGTACAAACGATCAATGCCCTTAACAAACAAAATCCATTTGATTTTGGCATTTCTTTAGGCGACACCTGCAACAGCACTCAATATAACGAGCTGAGATGGTACATCGATGTACTTGATGGAAAACTCATCAATCCTGACTCCGGCATCAAGAACGATCCTGTTCCTGGGCCGCTGAATGATTATCAGGATCAATATCAAGCGGCCGGGCTTGATAAGTCTATTCCTTGGTACCAGGCTATGGGTAATCACGACCATTTTTGGATGGGTTTTTTGCCGGCAAATGATTATATCCGGAAGACCTTGGTCGGTAATCAGATACTTAATTTAGGCAATCCGTTCATTGATGCGTTAGGCATTGAAAGCCGCGGTTTATACACTGGCGCAATGGATGGCTCGACGCTATATGGAGATGTTGTCGGAGTCGGGTTGGCTAAGAATTTCAAGACACCGCCGACTGTACCGGCTGATCCCAATCGTCGCCCGCTTTCCAGAAATGAGTGGATGAATGAATTTTTCGATACGGTTTCCAGTCCAAGAGGTCATGGATTCGATCGTGCCGATGTAGCGGCGGGATTTGCGAACTATAGTTTTGAACCAAAGGCTGGCGTTCCCATTAAGGTGATCGTGCTCGATGACAGCCAAAGCGATGAAGATTCCAATGACCCGATTGCTCAAGGTTTTGGACGCGGATCGTTCGGGTATGGCCATGGTGAATTGGATGCTAAGCGATACGACTGGCTCGTTAGCGAACTTGATAAGGGACAAGCTGCTGGCCTGCTGATGATCGTTGCGGCGCACGAGCCTATTGGCGTTGAAAAAGTCCCATCCAAAATGGCCTGGAACCCGGCATTCGAAGCTAAGCTGATCGCCAAACTCCATACTTATCCGAATCTTATCTTATGGGTTGCAGGGCATCGGCATGTCAATACGATTACTCCCATGAAATCGCCGGATCCCAAGCGGCCTGAGCTGGGTTTTTGGGAGGTTGAAACGTCGTCGTTAAGAGAGTTCCCCCAGCAATTCCGGACTATTCAGATCGTGCGGAACAGCGACGAAACGATTTCGATTTTCGCCACGGACGTTGATCCTGCCGTCAAAGACGGATCATTCGCAGCCATTTCGCGATCGTATGGAATCGCAGCTCTGCAAATATTTAAGGAACAGATACCTCTGTTACCGACTGGCTCGTACAATGCAGAATTAGTCAAGCAACTGACTCCTGAAATGCAAGCCAAAATTCAGCACAAATAAAAACCTTTTCGCTTTTTGGTGTTAATATTTCAATATGCGCAGAATCATCATCATGCTCTCAGCCGCCGCAATGTTATTGGGCGGGGGTTGCAGCGGCCAAGCCTGGTCGCGCTTGTTTGGATTTGAAAATTACTCAGCAACCGGCACCCAGGACATGAGCGATAATGTTTCAGTGATACGCGGAGTGCCGCCGCCCAGTGTGGTCTCGTCTACCAAGCCTGAATAAAAGAATCTGCAGACGCGACAAGGTAAGCCTCTTTACCCATTTTTTAGTCTGTGTTAACCTCACGCCAGCTCATTTCCAGGAGGTTTCATCATGTCTATCGGCTGTGATACTTTCCCAAGCTTGGCCAAACAAATGGTTCGTCAGCACCAATGGGTTGACACCACGGACTATTCGGCAGCGCCGTATTGGGAAAATCGTCGCTGTTCAGTCTGCGGACTGGATGACTTACGACTCCATAATCGGTCCGAGCCACATACCCGGAACAATTGGGAAGTCACTTCCCCGTGCATTGAGCTGGTTCCGGATACTGTCAGCTACGAAGACCTGGTGCGCGAGCTGGCAGAACACGATGTGCGGGCAAAACCATGGGTAGTCGGAGTGCCCGGAGATTGGAAAGTAGGTTTCTTCGTGAGCACATTCCCTTACCCTTCGCTCGAGGCTAAAGCTCCACAGACTCTTGAGCACGGATTTGCCAAGCTCTTGCGCTGGATCCGCGCGCGCCAGTACAATGTTAATAGGTACAGCCAGTTCTACGAAATGGAACGCAGAGCAAACTACGTCTGCCCTTGCGCAGACGACGACTGAATTCTCCTATGCCGCCTTACGCGGTTTTTTTGTTTGCTTTTCAAGCAAACCCGATGTAATCTGTGCTGCATATGACATTGACTGAACAGTCTCTTCAGGATTTTATTGCCAGCCACGAATCCAAGGTAGTGGATTTGAGCAAAGACCATGCTTTGGTCTATTTTCAAGCCAATGCCTCCGGCAAACAAGAGGATTTCGAAAAAGCAGCCGTGATCTCGCTGGCTTTGAATAAGATCTATGCTGACAAGGATGATTTCGCCAAGCTCAAGGAGTTCAAGGAAAAGGCTGCGGATATCAGCGACCCGATCCTGAAGCGTGAGCTGGTTATTCTGTATAACGCTTATCTTGGGAACCAGATGGATGTGGCTGACTTGGAAAAGATTATTCAATTGGAAAAAGAGATTGAAACCAAGTTCAGTACTTATCGCGCAAAAGTCGATGGCGAGGAAATAAGCGACAACCAAATCAATGAAGTTTTGCGTAAATCAACAGACAGCCAAAAACTGGAGTCGACCTGGAAAGCGAGCAAACAAATCGGGCACATGGTGGCCGTGGATGTGCTTAAGTTCGTCAATTTGCGCAATCAAGCAGCGCAAAAGCTGGGTTTTAAGAACTTTCACGAAATGAGTTTGGAATTGAACGAACAAGATCCGCAAGAGATCGAAACGGTGTTTGATGAGCTGGATGAACTGACGCGCGACGTATTTGCTCGCGCCAAACAGGAAATGGACCAGGCTTTAGCTAAGCAATATGGCATCGCCGAAGCCGAACTCATGCCGTGGCATTTTCATGATCGCTTTTTTCAGGCTGTGCCGCGCATTCATGATTTGGATTTGGATCGCTTTTTTACAGGCAAAGACGTCATCAAAATCACGCGCGATTACTACCAAGGCATAGGCCTGCCCATAGACGATTTGATCCAAAAAAGCGACTTGCTTGAAAGGCCGGGCAAATACCAGCACGCGTATTGCATGGACGTGGACAAGAAAGGCGACATCCGTGTCATGGCCAGCGTAAAAGACAATGAATACTGGATGGCGACAATGCTACACGAGTTTGGCCATGCGGCTTACGACAAATATATCGACAAGAGTTTGCCTTGGACATTGCGCGGGGCTAACCATATTTTCATGACCGAAGCAGTGGCCATGCTGTTCGGGCGCATGACACACAGCCCAGCTTGGCTCATCGAAGCAGCTGGAGCTGAGCCCGAAGATGCTAAGAACATTGCTGCGCAAAGCGAAAAGTATCTGAAATTCAATGAATTGATTTTTACGCGCTGGGCCCAGGTCGTCTATCGTTTTGAGAAAAGCATGTATGAAAATCCAAATCAGGACTTGGAAAAACTCTGGTGGGATCTGGTCTCTAAATACCAGCTGTTGAATAAGCCTCAAGGCTGGAGCGGCGCTGATTGGGCAGCCAAAGTCCACATTGCGCTTTACCCGGCTTATTATCACAACTACGTCCTAGGCTCGCTTTTTGCCTCGCAGATCAAACATCAAATCGACACTCAAGTCCTCAATACTCGAGCTTATGGCGATTATAGTTTTGTAGGAAAAACAGAAGTCGGTCAGTATTTCATCGAAAAGATTTTTATTCCTGGCAAGAAGATAAATTGGAAAAAGCTCGTTTTAGATGCAACGGGCAGTGAATTGTCGCCTCAGTTTTTCGCTGACCAAATACTAAAATAACAAAATGACGAGGGGGAGCGCGTCAGACAATCATGGGCAAAGTCTCTACATCCATCCTGGTGCCCGTGATAATGCCCTCTATCCTGTATGCTCCATGCTGGGGAGCCTCAACATATCCATTCCAAGCCGCGCGTGCAAAGCCTCCGCTGTTGATCCAGTCAAACAGCCATTCGTTAGTATATTGGGGGTCGCCTTGGTTAATGCCGGCACCCATGTACATGAGCCAGGTCTTGTTGAAATCTTCCTGCGAACCAATGGTCGGAGCCATCAAGACTGGCAAACCCATGCCGCAATAAAAGGAAAGCTCAGAGGGCTTGGTCCACAGAATATCAGTCTTGCGCAAGGTTCGTGTGAAATCTTTGAAATAAGTCGCTCGGTCATGGTGGAAATCAATAAAAATTTTCTTATCCAGCAAAGACGTCATCTTAAGATCCTTGACCCATGAGTGGAACTCAACAGCGACTTCGTGTTTGGTGCCAGCCACTAACCTGAGCCTTAACCCGTCGCGCATTAATGTCCGCTTCAAGCTGGTCAGAACCTGCAAAGCGATCTGTTTTTGCGCACCAGCCCCGCCCACGGAAAAGGTCAGGGTCAGGGGATGGTCTGACTTGTTTTTGAAATTACCTAGTTCGTTTTGCACCACGCGCTGGTATTTATTGATGAAAATCCCGTTTGGATCAAGATTCACGATGCGCGAAACCAAATCTTTGCGGATGATATTGCCGGCCAAGTCGCCGATTGCTTCTTTGGGCAAAGGGAATCCGGTCAAGAAAATATTTTCCTCTTTGACTCCATAAAGCTTAAGCCTTTCTACCACACGGCCATTGGGCGCGAAATATCTGATTCTGCTCTTTTTGGGGTCACGCGGCACCCAAGCGCGCGAAATATCTGCGTCGCAGATTACAATGTAGATGTCGCCTGGGTAATCGAATGTCTCGGCCGCAAAAGCCGGGATAAAGAACGTGCTGATTAAAGGCAATGGGTCTTTGGCCAACTTTTCTATCAAATGGCGGCACAAACCCAAGTGTTCAATGGAGTAATACGTCTGCGCAACCTGGTAAGTGGATGCGGAAAGGTCGCGGCGCGGATAAAAAGAGGGGATGCGCTGGATTCGATCCATGATGCTGAAAGCCAAGGGGCCGATCAGCGGTATGGGTTTGAGCCTGGAAATGGCTTCGTAACCTTTGCGGCTCTTGATCCACAAATCTTTTTCTTTTTCTGGAATGCCCGGATAATCATTGGCCGTGATGATTCCGCCATGGGCCAATTCTTTCAAACCATAGGCCGCACGTTCGTGGCCATAGCCCATGTTGACCGAAACAACATAAGCGCACTTAGTGCGCGTCTTTTCAAAATGATGCCCCTCATGCATACCTGACTGTATTTTACCACACTTTGCGCAGTCTTTGGTATTCACTGTAAGTTAAAATGCACACAAGCACATCAAACACGGCAAAAATCAAAAGATACAAGCCTCCGACGTGGCTGAATTTGTACAAACTATATAAAGAGAAAACTCCAAGCAGAACAATCATGGCTGGATAAGCCCAAAGTTTTTTGCGCAAGATGGCGAAGATGAGTACGAGCTTCAATAGGCCGTGCATAAACAGATAAATCATCAAGAAGTTTTTTCCGCCTAAAGAAAAAGATTGCGAGACATGGCTCAGGTAATTGGCAAGTAGATCCTGGGAATCTTCAACCAGTTCGGGCTGGACCAGGGCCGAAACCCAGGCTTGGAGCGTGGAAATCTTCAAAAAGAATAATGATACGCCTACAACTACCTCACCCAGCGAATTCAGGGCTTTGAGCAGAATAGTAATCCAAAAAAGCGTGTCCAGGGGGTCTTTTACCTGGATCCAGTCCTGCATGTGCGCGCGTATTGACTTCATGCCATATTTATACCATACTTTGGGCCGGAGGTGAGAGATGAGCAAGGTCATCAAGCTCAAGATAAGGAACGTACTTTCCACTCTCGCGAACAAGGCCAAGGAGCTGAAGACGAGCGAGCTTCAGGCTAAGCGCACGGCTTACGAAGCAATCCAGAACTTTCTCACGCAAGAACTGGAAACGTTTGATAGGCAGGGCCGACTAGCGCTGTTCTTGGGGCTCATGCTGTTGCGCGACATGCTTGCAACTGTGGGCTTTGAGAATCTGAACCCGCACTTTGCAAAAGGCATCGAAGAAGCCATACAAATACTAAGCAATCCAAAATTGCAGACGATTGATTTGCGCGAGGTCTGCCGTCTCCTGGAAGAATATGGGTTCGTCAACCGCAGGGGAATAGAGGCATACGTCTTAAAGCGCGGACCAGTCCCCAAAACAGCTTCTTCGGCGCGGACCACCTGAGGAGGTGTCATGAAAAAGCTCTTGGAAGAAATTCTGGAAGCTGCTCATCAAGAGCTCAAGATGCATGTAGAAAAACTCAGGTCAGACCGCAAGCGCGGCTGTGCCAGTCGAGTTCGGAAGATGAAGCAGATCTTGAGCGACACGATCAGGCGCGTGGACCGTATGATGCAAGGGGATTTGCGCCGCAGGTTCCACATGCTGACCTTGGTACGCGATTGTCTGGTGTTCACCAAGCCAAGCGTGTTCGGGCCCGAGCATGCAGAACCTCTTGGGCGAGCACTGGACATGGCTTTTTCGCCTGAAGGCGATTTAGGGAAGATCGATGACGTGCTCCTGCAGGCAAAACTCGAAGTAGTTCCTCAGGCAGAGGAAAAGGACTCCTAGAGGCAACTACGCCTCTTTTTTGTTTTCTCGCAAAAAAAAAACGAGCCTCCGTTCCCGAGAAAGGGAACAGAGGCAATGAGGCGGGCTAGCTAGCAGATGTTGATGCGCCGAACATTGGCCGGATCAGCATCTTCGCGATCCAGGTATCGCTTGGTTACGACACAGATGGTCACGATGAACCCAAGTGCCAAAGGCACGAAGAATGGAATTTGCGTCAGGTCGCCAGGGCGGTTCACGACCTGATTGATGTCCAGCCCTAGGCGAATGATTGCATACAGGGCCAGGAGCAGAAGGGTTGCGTAAAAGATTACTGCGCTTTTCATGGCTATCTCCTTGGTTCCAAAAGCCGTTATGGTAACCATTTATATCACAATTTGGTCATTTTGTCAATGGCCAAACGAAAAGGGTGGAAGAATTTTGGTTGTGGATAATTTTTCTTGACTAATCGAGCGTTAAGTCCAGGTTTATGCTAATATGTAGGCATAACTATTTTTACATTATATCCCCATTAATTGACATTAGGGATAAATGAAGAAGAAAAAAATGTATGATCGCAAAATTGTTCTTTAAGCTGAGATATGTTCCAGCTCTGCTGTTCGCTCTCATATTAGTGCCAGCCGCACATGCGGCAACGAACCCAGATCTTGGGACTGCCGCAACTTATTCGATCTTGGCTGGTTCGTCTGTAACCAATTCCGGCAATACGACCATAAGCGGCGATGTCGGCATAAGCCCGGGTGCCGCGCTTCCTCCCAATGTCACAGGTTGGCCTTCCGTAACCCTCGGAGGAACTCTATATGATACGGGTGGTACGGCGCTTACTGCTATGAATAATAAGGATACTGCCTTTGGTACTCTAGCCGTACCAGCCTGCGGCGCTGACGGCGGCGTTGACTACGGAGGGGTTACTCATGAGTTGGCTGGGGATATCCTTGTGCCAGGTGTCTATTGTGCAAATTCGTTTCACTTGACCAATGGTACGCTCACGCTCAATGGAAGCGCCACTGATGTCTGGATTTTTAGATCAGCGAGCGACCTTGTTATCACTGGTGCAACGTCCCAGGTTATTTTTACGGGCGGCGGTTTGCCTTGCAACGTGTGGTGGCGAGTCGTGAGCAGCGCGAGCCTTGCTGTTGACAGTGCATTTGTCGGAAGCATTCTTGCGGCTACGAGCATCACCTTCGGTACGGGCGCAACCTTAAATGGCAGAGCCCTGGCAGGGACGGGTTTAGTTTCATTGCTGGGCAATACCATTTCTGGACCGTCATGCACGGCCGCGGTAATACCCCCAGGCGCATCCAACACCCCGCCGCTAATCAATGTTAAGAAAGTACCAACTCCTTTATCTTTGCCAAATGGACCTGGCTCGGTGACTTATAATTATACGGTAAGGAATCTTGGAATATTGACCATGACAGAGGTGACGCTGGTTGATGATAAGTGCCCTAACATGAAGTTTATTTCGGGGGACTTGAATAAAAATTCACAGTTTGAAACCACTGAAGTCTGGTATTATAGCTGTACTACGACGCTTAATGAAACTACAGTCAATTTTGCCACAGCGCGCGGCAATGCCAATGGTATGGCAACTGTTGATACTGCGATTGCAGAGGTCTTCGTCGGCGTGCCAGTCATACCGCCTTTGATCCATATCGTAAAAACACCCAGCCCCCTGGTTTTGCCCTCTGGTGGAGGTGCTGTTGCCTACGGTTATACGGTTACTAATCCGGGCACAGTTGCCTTGACTAATGTGACGGTCACGGATAATAAGTGCAGCAGTCTGAAGTATGTATCCGGCGATACGAATGGGGATTCCAAACTTCAGTCAACCGAAACTTGGAAGTATACCTGCAGTGCGAATATCTCACTGACTACGACCAATACGGCCATTGCCACTGGCCATGCCAATGGTTTAACAGCCATTGATACGGCTTTGGCCACGGTTGTTGTTGAAGGTTCGCCCGTTCCGCCGCTGATCCATATCATAAAAAAGGCTGATCCGATCGTACTGCCAGCTAAAGGCGGATTGGTGGCATACACCTATGCAGTAATGAATCCGGGTACAGTGGCGCTAAACAATGTAACTGTCACGGATGACAAGTGCGGTACAGTGGCATTAGTCTCCGGCGACACGAACGTCAATGCGTTGATGGAACCAAATGAAACGTGGACGTATGCGTGCCAGCAAAATCTGAAAGCGACTACAACAAACACGGCTACTGCTACTGGCCACGCCAATGGGTTGACGGTTACAGATGTTTCCATGGCCAATGTTGTCCTTTCACCAGCTCTTCTTCCGGCTGCACCAAAACTGCCTAACACAGGCTTCGAGCCTGGTAACAGCATGCTGGGTTGGATGGTTGCCGCCGCAGGAATCTTCGTGGCTGCCTCAATTCTGCTTGTCTTAACCAAACGCAAGAGCCTATTCTAGAAAAGAAGAACAAAATGAAAAATAGAAAGAGCCGGGCGAAAGTTCGTCCGGCTCTTTGGCGTAGAGACTTTTTTTCCCCTAAACACATCGGTACTTTTTTTGGCGCAGTGGTTTATGTCATTGCCGTGCTGGTCCTGATCCAATTCGTTTCTTTGCAGCTCATCCTTGGTTTTTATGAAAATTCTGTTCCGACTGCCGAAGCTGCGACCAATGGAAAAAGCTTTCAGCTAAAAACAGCAGCTACAGGTTTGCCTGTACGCATCCTGATCCCGAAGATACGGGTCAATGCCCTGATTAACCAAGTGGGCCTGGTCGCAGATGGCTCAATGGGCGTACCCAAACTGCCGCGCGACACTGCTTGGTATAAGCTGGGCCCTAAGCCAGGAGAAGCTGGCAGTGCGGTCATTAGCGGGCATGTGAATTGGCTATATGGCGCCAAAGGCTCGTTTGAATACCTCAAAGTCTTAAAGCCTGGCGACAAAATTGTTGTTCAGAACGACAAAGGGGAGAGTATCTCATTTGTTGTGCGCACAAGCCGAACACTAGACCGGGAGGCAAACGCTACAGATGTATTCTATTCGTATGATGGAAAAGCTCATTTGAATCTCGTTACTTGCGCCGGTGCTTGGGACAAGACTGCTAAAGCATATTCAAAACGACTCGTAGTGTTTGCAGATAAAGTTACGAAATAGCTAATTTAAGCTTTTTCGTCCATGGTGTCTTGGATGGCTTTTAGGATTTCATTTCGGCCTTTTCCGCTGATATTTGAATGCAAAATAAGCTCAACTCCAGGGTAGCCAGCCTCCAGTGTACGCAATAAATTCGCTGATTCGGAATTGGACAGTTTGTCAGCCTTGTTCAGGATCAGGACAAAAGGCGTGCCATTGGATTTCAGATAATTCAGCATTTCGCGGTCCAAGTCTGTGGCGCCTATGCGCGCATCAATAATCAAAAAGACCAGCTTCAACTGTTCAGTCAGCCCAAGATAATCATTCAGCATGTTCAAGAACTCTTCGCGTTTGTCTTTGGAGGCCTTGGCATAGCCATAGCCCGGCAAATCAACCAGGAAAAATTTGTTGTCAACGTCAAAAAGATTGATGGTTCGCGTCCGGCCCGGCTCAGCGCTCACGCGCGCCAGGTTTTTTTGATTGCACAAATGGTTGATCAGCGAAGACTTGCCCACGTTTGAACGCCCAACAAAAGCCACCTGGGGCTTTTCGCTCCGCGGCAGATCCTCCAGCTTGGTCAGGCTTTTCAGGAATTTGACTTGCATGCGTGAAGCATAGCCTTAAAAGGGGAGAATGACAACCAATCCTACTTATCCAGCAACTTCTTGTCTTGAGGCTTCTTAAGACCCACCTTCGTTGAAACTACGGCGGGCAGGTAGTTTGTTTTAGATACGACAGACCGTCCCAATAACTTTTCCAGATTCTTTCTTGCGCCGCCGGCAATATCGCCGCCGGCCTTGGCATCGCTCTTGAGCTTTGTGATTCCTTTTGAATCTTCTACGCGATGGATTTCTGTCGTAGACCGCTCCCCGAGCATGGTGAAGATCAGCTCAAAATCATCCATGTGATCGCGGAGGTTCTGGCGTTCCAGTCCTTTCAGTTCTTTGTATTCGCTGGGAGTGACGCCAAACGTGGCCTTTGATATTTCGGCAGTTAGAATCTCATAATCCTTTTCTTCGGCAGCACCGCGTTTTTGCCATTCGTCTGTAAGTTCGTCGCGAATGACTATGCCGCGCATGCGCATCTCTATCCAATCCTCGCTGTAGCCCTTTAGCTTGTAAAGCATCCGCGTCCGCTTTGAGGCCAGCTCTGGATTTTCAATTTCTTGCACGCGCTCATAGCCGACCTTGGCGAGCCAGCGCTTGAATGGTTCGGCTTTGGGTGAGGGGATGGATTGAATGATGCGGAAGATACCCTCGGTATTGGCGCAATTCATACCTTGTTTACCCCCTTCAGTAGGCACCTCAAGGGTATGTACAAACTGTACCCACCCTAGCAAGAGCTCAGGATCCCTTTGTTTCATGCGCTGTATGTATTGTTTCGGATCATTTGAATCAATGAGCGCCAAGACAACGTCTTCAACGACAAACCACCATTCGTTGTCGAGAAGTGTTTTTCTGATTTTTTTGCCCTTAAATAAAGCGATTTGGGTTGTTTCCATATGTGACAATATGGTTAGATATCGACGTTATTGAGAATATTTTAGCACATGTTCTGTTTTTGTTCTAGTGTTTAGAGCAGGTCAAATTGTGGATAAGGTAAATACGCGGGATGACGATCGAAAAGACCCCCTTCTTGAATAGTTGAGCCTTTTTTGTTATTATCCAGGCGCTGGAAAAGCCGAATAGGGGCGTCGTACCCACCTTCGCATAAAGCTACGGCGGGTTAGGTCATCAGATATTTTTAGGGGCGTCGTATAATGGTAGTACGGGGGTCTCCAAAACCTCTAACGCGGGTTCGATTCCTGCCGCCCCTGCCAGCCTTCGCCAAGGCTACGGCTGGCGCAGCCATCAAGAGATAAAACTTGAAGGATGCGCTTGACCTAGATAGGTTTTGCGAAGGCTGGTACGCTATAGTCTGACGAAGGCGAGCCGATTTACATGTTTTTTCGTATACACTCTTAAGCGCCGGAAAGATGGAATTTTATAAAGGTTTTATTTCAAACTGAACATGAAACTCATATTGATCGACGGTGGTCCAGCATCCGGAAAAAATACTCTGGGAGAATTATTAGTTTACAAACTAACTGGACTTGGAGAAAAAGCCGTGCTTTTAGATTTGGACACCTATGTCGAAAAATATAATCCCAAGTGGACATGGGGCAATGAGCAGGAAAAGGAGAAGGACCAGCTCCAGGCAAGAATAGATATTTCTAAAGATATCGATAGATATCTTTTAGATGATGTAACTGCGCTAGTAATTGGAGAAAGATTCCTATCAAAAGACGACGTTCTTCATTTTTTAAAAAGATTAGGAGCGGACCCACCCGTCTATCTTTACCACCTAAATCTTCCTTTCGCTCTAAGGCAGTATAGGCTACATCAAAGAGGCCCTCATTCATTGATTGACTTAGAGAAAGACCAAAGGGATCGTGATGCGGTTACTGAATGGCCGGGATGCGTTTATGATAACGTACATTCTCCTGAAGAGGACGCCTCTCGATTGTTATCGTTCATTCAGGAAGGTAAAGGCGCGTTCGAAAATGAAGTCTCTCAAAAAGACAGCGATGAACTGAAGCGTCAACATGGGTTAAAGCTGAAGTAATCTCGGTTTACAAGAAATATCCGCAACAACAAGCGGATATTTTGTTAAATGCGAGAATCCAAGAACCTTTTCAGCAAAGAAATGATCTGTTAAGATTCCATCAAATCTTATGCTGCTCATAAAAGCTTCAGTCGGACCAAGTAAAATTCAAGGACTTGGAATCATTGCAAGAGCGTTCATCCCAAAAGGAACCGTCGTCTGGAGATTCACCCCTCAATTCGATATGATTTTCGACAAGGATTCCCTAGCTCTATTGACTGAGCTCCAGAAGGATACTGTTCTCCATTACACATATCTAAACAAAAAAACTAAAAAATACACGCTCTGTTGTGATGATGCGCGTTTTTTTAATCACTCAGAAAATCCGAACACGATTTGCGTAGATACTGATAATGATGAGGAGGGACTCGATGTAGCTGCGAGAGATATACCAGAAGGCGAAGAGCTTACCTGCAATTATGATGACTTCGATATGGAGGCTTTCAAAAAGTTACACCGCTAGTTTTCTGTGAGCGTGTATTTTCACTAAGATGGAAAAATCAGGCTGAACCGCCCGTTCTTGGTAAAAGCATGCTATAGTGCATACAGTTAACTAACTGCTGTGGTGCGATTTTTAACTCTACGTGCCAGCCAGCTGTAATAAAACATCTATGAAAACACTTGAAAGTGTTTCAGTTGGCATAGCAGTTCTCTCCTTTGTGTTCGCCCTCACTGGGCCGATGGCCGCACTCGCGGCCGGTCCTGCAGCAGTAGATCTTGGAACAGCGGGTAACTTCGTGATTTTGACAAAGTCAGGAATCTCAACCACCGGAGTCACCTCGATTACTGGAGATATCGGAGTGAGTCCGATTGCCGCCAGTGCCATAACTGGATTCGGATTAACCATGGATGTCTCGAATACATTTTCGACGTCAGCTCTTGTGACCGGAAAAGTATATGCCTCCGACTATACGGCTCCTGTGCCGGCTACAATGACCACGGCGATAAGCGACATGCAAACCGCATACACTGATGCCGCGGGGCGGACTTTGCCTACAGCGACTGAGCTAGGTGCCGGTAATATTGGCGGGATGACACTTGCTCCCGGGCTTTATAAATGGGGTACTAATGTGACAATCCCAACGGATGTTACCCTCTCGGGCGGCGCCAATGATGTTTGGATTTTCCAGGTCGCGCAAAATTTGATAGTGAGTTCAGCGGCGCACGTTATCTTGAGCGGCGGCGCAAAGGCGGCTAACATCTTTTGGCAGGTCGCCGGCCAAACAACGCTTGGAACGACAGCCGTCTTCAACGGGAATATTTTGGATCAAACGGCGATTGTGTTAAACACGGGCGCTGTTTTGAATGGAAGAGCTTTGGCCCAGACAGCCGTGACTCTTGATGCGAATTCAGTCACAATTCCTTCTGGTGCTGTTTCGTCTCCAACCCCCACTCCTGCGCCTACTCCAGCTCCAGCGTCAACGAGTACGGTATCGTCTGGCGATGGTAGTAGCGGCGGCGGCAGCAGCAACAGCAGTGGCGGAAGCAATCTCGGAAGCTCCACTTCCTCGGTCCTCACCCAGCAACAAAATAACCTAGCCAATCTCAAGACAATCGGCATCTCTATCAATGCGCTTGTGAAGCTTCCGTGTCTCACGAATTCAGCTTCGCTTGATCAAAATAATGTTTGCAAAGCTGTATATTACGTCGGCACCGACGGTAAACGCCACGCATTCCCGAACAGCAAAGTCTATTTCTCGTGGTATCCCGACTTCTCCCAGGTTCAATTGATCAGCTCTTCTCAGCTCGCCACCATCCCGATTGGGGCGAACGCTACCTACAAACCCGGCGTGAAGATGGTTAAGTTCACGACTGATCCCAAGGTCTATGCGGTCGACAAGGGTGGGGTTTTGCGCTGGATTAAGACCGAAGCCGCGGCGGTTTCCATCTATGGCTCCGCCTGGAACAAGAACATTGACGACATCAGCGATTCCTTTTATGCGAACTATAAGTTCGGAGCTGATATCTCAGGCTTGTCCGACTTTAATCCAGCAACTGTCCAGTCTTCAGTCAAGCTGCTAAGTGATAGTTTGCAGATGTGAATTAGTTGAACTTTAAAAAATCTGCTAGGCAAAGTCTGGCAGATTTTTTATATTGCGTGCAATAGGCATACAATACTGCCATGTACGGCCTAACTAAAGACGAAGAGCGCTTGTTGCGTAGCTTGAACTCGCCTGGAAAAATCCAGGATTATTTGGATCACATTCCCATCAACTTTGAGCCCGGAGGAGATACATGCCTGTCCCCGCGCCGAGTGATCCGCGAAAATCGGGCGCATTGCATTGAGGCTGCCATGCTGGCTGCTGTAGCTTTTCGCCTTAATAACGAGCCGCCCCTGGTCTTGCATCTGGCGAGCTGTGCGCACGATTTTGACCATGTAGTCACCTTGTTCAAGCGCCAAGGCTGTTGGGGCGCGGTTTCAAAAACCAATCACGCTGTCCTGCGCTATCGCGAACCAGTGTATCGGACTTTGCGCGAATTAGCCCTCTCGTATTTTCATGAATATACGGACGACAACGGACGCAAGACCTTGCGTAGCTATTCCTTGCCCATCAAGCTTTCGCGCTTTGATAAAATGGGCTGGATCACGAATGAAGATGATAATTGGGACATTGCCATCCATCTCGCCGAGTCCAAGCACTTCCCGTTACTCAATCGTTCCCAAATAGCCGCGTTGCGCAAAGCGCACCCGACCGAAATCAAAGCCGGGGAGATAGTGGAGTGGGAGAAAAAATAACAATTTCATCAACTTTGACGAAAGACAGTTCATATGTTAATCTAAAGGTAATCTTAGATTTAACCTGAATTTATGAACAATATAATCGGTTTGAAGGATTTGCGGGAAAATTTGGGTGTGTATGAGAAGCGGATCGCAAGCGGGCAATCGTTTATCGTCATGAAACGCTCCAGGCCGATTTTTGCGATTGGGCCTGTTGATGAAGAGGGGTGGGAGACGGTGATCGATTTCACGAAATACCGCAAAGGCGGCATTCCGGCCAGCGAGTTGATCAAGATTCTGAAAGATCTCTGATATGGTGGACAGGATTCGAAAAACGCTCAAACTTCTTTCATTAAAGCAGCAGACTCAGCTTCTGGAAGTTATACAGAGAATCAGGTCAAACAATTTGAGCGGGCTTGATGTCAAGAAACTTCAAGGACGAGACGATGTCTATCGCGTTCGAAAAGGGCTGTTTCGCGTCATCTTCCGCAAAATTCCAAATGCAGAGAATACGATCATTGCCGTGGAACGCCGTAACGATACGACTTATAATGAGTGCTGATACAAAAAGACCCCCTTGCGGAGGTCTTTTATTGTTGCAATGTAAGACGTTTATTGGACGCGCTTTACGTTGACAGCGGCCGGGCCCTTTTCGCCTTGCTCGACTTCGAAAGTGACATTGTCACCCTCGCGGAGCTCGTCAAAAGTGACGTCGACCAATGACCTGCTGTGAAAAAACAAGTCCTTGGCTTGGCCTTCTGCACCGATGAAGCCAAAGCCACGATCGGTCAACTTCTTGATAACACCATTCATAGGTTTATACGAAGTAAGAAAATTGCTAAGTTAAGTTATATTTATGAACTTCGACGACGCTTCACAATAAACGCAATTTCATGGCCATATAATAGCAGGTTTTGGCTTAAAAGTCAATAGAATGGCTTAGCCACACCCCAATTCCTTGCCATTTTAGCCATTTTATGCTTAAATGTACTCCTTTTCCCATGGACCACGGCAATGTAATTATCCGCTTCAGCGACGTCACTTTTGGCTACGACGAAGACCATTTAACCCTCGAAGAGGCCAGTTTTTCAGTGCGCGAAAACGCCAAAGTCACGGTCATGGGCCAAAACGGAGCTGGCAAAAGCACTATCTTCAAGCTTTTGACTGGCGCGCTTAAGCCGACTGAGGGTGGAGTCTTTATTACTAAAGGCGCGACCATTGCCACGGCACTCCAGGTCATTCCGCGCGACAGAATGCGAGAGACTGTCCAGGAATATTTTAGCCATGCATTTACCGAACAGATTTATGATCTGGATCGTCGCATTTCAGATGTCTTGGAAGTAGTAAATCTGACTGCGCCGCTTGATAAAAAAATCAGCGAGTTTTCGGGCGGCCAGCAAGCCCGCCTTTTGCTGGCATATGCCTTGATCCAAAAACCTGACATTCTTTTGCTGGACGAACCGACCAATAATCTGGACAAGGCTGGCATTGAACACCTTACCGGATATTTGATGATGTATCCCAAGACAGTCTTGGTCATTTCCCATGATGCGGATTTTTTGAATGCATTCACTGAAGGTGTTTTGCACTTGGACATCTACACCCACAAAGTTGAGCAATATGTGGGCAACTATCTGAACGTGGTAGAGGAAATCTCAGCGCGCTTGGAACGCGAACGCATGAAAAATGCGCGTTTGCTCAAGGATATTCAGGACCGCAAAGACAAGGTAAACTTTTTCGCCAACAAAGGCGGCAAGATGCGCAGGCTGGCCAGCAAATTGCGCGACCAGATAGAAGTCGCTGAAGATGAGATGGTGGATGTGCGCCAGGAAGACAAGACCATCAATGATTTCACGATTCCGTCCCAGGAATTTGACCAGCCGCTTGTTACTATCAAATCCCTTAAGGTCATCAAAGACCATGCCCCGCATTTTGCCGAAGTTGATCTTGTTCTGCGCAAAGGCCGCCGCATTCTCGTGTCTGGGCCGAATGGTATCGGCAAGAGTACGTTATTGCGCACCCTAGCCTTGGAAAAAGATGAAGGCGCTGTCATTGCCGAAGGCGTACGTGTCGGTTATTACCGCCAGGATTTTTCTGGCTTGGATTTTGATAAAACAGCATATGATACTTTGCTGGAGGTCATGGACGCGCCGTCAAACGAGTACTTGCGTTCCGTAGCTGCCCAATTCCTCATCACATCCAATCTGCTTAAGAGCAAAGTCGGGTCCTTGTCAGAAGGGCAAAAAGGCTTGCTGTGCTTTGCGCGCTTCGTATTGCAAAAGCCTGGTTTGCTCATCCTTGATGAACCCACCAATCACATCAACTTCCGCCACATCCCTGTGATTGCCAAAGCCTTGGAAAACTACAAAGGCGCAATGATCCTGGTCAGCCACGCCGCAGAGTTCGTCAGCCAAATCCATTTTGACGAGATACTGGATTTGGGGACGTTGAAGGTAGAATGATGTGGATTTCGCGTAAAATAAAAAACGCACCTTGTCGGTGCGTTTTTTTAGATTCTTTTTACAGAATCTTTTCGCCACGAATCACTCTTACCAGAATCACGATAATGGCTATAACGAGCAAGATGTGAATAAAGCCTCCGAGCGTGTACGACGTAATCATGCCAAGTAACCACAGCACGATTAAGATGATTGCAATAGTCCACAACATATGTGCTATAAGTTAGTTGGATTAAGCCTATCTTTACCATACGCGAATAAGGCAAGAGCGTCAATAAATATCTTTTATCTAGGCTTCGTGATACGGTTAAATCATATGAAAACGACCCTCATACTACTCATCTCTATCGCCTTGCTTGGCGCCGGATGTTCAACTAACCAAAACCTGACAAACAATACAACCAATAATCCACCAACTAACTCAACTACCAACCAAGCAGCAGAACAGCCTGCGAGTGGAACGTCGCTTGATTTAAGCGGCAAGGGGCTGACCTCGATTCCAGCATACGTTTTTTCCATGAGCAACTTGGAATATCTTGATTTGTCTAACAATAAGTTGACTGGCGCGCCTCAATCCCAGATCGGACAGCTCAAGAATCTCAAGTCACTTAATCTGAGCGAAAATCAACTGACAGGTTTGCCGGCTGAACTCGGACAGCTCAAAAAATTAGAGACGCTCAATGTCTCTCATAATAGTCTGACAGGCCTGCCAAACGAACTAGGCAATCTGACTCAGCTCAAGACTTTTGATGTTTCCGGCAACTCCTACTCAACCCAGGACTTAGATGGCATTGCTGCCAAGCTCACCAAGACGCAAATCAGGCATTGATCAACTTTATTGCTTTTGTATCGCAACAGCCCCGTGTTATAATGGGGCTATTGTTTTATGAGCGTGAACCCATTTGAATTAGCGGCGCCTAAAAAAGAATTGCCAAAAGAGCTTCAGGCTTTGTTTGACGATTATTTCGTTCACTACATCGCAGGCCTGAATTGTTACGGAGACTGCAAAGCGAGCGATGAGGCGGCGGATAAAGCCCTGAAGAAATTGATAGGCTACTTGTGTGCGCAGAAAGGTTTGCCGGCTGATGGGCTAGAGGAAGGCCGCGGCGAATATGTCATTTACTTGTCTGATGATCGGAAACTAGAAAAGTCCGTGGCAGTTGATTTTGAAATGTTGGACTATAGCGAAGACTTAGGTGAGATATCTTTTAGTCTTGATGCGCGTTATAGAAATGATTCAGCTCAGGACTGGAAAGAGAAGTTGAAGCTTAAAGCGTCTCCCCAAGCTCAAGAAAAATTGAAAGTCTTCAGAGAAGAAGAAGAGCGAAAGCGAACAGCTGAGGGAAAGGAGAGGAGGATGCAGTATGACAAATATCTGCCTGGCGCGCTTTCATTCTTGCGTTCGCACGGCAATGGCCTGATTAAGCACGATGAACTGGGGGCCTTGGAACCAATGCTCAAAAACTATTTCAGATGGAATCCTGGAGCTGAAGATTCAATCCAAATCGGGTTGGACGAAGATAATTCGCAGTGGGTCATTAAATTGCTTCATCCCAATGGCAGTGTGTACGACGTGTTTGCCATTGACGACAAGATATAAAAAAAGGGGAGAGAGTCCCCTAAACTGAGTCGCTAGCCTCGAAAGCGCGCTGAACACGCTGGATGTATTCGAAGTCTTCAGGTTGAAGATTGAGGTCGCCAGCCGTGATGGGTTTGGAGCGCATGTACCAAGGCGCATCTTTCGTCGCCCACATGGCAGGATCAGGGTCCAGGCAATTAGTCACAATCTGGAGGTGTTCGGATGCGCACTTGTCCACCAGGAGCTCGTGAAGAGACTTCTTCATCAAGCTCTTGTAGGCATTGTTCACTCGCTGCAGATCCGCGGCAAAGAGCCATTGCCGAACTTCTGCGGCACTTGAACCGATTTCTTGGATATCAAGCTCGAAATTCCCACCAAGCAGAACCAGCTCGCGGACTTTTGAGACACGTCCTTTGCGGCAGTGTTTCACGTAGTCCCTGCCAAACTTCAGAACCAGCTCGCGAACCTGGTCGCCATTGATGCCCAAGATTTGGTGGGTCAAGGGTAGAACCATGTCCAAATCATCCGACGAGACCTTGCCCAGCTCGCCGATGAGCGCATGCCTGGGTTTTGGTCCGCAGAAGATGACCAGGAAGTACTGACACGCTTCCACATCGCTGTGGATGTCGTGCAGCCAATTTTGCCCGCGTCGGCAAATGTCCATGGCATTTTGCGCCTGACTGCACAAAAACCCCAGGATTTTCGTGCGGATTTGCTCGCGGGTAATTCGCCCGTGGTTTTTGATCACGCCCTGGCAAAATGGGGTCCAGAGGCCCTTTCTGTCACACAGCTCCTTGGCCAGGTTGTCTGCGTACAGGAAATCGCCACGCAAGCACTCGTCGTATCTTATGAGAGAAATCGCAAGTCGTTCTTCAATCGTGTTCGCCATCTCTTCACCTCGTGTCAAAGTAGGGCTTTGTTGTACGCTAAAAAAGGGATTGTGTCAATGCTCTCCACAACCGCTCATCTTTGACAATAACCCATTTTTCTGCTAAGCTGGCGCAATGAATACATTTACTACTCAGTTACCTCCGGGTTTTTACGGGCTTGGCATCGCGCCAAAGCTTTTGGGAATTTTGGATAAACTCAAATATAAGGTCCCAACCCCCATCCAACAGCAATCAATACCTATTGCAATTGAAGGCAAGGATTTGATGGGCATTGCCCAGACCGGTACTGGCAAAACATTGGCTTTTGGCATTCCTTTGATCCAGCGTTTGTCACAAGAAAAGGGGATTGGCTTGGTGCTGGCCCCGACACGCGAGCTGGCTTTGCAGATTGATGAGACATTTAAAGAGCTTGGCCGGACTATTGGCCTGCGTTCAACCGTACTCATCGGCGGAGCATCCATGTTTAAGCAGATCCAAGAAATGAAACGTAAACCGCACGTGATTATTGCTACTCCTGGCCGCTTGAACGACCATTTGGAGCACAGGACCGTGAGATTGAATGACGTATGCGTGCTTGTCTTGGATGAAGCAGACCGCATGTTGGACATGGGCTTTGAACCGCAGATCAGGCGCATTTTGCAGACCTTGCCCAAAGACCATCAGACCATGCTTTTTTCAGCCACCATGCCTAGCCAGATCGTGAAAATGGCCAGCTCTTATATGAAGATGCCGGTCCGCGTTGAGATTGCACGCGCAGGCACGGCCGCTGAAAACGTTTCGCATGAAGTTTACGTTGTGAGCAAGGAAGACAAA
>Ga0172379_10003407_pt1 | contig 25420 bp, 22 predicted proteins | sample GrowelOW334metaG_FD_119756 | JGI IMG/M metagenome (GOLD analysis project Ga0172379, IMG submission 119756) | Groundwater microbial communities from an aquifer near a municipal landfill in Southern Ontario, Canada - Groundwater well OW334 metaG | ecosystem: Environmental > Aquatic > Deep...
AAGACAGCAGTTAAACCTAGTTGGGATGTTAGCAACCCATGGACACTTTGATCATTTAGGTGCAGTCGGGGAAATCCAATTATCTTTTAACGTTCCTTTATACATTTTTAAGGAAGATAAGTTTTTAGTTGATAGGTTGGATGAAACAGCTAAGCATTTTTTAGGATTCGATCCCCATTTTATTAAGCCAAAAAACATTAAGTACATTCAAGAAAATTTCTCAATTACGGATTATGAATTACGGATTATTAAAACACCAGGACACACACCAGGAAGTTGTTGTTTCTATTTTGAAGAAGAGAATGCCCTTTTCACCGGTGATACGTTATTTAAAGAGGGGATTGGGCGGACCGATTTATCCTACAGTAGCAAAGAAGATCTGAAAAAATCCCTAAAAAAAATATTCGATTTACCAAGAGAAACAATTGTTTATTCAGGTCACGGAGAAGATACTATCTTGGAAGATGAAACATAATCTTGAAGATCTTTTTTTTCATTTTTTAATTTTCCCTCGACAACCTGATCAAAGAGTTTTTTCAAAATTTCTCCGACCTTGGGTCCGGGTTTTATTTTTAAAATTTTCATTATATCCTTACCATCAATTTTTAAGTCTTTAATTTGGAATGGCTGTTTCTGTACTTCTTCAAGGCGTTTTATAAAGAGTTCTGTCCTCCAAGAGGTTGGAGTTGCGCCTGACCCAATTCTATCAGCTATTCTAAGATCTAACATATCCTGTAAATATTCTTTTGTTACTCCCCGGATAAATCTCCGGACAGCTTTATCAGTTTGAGTTTCCGAAACAGTAAATTGATGTTCAGCGACTAAAATCACCAACTTATCCTTTTGTTTATTGGATAGTTTAAAGCGGTCCGCAATAATTTCTGCCTGTTTTTTACCGACGACCTCGTGATTGTAAAAAGTAATTAGGTCAGTTTTTTCGTCTTTATGAAAAGTCTTGGCTTTGCCGATATCATGAATCAATGTGGCAAATCTGGTGACAGGATCCTTAGACGGACAATTCTTTAGCGCCATGATCAAATGTGTTCCAACGTCGTAAACATGATGGCGCTTGGGGCTTTTTTGGGGAATAGTAAAGCAAATATCAACCTCCGGTAAGATATATGAAAGCAATCCTGTGCTTTTTAGAAAAAGAACTCCTTCGGCCGGGTGATCACCGCTCAAAATTTTTAAAAACTCATCCCGAATTCTTTCAGCTGAGATTTTTGTAATCAGAGAAGCATTTTTCTGAATTGAGTTTCGAGTAGCGTCTTCAATAAGAAATCCGAGTTGCGAAGTAAAACGGATAGCCCTCAGTAATCTAAGGGCGTCTTCTTTAAAGCGAATATCCGGATCACCGACTGCTTTGATAAGTTTATTTAACAGATCTTTTTGGCCATTATATGGATCGATAATATTTTCTCCATCAAAAGCAATGGAGTTAATCGTAAAGTCGCGCCGGGACAAATCTTCTTCAACGGTTTTGGCCCATTCAATTTTTTCTGGGTGGCGCGAATCAGAATAATCCGATTCTTTGCGGAACGGGGTTATTTCAAAAATAATTTTATCTTGTGGTATGCTCACCGTTCCGTAGACATTATTATAAAATGCTTCAGGAAATAATTTTTGAATTTGTTCAGGTGTTGCGTTAGTCGTAAAGTCCCAATTGTCAACCTGTTTGTTGAGAAGTGCGTCACGAACAGCACCTCCGACAATATAGATTTGGAACTTATTTTTTTTAAATTTATTTAGCAACTCTAAAACTTCCTTTGGTAAAGTGACCATGTAGAAATTATATACCAACGAAGGATTTAAGAATATCGAGATTTTTTTTATCGGGACCGTTGCCGTCAAATCCCGGAGTTTCAATAACGAAGGGAAAGTTCTTAGTTTTTGGGTGATTGAGCAGAGCTTTAAATTCTTCGACGTTCATTTTTCCTTCACCGATATTATCGTGGCGGTCGTGACCGGAATTAAGTTCGTCGCGACTATCATTAACATGCCAAACTTCAATTAATTGAAGTAAAAATAGTTTTTCAAGTTTTTCGAGAAATTTATCAAGTTCTTCGTTGCTGTTGAATTTATATCCGTTAGAAAATAAGTGACAGGTATCAAAACAAATCTTTACCCGGGGATTATTGACATCATTGACAATTTGAGAAATTTCTTCAAGAGTCTGTCCGATCTTTCTATTCCCGGCGTTTTCAATAATGAAAAATGTATCTTGAGGTGTCTTTTCCAAAATCTCTTTGATGTTTAAAATGAGTTTTTGATATTTAATATTTGACTTTTGACCTTTAAAAGAGCCAAGGTGAACAATACTTCCCTTAATATTTAATTTAGACGCTAAATTTAGTTCTGTTATTAAGGATAATTTTGACATATGACCAATTCGGCTATCATCGGCAAGATTAATCAAATATGATGCGTGAAAATAAACAGGGTCAATTATCATCTTCTTTTTCAATTCAACAAATTGACTGATCTCATCTTCGTTTGGTTTGGCAAAGTTCCAACCGCGGGGGGAAGAAGAAAAGATCTGAAGACAATTGCCGCCAATATCACCAATTCTTTTTAATGCTTCCGAATATCCGCCGGAAATTGATTGATGCGCCCCGAGCTTGATCATTATTAAATTATAACATGTAAAAATACCTATTGACTTTTTAGCAGACGTTATGTATATTTGCTAAATATGGAAGATTTGACACAAAGACAGATCGACATTTTGAAAGTAATCATTCATGAATATACCGAAACCGGTATTGCTGTCGGGAGCGAGATCTTGGAGAAAAAATACAAACTGGGAGTTTCACCGGCAACCATTCGAAACGAAATGGTTGAGCTGGCAAAAAAAGGCTACCTGAAAAAAAATCATTTTTCTTCGGGCCGGGTTCCATCAGCTAAAGGATTTAGGTTTTATATTAAACATCTGATGAAGCAAAAGGAAATGTCAACAACTGATGAAGTTTCCTATAAAAACAGTGTTTGGGACGAGAGAAAAGAGGCGCACCGACTATTATCACAAGCAACAAAGGTCTTATCGCAAAAAACAGGTTTACTTTCACTTGTGACTACCAATTTAGGAGACGTATATTATTCAGGCATGGCTAATTTATTAAATGAACCTGAATTTCTAGATCTAAATCTCTCCCGATCATTATTTGGTCGGCTGGATGAAGTAGCTTTTTGGGAAAAAATTTTAAACGATATGTTTTCACTTGAAGATGAAATATACTATATGTTGGGAGAGGAAGATTTTCACGATCCGGCCTTTGATTGTTGCGCAAGTGTCTTTGGTGAATTTGAGGGAACCAAAATTAAAGGAATTATAGGTGTGATCGGTCCAAAAAGGATGTCATATGACGCAGTTATTCCTCAGATAAGGTATTTTTCAGGGTTATTAGGTGAAATTGTCAAAGAACAGGCGTTATAAAAAGTTAAAAATTAAAAGTTAAGAGTTAAGAACTATGGATAACAAAAAAGGAAAAACAGATCAAAAAAAACCAGTAAAGTCAGTAGTAGAAGATTTGACTAAGAAACTAGAGGTTGAAAAATTACAATTAGAGATAGTTTCCCTGAAACAGCAGGTGGATGAGTTTAAAAATAAATATTTACGGGCCATAGCCGACTATCAAAACCTTGAAAAAAGGGTTGGGGAAGAAAGATTTGAACTAATGAAGACGGCCAATAAAAATTTATTAATAAAAATTTTGCCTTTTTTAGACAATTTGGAAAAAGCGGAACTATTTGTTAAAGATGAGGGATTAAAGATCTCAAAGGATCACTTCATGCAGATTTTGCATGAAGCGGGGCTTGAAGAAATTGAAATGCTTAATAAAGAGTTTGATCCAGTTTCTGCCGAAGCGGTCGATATAGTTCCCGGAAAAGAAGATAACAAGGTTGTTGAAGTTTTAAGAAAAGGATATAAATTTGAAGACAAAATTATTAGGATTGCGCAGGTTAAGGTTAGCAAAAAATTATAAATTTTAAAATTATATAAAAATATGGCTAAAATAATCGGGATCGATTTAGGGACAACAAATTCATGCGTGGCGGTGATGGAGGGTGGTAAACCAAAAGTTATCTTTTCCCAGGAGGGAAGAAACACGATTCCTTCAGTTGTTGATCCGGTAAAAAGGATTGTTGGTGATGTAGCTAAACGTCAGATGGTAGTTAATCCGAAAAATACCGTTTTTTCTATAAAAAGATTGGTAGGAAGACGATTTACAGATGAATCTGTCAAATTTGACGCCAAATGGCTGCCGTATAAAATTGTACAAGGTCGAGACCAAATGGCTGATGTTGAAATAGAGGGAAAAACTTATACTCCTCAAGAAATTTCCGCGATGATCTTGCAAAAAATTAAAACGGATGCTGAAGCGCATTTGGGAGAAAAAGTTGATAAAGCTGTCATAACTGTTCCTGCTTATTTTGATGACGCGCAACGTCAGGCAACCAAGCAGGCCGGTGAGATCGCAGGGTTGGAAGTTGTAAGAATTATTAATGAACCAACAGCGGCCGCTTTGGCTTATGGCTTGGATAAAAAACATAGTCACACAATTGCTGTCTATGATCTGGGTGGAGGCACCTTTGATATTACCGTTCTCGAGCTGGGTGAAGGCGTCTTTGAGGTAAAAGCAACCAATGGTGACACTCATTTAGGCGGAGATGATTTTGATAAAGTAATTTTGGATTATATCGCTGATGAATTTAAGAAAGATAATGGTGTCGATCTAAGGAAAGATCCCCAAGCATTACAAAGATTGCGTGATGCCGCTGAAAAAGCCAAGATTGAACTTTCAACTTCAAAAGAAGCAGAAGTTAATCTGCCGTTTATCACCGTTAAAGACGGGCAACCTTCACATTTAGTGATGAAGATAGGCAGAGATAAACTCGAGTCATTGATAGGTGATCTTATTGAAAAAACTTTTGGACCGGTTAAAGCCTGTTTAAAAGACGCCAAAGTCGACGTTTCTAAAATCGACGAGGTTGTATTGGTTGGAGGAATGACGAGAATGCCGAAAGTAATTGAAAAAGTAAAAGAGTTTTTTGGCAAAGAACCAAACCGGTCAGTAAATCCGGATGAAGTGGTGGCTCTTGGAGCGGCAATTCAGGGAGGTGTTTTAACCGGTGAAACCAAAGACGTCGTGTTATTGGATGTCACTCCGTTGACTTTGGGACTGGAAACATTAGGTGGCGTTATGACCCAATTAATTCAAAAAAATACCACCGTTCCAAATACAAAAGCAGAAGTATTTTCAACCGCCGGTGACAACCAAACCCAGGTTGAAATTCACATTTTGCAGGGTGAAAGACCATTAGCCAGGGATAATAAGTCTTTGGGCAGATTTACTTTGGACGGAATTCCTCCGGCTCCACGTGGAGTTCCTCAAATTGAAGTCTCTTTTGATCTGGATGCCAATGGAATACTGACCGTCACGGCAAAAGATAAAGCCACCGGAAAATCTCAGGCGATTAAAATCACAGGATCAACTGGCTTGACAAAAGATGAGATCGAAAAAATGAGGGAAGAGGCGGAAAAAAACGCCGATAAAGACAAAGAAGAAAAAGACAAAATTGAGGTCAGAAATAAGGCTGATAACATGATCTATGTTTCGGAAAAATCTTTACGGGATGCCGGAGACAAGGTTGATAAGACCGTTAAGGAAAACGTCGAGAAAAAAATTAAAGAGTTGAAAGAAAAGATCGAAAAAGGAACAAAAGACGAGATCGAATCCAAAACCAAAGATCTTTCCGACGAACTTTCCAAGATCGGGCAAGCGGCTTATGCTAAACAAGAAGCAAAACCTGGGGAACAAAAAACTGGACCTCAAAGCGAAGAGAAGAAACCAGATGAAGAGAAAAAAGACGAAAAGGGAAAGAAGGTTGAAGAAGGAGAAGTGGTGAACTGATATGGATTACTATGAAACTCTTGGTATTTCAAAAGGGGCTTCTGAGAAAGAAATAAAAACGGCTTACCGCCGAGCAGCTTTAAAATGGCACCCGGATAGAAACAAAACCAGTGAGGCCGGTGCTAAGTTTAAAGAGGTTACTAAAGCCTACGAAGTTTTATCTGATCCAAAAAAAAGGGAAATGTATGATCAATACGGCGAGAGTGCCTTTAACCGGGGAGGACCCGGAAACCCGGGGGCAGGTCAATCATACGAATCAAATCCTTTTGGTGGAGGTTTTGGAGGATTTTCAAGCCAGGGATTTGAAAATGTTGATTTCGGCGGATTTTCTGATCCTTTTGAAATCTTTGAACAGTTCTTCGGTTTTCAATCGCCATTTTCAAGGGGTGGAAGACGTCAACAAAGAAGGGATGTTTATGAAATCACCTTAACTTTTGAAGAAGCCGTAAACGGTGTCAAAAAAACAATGATTGTAAAAGGAGAAGAAAAATCTTTTCAGATTCCCGCAGGCGTTGATAATAATATGACAATTAGGTTTTCAGATTTTGATTTACAAGTCAAAGTAAAAACGCACCCGTATTTTACCAGGAAGGGTCAGGATATTTATTTTGAAAAAGACATCTCATATTCGTTAGCAGTTTTAGGTGGAGTCGTACAGGTTCCAACGGTTAACGGAACAATTAAATTAAAAATTAGGCCAGGAACACAGTCCGGTTCAATGGTCAAACTACACGATCAGGGAGTCCCTTATCCGCAATCAACCCGCAAAGGTGATCAATATGTTGTTTATAAAATTAATACACCGGCACGTGTTTCCGGAAGAGCAAAGGAGCTGCTGAAAGAATTAGAGAACGAGATGAATTGACAAAAGCCATATTGAAGCATTAAAATATGGTTTCCAATTAATCAATTAATGTTATTTTAAATATGCGAGTCAATGCCGGTAACTTGAAGAAAGGCGAGTTCGTTTTTTTTCAGGGAGAAATTTGTCAGGTTCAGAAAGCCGATTTTTATTCCCCTGGAAAAGGATCTGCTTTAATGAAAGCAAGACTAAAAAATTTAATATCTGCTAAAAACGTTGAATACGCATATAAGTCAAATGAACAGGTTGAGGTGTTAGACGTATCTTCGATAGAAATGCAGTATCTTTATAAAGATAATGAAAATCTTTATTTTATGGATGAAAGAACTTTTAACCAGTCTTCCCTGCCAATTTCAGTCGTCGGAGAAGTAACTAGATTTTTTAAGGACGGAGAAAAAATGTTCGTCTATATGTATGATGATAAACCTCTGACGATCCGTCCGCCAAGCAGCGTGAGATTAAAAATCGTTGAAGCGGAGGATGCTGCGAAAGGTGATACCGTTTCCGGAGCAAAAAAACCGGTTAAGGTTGAAACGGGAGCAATCGTAATGGTCCCGATATTTGTAAAAATCGGGGAAACTATCAGTATCAATCCGGAAACAGGGGAATACACAGGAAGAGTATAATATTCATATGCTATCCGTCGGTTCAATTCTTAAAAATGAAAGAGAAAAAAAAGGTCTGCTACTTTCAGACGTGGAAAAACAGATCAAGGTCAGGGAAAAATACTTGAAGGCGATTGAAAATGAAAATTGGAATCATTTTTCTTCTAAAATCTACATAACCGGAATTCTTAAAAACTACTCGAGAGTGTTAAATTTAGACCACAAAAAAGTACTGGCCTTTTTTAGACGGGACTATGAAAAAAAAGAAGAAGTAAAATTTAAAAGAAAAGTAGAAAGTTCTTACTTAACTTCCGAAACAAAAAAATTTCTAAGAATTGGTTTAATAATTTTAACCCTATTTTTCGTAGCGTATTTTATTTTACAATTAAAAACATATTTTTCACCTCCAACTTTTGCACTTTTGTCTCCGACAGTTAATAACTTTACCATCGAAAAAAAAGTAAAAATAATAGGAAAGGTTGAAAAAGATACCAATGTCACCATCTCCGGTGAAAGGATTTATCAGAATAAAGAAGGAATATTTAATTATGAACTTTCTTTGAACGAAGGAACAAATAAAATAGTAATAATTTTATTGGGTGCTAATGGTAAAAAAACTACAATTGAAAAAATTTTCTACAAAAAAACTCCTTAATTATATTTGTTTTGCAAAGTCTTTGATGTTTTTAATTAGCTTTGAAGAATAGATTCTTTTAAATCCCAACCTTTTTGATTCTTCTATAATTTTTTCCTCCATAAATGAGGAACGGATCTCTCCAAGGAGTCCGACCTCACCGACGAAAAGAGAGTTTGCTGGAAGTGAAATATTTTTAAAAGAAGAAATTAACGAGGCAATAAAGCCAAGATCGGCGCCTGTTGATTTGATGGAAACTCCGCCAACGACATTGACAAAGACATCAAAGCGATCAAGGGGAAGGTTAAGATTTTTTCTGATAACCGCAAGTAATAGTTGAACTTTATTGAAATCTAATCCTTTAACAACTCGACGTGGATTCATTAACGAAGTCGGGACACAAAGTGTTTGGATTTCAAAAAAGAACGGTCTTTTGCCTTCGGCAACCCCAACGATGGCTTTTCCCGGCTCAAGCCTTTTGTCGGTTTCCAGAAACACGAGCGGATTTTTTACTTCGTTCAATCCTTTTTGTTTCATTTCAAAAATTCCAATTTCATCGGTTGAACCGAAACGGTTTTTAGAAGCTCTAAGCAACCGGAAATTAGAAATTTTCTCACCTTCTATTTCAAGGACACAATCAACAAAATGTTCAAGTGTTTTAGGTCCGGCCACATCGCCAATTTTATTAATATGGCCGATTAATAAAATTGGAAGATTTGATTGTTTGGCAAAATTAACTACCTTTTTTGTCACTTCTTTTAGTTGAGATACACCTGCGACTGGTCCTTCAACGTCCTTTGAATAGATTGTCTGAACTGAATCGATAATGACAATTTCTATTTCATCTTTCAGTTCTTCAAGACTTTGAATAATACTTTCAATTTGTAAATCTGCTGAGAAGGATAATTTATCTAGATTTACTGAAAGACGTTCAGCACGATTTTTGACCTGTTCAGCTGATTCCTCGCCGGAAATATACAGGACTTTTAATTTTTGAAAAGCCTGAAGAACTAAGGTCGACTTGCCAATTCCCGGCTGTCCGGTAAGTAAAATTACTTCTCCCGGGACGACGCCGCCACCTAAAACCCGATCAAACTCAAAGATACCGGTTGAGAACCTTGATTTAGTTGAAGATTTAATTTTAGATAAAGAAGTGATGGTGATTTTTTTGACGGCTTCACCTTTTTTGTTCGACGAACTTTTTGCAAACTCGGGTTTCTCCTTGAGCGTATTCCATTTACCACAGTCAGGACATTTTCCGATCCAGGATCCGGAGCCGAAACCGCACTCAGAGCAAATATAAAAGCTCATAGTTAATTTTCAATTTACAATTTACATTTTTCAATAAATTTTCATTTATTTAATTTTCAATTTAAAAATTGATTCATTGTAAATTCAATGAAAATTGAAAACTGAAAATTGGAAATTACATTCTCTCAACCGTCTTAATTCCCAATAAATATAACCCTTCTTTAATTACTTTTCCGACCGCCTGAGTCAACATCAATCTAAACTGTTTTGTCTTTTCTTCTGATTCTAGAATTTTATTTTTTTGATAGAAATAATTATATTTTTGCGCCAGGTCATAAAGGTAGTTGGCTATTAAATTAGGAGCCAATTGAACAGCCGCTTGTTGAACAATCTCAGGGAATTGGCTTATCAAACGTAAAACATTGGATTCGTCATTATTGATTATTATTTGGTTAACGGGTACACGCATTAACGGGTTATGTTTTGCCTTGTTTAAAACAGATTGACATCGAACATAAGTGTAAATTAAGTAAGGTGCTGAATTACCATCGACGGCGATTGATTCATCAATGTCGAAATGAATAATTGTTTGAGTTCCATTCTTTAGAAAAGAATACTTAACTGAAGCAACAGCCAGGATTTCAGTAGTCTCCTGATCGCATTTAAATTTTTCGGTAATTTTTTTCTTAACCTCATCTATGAGCCAGTTGGCTTCGATAACATTACCTTCCCGGGAAGACATTTTTCCGGCTTTTAATTTCACCCATTCATATGCAAGATGATATTGTTTATTTTTATATTTTTTTTCATCAATGAATTCCTCGACTTTAAAAGTCACTTTAAAAAAACTGGTTTGCTCCGGAGTAACGGTGTGAATGATTTTATCCAGCTCCCCAAAATCGGAAAATTCTTTTTCTGCTAAAGCCAACTCTTTTCCTTCGTAGGTTGGAAAACCGAGAGAATTAACAAAGACTCTTGTATCCAAACCGTATTTTTTTCCGTTGAAGACAATAGCGCCTTGACTTTTTTCCAGGATTCCTTTTTTCAAAAGATGCCCGACAATCTCAAGGCTGCGTTCAGGCAGCTCGCTTTCAAAATACAATCGATCGAAATGACTATAAAATCTTTTGTAGTTTTCCTGAAAATAATCAAGACTCCATTTTACAGTTTCAGTCCATAAAGGCAAGATTTTCGGATCGCGTTCATAAATCATCCGGTTAATTTTAATTATTTCGTCTTTGGCTTTTTTATCGTCCTCATATGCTTTAGTGCCAAGTGTATACATCTTGCCAATAAAATTAATTTTTTCCTGGAGCGTTTTTAGTTTTTTAATATCAATTTTTGAATTATTTATCCCGAATATACATTTAGCAATATGAAGGCCGACGTCGCCTTGATAATTTCCTCTGACAACTTTATTGCCAACCGTTTCAAAAATTCTTACCAATGATTCGCCCGTTGATATATTTCTTAAATGACCGATATGAAAAAGTTTATGAGTATTCGGATGAGCGAACTCGATCATTAATTTTTTATTTTTTCCGAGATGATATTCTGGGAAAGAAAAACCCTTTTCAACAATTTTTAACAGTTGATTAGTCAACTGTATATCAGCAATCCAAAAGTTAATAAATCCAGGCTTAACAACTTCAACCTTTTTAATATTGTCGTTTTTCGGAAAGTTCCTGACAATTTCCTCAGCAATTAACATGGGATTTTTCTTTAACTGTTTGGTGAGTTTAAGGGCAACTGAAGTTGAATAATCGCCAAAATCAGGATTAGCAGGCTTTTCAAGTATTGGAACTCCGCCATCAACACCATTTTTTTTCAAAACCATCTCTAGATTTTTTAATATTTCGTCTTTAATCATTGTTTTATATGATAACAGAATTCAGGTCAGTTTGGAATTATTTAACAGATAAATTAATAAAGCTTTTTGTGCATGAAGTCGATTTTCTGCCTGCTGATATACCACTGATTGTTTTCCATCAATTACCTCAGGACTTACTTCATAATTTCGGTAAGCTGGTAAATCATGCATAAAAATTACATCATTTTTTGCCTGGCCCATTAACTTTGCTGTTACCTGATATTTAGGAAAAATGTTTAATCGTTTTTCCTTTTCCTTTTCATCACCCATACTGATCCAAGTATCGGTGTAAATAATATCAGCGTTTAAAGCAGCTTTCTTCGGATCATTAGTCTCAATAATTTGACTGCCATTTTTTTTGGCAATTTTTAAAGCTTTTTTAACTACATTTCTATTCATCCAATAATCTTTAGGGCAAACTGCGGTAAAGTTCATCCCAAAAATACTTGAAGCTAATAGTAATGAGTGAGAAATATTGTTTTCACCATCTCCAAAATAAACAATTTTTAATCCTTTTAATTTATTTTTAATTTCATATATAGTCAATAAATCAGACAAAATTTGACATGGATGTTCTAAATCCGAAAGTCCATTTATTACAGGCACGGAGGAATATTTTGCTAATTCTTTAACTAATGAGTGTTCAAAAACACGAGCCATAACAATATCAGTCATAGATGAAATGACTTTGGCAACATCGATTACAGATTCCCGTTTTCCCATACCTATGTCAGCTTGTGTGAGGTTTATAGCATGGCCTCCAAGTTGTGTCATTGCGGTTTCAAAAGAAATGCGGGTTCTAAGAGAAGGTTTTTCAAAAATCATCGTTAAGGTTCTATTTTTTAAATATTGCACGTTGCTGCCATTACGAATCATTTCTTCTTTAAGACCAATGGAAAGATTGATCAAGCCAATGATTTCATTTTTTGTCAAATCAGTTATTGATAAAAAATCTTTTTTCATAAATTTCTTAAAATTTTATAAATAACCATTTTTAATTTAATTAAGTCATCGATTTTAATCTGCTCATTTGCTGTATGTGCGTTTTCGACGCCGTCACCGAGATTAATTATTTCAATTCCTTTGGAATTTAATATATTAGCGTCGCTGACGGCGGAATATGAATGATACAGCGTTTTAATATTTAGCAAGTCATAAATTTTCTTTATTCTTTCAATTAAAATAGATGTTTTTTTATAAAAATAACCAGGTGCAAAACCGCTTGTTGTAAAATCAGAATTTTTGAAAATAGACTTTATTTTGTTTAGGTGAAAATAAAAAAGTTTTTTTTGATAACTTCGAATTTCGCCTTTAACAGTCATTTTTTCAGGAAGTATATTTATTCCTGTTCCACCATTAATTATGCCAATATTGATAGTTGTTTCACCTTCATCCAATTTCCCAACTTTTATTTTTTTTAATGCCTTAATTGCAGGGATCAGAGCATTTATCCCATTTTCAGGAGTCGAAGAATGACTGGCTTTTCCATTAAACTCTGCTTCAAATAAGCAAATGTTTGGTGATCTCAAAATGATAGAGCCTATCGGTTTTACACTATCAAAAATAAAGCCGATTTTTGATTTAACCCACTCAAAAGGAAAGTTGTCTAAACCGCTTCCGTTTTCTTCTCCAACAGTAAAAAGTAATTCAAAAGATTTTAAGGTCAGTGACTCTTCAACAGCAACCATAAGCGATGCGATCGCCGCTTTATTATCTGCACCCAAAATTGTTTTCCCTGAACTTTTAATTATTTCTTTATTAACTACAATGGTTTTTATTCCCTTCCCCGGTTCAACAGTATCCATATGAACACAAAATAAAATCGACGGACCGACTCCCGGTTTTTTAGCCAAAATGTTTCCTTTCGAATCAACCTGATAATTCAAACCAACATTGTCCAACCAGTTTTTTATATATTTGATCATATTCTGTTCCTGCCCGGAAGGACTGTCTATAGTTACTAATTTTAAAAAAATATCAACAACGTTATTCATATTTATCCTTAATAAACTTATTAATTTCTTCTAATAATTTCTGCTCGGCTTTAATTGATTTATTTTTTATACTTTTTGTCCAGGTGCTTAGAATTTCTAATTCTTTGTTCAACTTGTCATTAACGATAGATACATACTTAGGCCCCGCTGAGCCTTCATATTCGTATTGATCCAAGGCATTATCGACATTGAACACCTTTTTAATCAGTTCAACTTTGACGTAATAATTTTTCCCCGTAATTTCCTTGATCGCTTTTTTTACCGTATTGGCAGTAATATCCTGAATTTTTCCATTTACCAAACCAACAGTTTTGCCGACAATTTTATGAGCAACCCGGAAGGGTATTCCAAACTTTTTGACCAATTCGTCAGCTAACTTCGTCGGCAAACTTGAGATAACGCCTTTCTTCATCTTTTTAGGATTGGCAATTACCTTTGATAACATACCGTCAGTAATTGAAATGGTGCTTAAAGCTTCTTCAAGAGACGCCATAATGGCTATTTTTATTTCGGCCGAGTCACGATTATATCCAGACGGTGTTCCTTTTATGGCAATCAGATCATGATTGAAATTGGCAATTAATTTAGCGCTTTTGCTTTTTATCTTTTCACAAATATCAGGATTCATTTTTTGCGGCATAATAGAGGATCCGGTCGTAAATTCCTCGGAAATAGAAACGTAATTTAATTCGGGCAAGCTCCAAATAATCAGGTCCTCCATCATTCTAGATAAGACAGTCAGCAAAATTGATAGCTGACCGATAATATTTGCGTCTTCGATTCCGCGATTGTCAATTACGCTCAACCCATTATTTAATGGTTTTGAAAAACCCAAGGCTTTTGCTGAAAATTTCGGATCGATTTTCCAATTTACCCCATATGAAGCGCCGGCACCAAGCGGGCATTTGTCATATGTTTCAAAAACAATTTTTAGTATTTTGTTTAGATCAATTATTTGATCAAGATACGATTGCCACCAAAAACCAAAGCTTGATGGCATAGCGGAACGCATATGAGTAAAGCCGGGCATAATGGTATTTTTATAAGCTTCCGCTTTTTTCAATAATGTGTATTCGAGCTTATTTATTTCATTGAAAATATCAATTAAATATTTTTTTGTGAATAACTTCTGATCGATAATGGTCTGATCATTTCTACTTCTTGCCAAATGAAACCATCCGGCGTCTTCGCCAATAGAATCAGTTAATAACTTTTCGATATTTTCATGGACGTCCCCGATCACCGGGTCAACTAATTGTCCATTTTGTGACTTTTCTAAAAGACTTAATAGTTCCTGTAATATTTTTTTAGCACTTTTTTTTGGAACGATTCCACATTTTGCCGTCATCAAATTATGAGCGATTGTTTCAATCAAATAATATGGAGTCAGCTTATTTTCAAGTACGGTCATTGTCGGGTCCATAATAAACTGATCGGTGATTTTCGAAGGTCCTTTTGTATAGATCCCTCCGTATATTTTTGAGTTTTTCATAGGTTTTTGATAATAATTAGTAATTGTTTTTAAATTAATACAGGTTTCAGGTTTCCCTTCTAGTAAGTTCTTTACATAAAAAGGCGAATCTATTTCCGTTGCACCTTGTTTTATTAAAGATGATATTGGAATTTCATTATCTGCGGAAATCATTGCAAATAAATCGGAATTAGGATTAAGTTGAGTATGCAGGCTGCAGATTAGTTTAACTATCTCTTTGCCGATACCGTTATTTGGATATTTTGAAATCCAGGACGAAAACTCATAGCCAATCGGTTTGTTTTTTAAAACCCAAGGGTAAAGTTTTCCAAAACCAAGCAATTCAAAATTTTCATTTGTCAATAAAACCGTTAAACCTTTGTCCATGTAATCGATAAGTTCTTTTGAGGTAAACTGAACCATATGCTCTTTATGTTTTTTTAAAAACATAATAATTTGCTTTGAGACTAATTCCTTTTTTTCGTAAGAAATATTTTTGAATTGTTTTCCTATGTAGGATATTTTATTCATGGTAATTCCCTCCTTTTTGCTTTTTTGAAGCGATATAAGACTGTAATCCATATAGTTTTATAAATCCGTCCGCGTCCTCCTTAGACCAAGTTTTTGATTGAGCGTAAAGAGCGATTTTTTTGTCAATAAGCGAATACTTGCTTTTTACAGAAACAGGTTGAGGGATTCCGTGTTCCATTTTCATCACTACGACTCCATTGACTAATTTTTGTAAGGCATTAATCGCGATTTTAAATTGTTTGACCGTCGGATCAAAAAATTTTCCATTATAAATATGTTCGGTCATTTGATGGGAAAGATATGATGAAAATTCCAATTGCTGTTTTGTAAAAACGTATTGTTCAAGAGCAAGATGGGCTTTAATCAAAAATAATATTCCCGGCGCCTCAAAAACTATATGGCCCTTAATACCAACAATGACATCGCCAGTATAATAACCTTTTCCAAATCCAAAAGAGCCTATCTCTAAATTTAAAACAGATAACAATTCACTGCCGATTATTTTTTGATTGTCCAGTTTTATTGGAAGACCGTCTTTGAATTCAATTTTAAAATATTTATTTTTGTTGATATTTTTTCCGGTAACCCATTCAAAAATGTTTTCCGGTGGCTCATTATCTTCATCTATCTCCGACCCGGAATAAGTAATACCCATAAGGCTTTTATTGGTAGAATATTTTTTATGCGTTTCGATCTGACCGAAGCCCTTAGATTTAAGGAATTCGATCTCTTTTTTTCTATTTCCTCCCATTTCTTTTATCGGTTCAATAACTGCAATTTCGGGAGCCAATAATTTAGCTGTTAAATTAAATCTGACTTGATCGCTTCCCATGCCAGAATTGCCATTTGCTATGTATTTTGCTTTTTCTTTTTTGGCGAGCTCAATAATTTTCTCGACTAAATGATAACGCTGCGACGATACGCAGTTGGGGTATGACCCTTCGTATAGTCCGTTTGTTTTTACGATCCACTGTATCGTAGAATCATAGAAATATTGTTTTGCGTCAACAAGACAATGTTTGATCGCGCCGAGTTTTTTTGATTTATCTTCTATATTTTTTAATTCATCATTAGAAAATCCACCGGAATTGATAATGGCAGTTATTACCTTGAATCCTTTATCAATAAGATAAGGGACACAGAAGGAGGTATCCAGACCTCCGGAAAAAGCGAGAATAACTTTTTTGTTTTTACTTTGTTTTTTCATATTTATTTATAAATTTTTAATAAAAAAAATCCCCCGGCTGTTGGTCGGGGGATACTTGTAATATTTTTGACCATTAAAAAACCCGCCTTTACTTGGGCGGGGATTGGTAATTAGTTTTTACTCTTTAGGCCATAAAAATACTACCCTCCCCAAAGAGTCGCCTTGAAGACGAATTGGTTGCGAATAGTACTTTTAACATAAAAACATTATATCATGCTTTTTAAAAAAGTCAAAAATGATAAAATAAAAAACATGATTAAAGCGGTTTTTTTTGATTTAGACGACACTCTGGTAGATTCATTGAGTCTTCATCTTAAAGCTAATCGTTTTGCTTTTGAAAAGTTTGGCTATAACTATAACTTAATCCAAGACAAAACAAAAAACATAGACTTTATGGGAAGAAGGGTATCAGACATTTTAGTAATAAAAAGAGACGCTTTCGGAATAAATGAAAAAGAACTACCGGCCAAAAAGTTAATCGAGACAAGGGAAAATTTTTTTCTCGAACAGGTTAAGAAAGAAACTATAATGTTACCGGGAGCAATTAGTCTTTTAAAAACCCTAAGAGGAAAAAAAATAATTACGGCAATAGTTTCTTCAGGTTCAAAAAAATACATTATTGAGGTTTTAAATAAATTTAAATTAAAAAAGCTAGTAGATTTTATAATTTCAGGGGATGAAGTAGAAAAAGGTAAGCCTGAACCGGAATGTTATCAAAAAGCCTTTAAATATTTAAATGATAGTTATGGAAAGTTTGACAAAAGAGAATGTTTGGTGGTCGAAGATACTGAAAATGGGGTAATAGCTGCAAATAAATCCCACCTCAAAGTTTTGTTAGTGCCATCAAAACATTCTGTATTACCAAAAAAAGTCGAGCCGGATTATCAAATAAGAACATTAAAGGATTTCGACATCTTTAAGTATTGAATTATTTTAACAACTCGCCTAAAATGGTTACATGACGAACATGAAGAGTAAACTGTCATTGCTGTTGATTTTAGTCCTATTGTTTATAGTTTTTGTCGCAGTGCGGTTTTTTGTTTTTGATAAACAAAACGAAACAGGAAAAATGAAGATAATCTCTTCGCCAACTGCCAGCGTTTTTCTTAACAGTACATTCATCGGCAAAACACCTTTTGAAGATAAATATAAAGTCGGTGAATATCTGTTAAAATTAATCCCGGAATCGACTGCGACCGATACGGCTTCGTGGAACGGAAAGATAAATATTTATAAAAACGCCCTTACTTATGTTAATCGTGAACTGGGTTCTTCAGATATCGCATCGGCCGGTGAAATATTCACAACGGTCAAAATGGCTAAAAAACCGCAAAATTCTGAATCAGGAGAAATTTATGTTGAGACAGAACCTCAAGGGGCGATTGTTACTTTAGACAGTGACGAAAAGGGGGTAGCTCCTGTTTTAATGGAAAACATAATTCGGGGCGATCATGAACTTTCTGTTTTTATGCCGGGTTTTTTTAGAAGGACTCAAAAAGTAAACGTAGATCCCGGCTTTCGTGTTAATGCATATTTTAAATTAGCCATTGATCAAAGCTCTTCATTTGTAAAAGAATCAGATGATAAAACAAAGACTGCCAGCAGTGGTGCAACGGTATCTGATAAAACCTACGTAAAAATAAGAGAAAATCCTCAGGGCTGGCTTAGGGTAAGAGTAGACGGATCGATAGACGCAACGGAGTCAGCTAAAGTTAAACCGGGAGAAAAATATGAGTTATTAGACGAAAAAACCGGATGGTTTAAGATTAAATTTAACGGCAGTCAGATCGGATTGGTAGAAGGAAGCTTTGATGAAGGATGGGTATCTTCGGAGTACTCTTCTAAGGAATAAAAAACCAATTTACAATTATCAATTTACAATTTTCATTGAATTTTCAATTGTTTAATTTTCGAACGCTTGAAATATTGCAAATTGAATCATTCATTGTAAATTGAAAACTGAAAATTGAAAATTTTACTTCTTCTTCCAGATAAATTTATTGTAAAGAATGTAAGAATAGGGGATGATTAAGAAAGCGATAATTAAAATTTTGTACAGGATCCAGGAACTCAAAGAGAATAATCCAAACATGCTTATATTTTTATCTCCTAAAAACCTTAAAGCCAAACTTAGTCCGACCCATTGAATGATAATTGAGCCTGAAGAAACAAAGTTAAAAGTAATAAACTTCATTAAGTAGGCAAAAAAACCTCCGATGATTTTTTTGTCTTTAAAACTCCAAAAATTGTTGAGTAAAAAATTAAAAAATATTGCCAGTTCGGCGCTATAAATATTCGCCGTAACTTTAGCAATATGTAGTTTATTAATAAACAAATAAGCGGAGGTAAAATCAACAGCAAATCCGATAAAACCGACAATGACAAATTTGACAAATGATGAGTTTAGAAAGATATAAGACAAAATTTGGAATATATATTGTGAAAAAATGATTTTTGATTTTCCGTATTTTCTATCTATAAAATTTATAGGGACTTCAGAAATTTTTGCGTTTTTTTTGATTGATTGATCAAGCAAAGCAATTTGAAAAACATAACCAGAATATTTTTCTACAAAAGGAAGGCTATCCTTTATGATCCATGTCTTTACCGCTCTATAGCCGGAAGTCCAATCATGAATGCTAAGTTTCATAAAACCAAATCTAACAATTAAATTTCCACAAATCGATAATATTTTTCTATACCATCCCCAATTTTTTGGAATAGAACCGCCCTTGATATATCTTGCCCCAATAACAAAATCCGAACCTTTAGCGATTTCATTTAAAAAAGCCGGAATATTATCAGGATTGTGTGAAAAGTCTCCATCCATTTGGAATATCACAAAAGGATGAATATTTTCAATTGCGTAAGTAAAAGCTTGATGATAAGCTTTACCCAAACCCTCTTTTTTTGTTTCTAAAAAGTATATTTTTTCTGGATATTTTCTATGCAGTTTATTAACTATTTTTGCAGTATCATCTGTTGAGGCGCTATCATTAACCAAAATTTCAATATCCCAGTTGGGAAGGTTTTGGTTTTGTTTCAAAATATCTTCCATCAATTTTTCAATTGTCCCTCCTTCATTATAAGTTGGGAGGACTATCAATGCTTTTTTCATACGTTTTTAAAATACTCAATAGTTTTCTTTAATCCCTCTTCAAAATTTATTTTTGGTTGCCAATTTAAAAGTTTTTTTGCCTTATCGATATTTGGACAGCGTTTTTTTGGATCATCTTGTCCAATGGTTTTGAAAACAATTTCCGATTTTGATTTGGTTAATTTTTTAATTATATCAGCAATTTGTAAAATAGTTTTTTCATCCTGGTTCCCGATATTAATTATTTCTCCGGCTAAATTTGGAGTTTCAGCTAATAGAAAAAGCCCTTGTACCATGTCATCGACATAACATAATGATCGGGTTTGAGAACCGTCACCATAGATGGTTAAAGGTTGATTATTAATTGCTTGGTTCACAAAATTTGAGACAACCCGGCCGTCATCACGTCTCATATATGGTCCGTAAGTATTGAAAATCCGGGCGATCCTTATATCTTTCTTATATTTTCTAAAATAAGCCATCATTAAAGCTTCAGCAAATCTTTTTCCTTCATCGTAACAAGAGCGTAGGCCGACTGAATTAACATTCCCGAAATAACTTTCTTTTTGCGGATGTTCCATCGGGTCTCCATAAATTTCTGAGGTGGAAGAAAAAATAAAAGTTCCGCTATTGCTTTTGATAAAAAAATCCAGAAGATTAATCAATCCCACGCTATTCGTCTTAAGAATTTCCAAAGACAGGTTTTGAAAATCCTTAGGCGAAGCAGGGGAAGCAAGATCATAGACAATGTCAAAACTCGGCAATTGAGAAAAATTATATTTGGTAATATCTGCTTCAATAATTTTTAGATTTTTATCATTTATTTCCGATTCCAGATTTTTCTTATTTCCGGTGACAAAATTATCGATCACAGTAACAACGTCGCTTTTGGAAAGATGAAATTTAGCTAAGTGGGAACCGATAAATCCAGCTCCACCCGTAATTAATATTTTCATGAGGGTCTTCCAATGGAATAATATTTAAAACCTAATTTTTTCAGTTCGGAGGGATCATAAATATTCCTTCCATCAAAAATCGTTTGGCTGGACATAAGCTTTTTCACTTTATTTAAATCGATCTGTCTAAATTCATTCCATTCAGTAATGATTATCAGCGCATCAACACCTTTTACAGCTTGATAAGGATCTTTGCTATAAAAAATTTTATTAGTGAATATTTTTTTAATATTGTCAGCTGCTTCTTGATCATACGTACTTATTTGAAAACCTTTTTCCAATAATTTTTCGAGGATAAATACTGAAGGGGCAAATCGGATATCATCGGTATTAGGTTTAAAGCTCAATCCCCAAACAGCCACCTTTTTACCGGGAGAAAATTTAACAATTTTATCCAAAAAGTTTTCTTGAGCTTTCAAATTAATGTTTTCAATTGCCGATAGCAATTGCGTGTCGAGTAATAAACTTTTTCCGATATTTAAGAAAGCTTTGACATCTTTGGGCAGGCAAGATCCGCCATATCCAAGACCGGGATTCAAAAACTGCTTGCCTATCCGCTCGTCAATCCCGACTCCGCTAAGTACTTCGTTTACATTTGCACCGGTCTTTTCACAGTAAAAAGAAATCAAATTGGCAAAAGATATTTTATTGGCTAAAAAAACGTTTGAGGCATACTTTATCATCTCGGCCGAAGCCAAATTAGTGATAACTCTTTTACCATTGATCGGTTCATGAAGTTTGACTAATTTTTGAATTGCCAGTTTATCATTTGATCCGATAACAACCCGGTCGGCATTGATCGTATCCGATATTCCTGTTCCCTCCCGTAAAAATTCCGGGCAGGAGGCAACGGCAAAATCAACCTGTTTCGGTTTATACTTATTTATTATTATTTCTAGTTTATGGTTTGTTCCAACCGGAACGGTACTCTTGCAGGAAACAACCGTAAATTTACTTCTAAGATTTTTACCGATGTTACGGGCAACATCGATCACGGCGGTTAGATCGGCTTCTCCGCCTTCTTTTGGAGGAGTTCCAACGGTGATAAAAATAATTTCTGATTCAGGTATAGCTTTTTCATAATCCAAGGTAAAAGAAATTCTTTTAGCCAAAATATTTTTTTGAAGGAGTTCTTTTAAGCCCGGTTCATAAATGATCGGATCACCATTTTTCAAACGGTCAATCTTTTCTTTTGTATGACCAATGACCCAAACATGATTTCCGAAGTCGGCAAATACGCATGCAGTGACAAGACCGACATAACCATGACCGACAACAGTGATTGTCATAAGGTTTTATTTTACAACTGTTCTTTTATTTCTTCCAGCCCATCTTTGAATGACCTCATCTTAAAAAAATTATTTTTCTGACTCTTAATTGTTGCAAACTGAGGCAATCTTGCTTTTCCTTTTATATATTCTTCATAGGTTGTCTTTCCGATTAAAGTCCTATCAAGATTAAAAGCCTCCGCCACAGTCAAGGCAGCATCATAGGGGGATATCGATTTACTTCCGACAAGGTGAAATATTTTTGGGCTATAGTTATTGAATAAATATTTTAATCCGTACGCAATATCATCGATAAAAGTCGGCGTCATTAGGGAATCGGTAATCATGGATAAAGTTTTTCTATTTTCTAAGTATGATTTAAATGTTCTGAAGAAATCCTTTTTTAATTCAAAGCTGGCCCGGTAAGGATAGGCGATCCTTACAATCATTCCACTATCTTTAACAATTTTTTCCCCCTCATATTTTGAAGCAGCATAGACCGAGGTCGGGTTGGGGATAGAATCTTCAAAATACGGGGGATTTATCCCGTCAAAAACAAAATCGGTCGATATGTAAATAAATTTTTTTTGTTTTTGACTGACCGCATCAAATACATTTTTTGTCCCGTCACGATTAATTTTAAAACAAAGCTCTTTGTTTGATTCAGCTTCGGGAACATTTGTATATGCAGCCAGATGGAAGAAAATGTCAAAGTCTAAATTTTTTAGCGTACTATCGACCTGCGCTTTATTTGTAATATCCATCGAACTTTGGGGCAAGGGAATAAACTCAAAATCTTTATTGAGAAGTTCAACGATCCTTGAACCGACCAAACCATCAGCACCTGTTAAAGCGATCTTAATCATTTTAATCTCCTCCACCAGCTCTCATTATTTTTATACCAGTTTATTGTTAGTTCAAGATATTCCTCGAAATTATGCTCGGGCTTCCATCCTAATTCTCGATTTATTCCTGACCAATCGATCGCATATCTTCGGTCGTGTCCTGGACGGTCTTTGACAAATTCGATCTCATCTTCATTTTTACCCATTATTATTAAAATCTTTTTTACAATTTCAATGTTGGGAATATCCTCAGTCAATCCACCGATCAAATAAGTTTTCCCGGTTTTTCCTCTTTGTAAAATCAGGTCGATCGCCCGGACATGATCTTCAACGTACAGCCAGTCGCGAACATAAAGACCGTCACCATAAACCGGAACTTTTTTCCCTTCAATAATATTGGTAACGGCTAACGGGATCAGTTTTTCCGGAAACTGATATGGGCCAAAATTATTTGAACAGTTGGAAATTGTGATCGGAAGATTATAGGTGTCAAAATATGCCCGCACCAAATGGTCAGACGATGCTTTTGAAGCAGAGTACGGGCTGTGGGGGTTATATGGCGTACTATCATTGAACTTTTCTTTAGATCCTAATTTTAAGGCGCCAAAAACTTCATCGGTAGAAACATGGTGGAATTTTTTTATCTTATTTTTCAATGCGGCTTCAAGCAACACATAAGTCCCTTCGATGTTAGTTTTTATAAAAGGCGCAGGGTCGGTAATTGACCGGTCGACATGAGATTCGGCGGCAAAGTGAACAATTACATCGGTTTTTTCGGTTAACGTGTTAACAAGTCGCGGGTTACAAATATCGCCTTGGACAAATTCATAATTGGGGTTGTTTTCAACTAATTTTAAATTTTCAAGATTTCCGGCATACGTAAGTTTATCTAAATTAACGATTTTATCTTGTGGATATTTTTTCAGCCAGTAAAGGATGAAATTGCTTCCTATAAATCCGGCGCCGCCGGTTACGAGTAGTTTCATTATTAAAATTATATAATATATTCGTGTTTTTAGACGTAATAAAAAAAGTGGTAAAAAAAACCTATAACTCGTTGAACGTAGTTGAAATCTCTAAAAAAAGATTAATCAATAACTACAAGTATCTTTCTTCAATCAATAAAAATATTAAAGTAGCACCGGTTCTAAAAAGTAATGCCTATGGTCATGGGATAATTGAAGTTGGGGTGGTCTTAGACAAATTAAATCCGGTCTTTTTTTGTGTTGACAGTATCTATGAGGCGTATCAGTTATTTAATGCCAAAATGAAAACCCCGATATTGATCACTGGTTTTGTCGATCCGAATAACTTAAAAGCCAAGAGACTGCCGTTTTCATACGCTGTTTTTGATCTGGAGCAGTTTCGTGGAATTTTAAAAAACCAGCCGCAGGCAAACGTACATTTATTTGTTGATACGGGAATGCATCGGGAGGGGTTAAGGATTGACGAACTGGAGTCATTTTTAAAAGGACTGAGTCCGAAAGAGAAGCAAAGAATTATCGGGCTGATGTCACACTTGGCATTTTCCGAAAGTCCAAAAAATCCGGACACGAAAAAACAAATAACCCAATTTAGATCAGCCGTTCAGATTCTAAAAAAATATTTAATTTATCCGAAGTGGATTCATTTTGGCAATTCCTCAGGATTGTTGAATAATAAACAATTAAGATTATCGTTTACAAATGTTGCCAGGATAGGGTTAGCGTTGTATGGTATAAGTTCGGTTAAAAGCTCGGAGCTTAAACCGATTTTACAGTTAATAACCCATGTGATCCAGGTCAAGAAAATAAAAAAAGGGGAAAAGGTCGGCTACGACTTTACCTATGAAGCGAAGAACGATGGATTAATTGCCGTTTTGCCAATTGGATATAACGATGGCGTGGATAGAAAACTATCCGGCAGAGGAATTGTTCTGATAAAAAATAAACAATGTCAGATAATCGGCCGGGTGAGTATGAACCTATGCGTAGTTGATGCAAATAATGTTGAAAATATTAAAATTGGAGATGAGGTAGTAGTGTTTTCGAAAGACGATGGGGAAAATAATGTTGTTAATTCTGCAAAAAAAGCCGGGGTAATTCCTTATGAAATTTTAGTCCACCTTGAGAGAAGTACAAAAAGAAAGATTATTTGATTTTCTTCTTCAAATGAGGTTTATTAATTAAATCATCAAGTATTTTCCAACGCTTATCTTTGATCACGTGTGGGACGTTGTCCTCGTAAATTTTATTTGATGCAGCTGCCATCGGGCGTTTAGAATAGACGGAAACAAATGCCCAGCTAAAACCGACTTTTTTACAAAGCTTAACCGTATTTTTAAATTCTTCATCGGTTTCCCCGCAAAATCCAACAATTATATCTGTTGTAAATTTTATGTTTGATATTTTATTTTTTATCTTTGATATTAGGACGAGGTATTCGTCCGCACTGTACCATCTGTTCATTCTTTTTAAAACGGCATCGTCACCTGATTGAACCGGAAGATGAATTGTCCGGGTAATATTTTTATTTTTTGCAATCACATCAATCAACTCGTCAGAAAAATCCCAAGGATTGCTAGACATAAAGTCAACTTTTTCAAAACCGATTTTAGCGACATCCTCAAGCAAATATGGGAAAAGAGTTGGGATCCTTAGCTTTCCTAAATGTTTTACGTATATAGGCTTTAATTTTTGAGCCTCTTTACTTGCGATTATATCTGATCCATAAGAATTTACATTCTGCCCCAGTAAAGTAACGTTTTTATACCCTTTCTTTTTTAAATTCCTGCATTCTTCAATAATATTTTTGAAAGGCAGGCTTTTTTCCCGGCCACGTGTATAAGGGACAACGCAGTAGGTGCAAAAATTATTGCATCCATTTGAAATAGGAACAAAGGCGGACTCACTATTTGTCGTAAGAGGAGAGGTATCAA
>Ga0172379_10003408_pt1 | contig 25414 bp, 28 predicted proteins | sample GrowelOW334metaG_FD_119756 | JGI IMG/M metagenome (GOLD analysis project Ga0172379, IMG submission 119756) | Groundwater microbial communities from an aquifer near a municipal landfill in Southern Ontario, Canada - Groundwater well OW334 metaG | ecosystem: Environmental > Aquatic > Deep...
AAGTCGCCACGAGCTGCCCGTCCAAAGTATAGACTTCAACAGAAGCCGGCTGACTCGCATCTTGTGGTCTCGCGTAAAGGGTAATATCTCTGGCGCTCGTTAAAGTTTTCTCAAAAGTCACTCGCAAGTATTGACCATCAGTCAAACTGGCATAATTTTGATCCTTAGCTTTGATTAAATCATAAATATCCTCCAGCACATTTTTATCCGCGTCTAGTCGCAGAGCCTTGGAAATATAAATTATTTCAAAAGTTTGCGTGGACAAGTGAGGCACAATCCAACCAACATGATCAATGTAGCCATTGCAATCTTCATCGTAAGTCACAAACTCCATTTCCTCGTTGCCGTTATTCTTCCATTTAATTTTAATCTGATCGGCTTGCCCAACTTTAAAAACTTCCGGAATATCGGTATAGACCGGCACATTAATCATCGGTTTAATTAGCTCCTGTTCGGGGGTAGCAGAAACGACCACGGTTTTTCCGTTTCTGGTAAATTGCTCCACAATACTAGGAGTCGGTTCCTCCACTAAAGACACCACCGGATTAGCTTGAACCGCTACCGCAGGAGTTGAAGTCGCAGCCGCCTCCACTAAAAGCTCCGTCGAGCCGAGGAAAGAAGTTATGTTTTGAGTTGAGGTTGAAGAAGTGTCGGTAATTAAATCCACCGAAGAAGTTGAAGTCGCGCTGTTAGCCTCCACTACAGAAGCGAAACTTGTAGCCGTCGCAACGCTTGCAGTCGAAGTTGAAGTTGCCGGAGAAAGATTAACCTCAGTAACCGGTGTCGCGCTATTATCCACCACTGCAGAATTAGTATCAGCTACAGTTGTCTCAATGGGAGTTGTAGTAATTATTTCAGGAGTCGTTGGAGCCGGAGTTTCAACAGTTACCGCAGGAGTTGTTTGATCCGCAGTTTGAGACGGAGTTTCGGTTAAAGCCGGAGTTGAATTAGGAGTTAAAACACTAGCCGATTCAGTCGCAACTACTGGAGTAGAATTCGTGTCCGGAATAAGCAAAACAGAGCCTTCTTCAGCAGAAACTTGTAAAATAAAACTATTAAATAAAATAATAGAAATCGAAACTAAAAAAATTTTAGTTAAGTCACGAAATCTCAAAAACATATACTCATATTTTAGCAAAATTCATCATCACCGTAAAGTAAAAAAACACCTCAAAATCAAAGCATAATTGAATTTTTTTTCTCCATTTAATTTTTAAAAAATATCAACGAGTAATCAATAAAAAAACGACTCTCAAGAGTCGTTTTTTTTCTTAATCAACTAAATAATTATCAAATTAATTTCTTTTTTAATTTCTCAATTTCTTTTTTAAGCTCTATCATCTTTAATTCTCGACCAATCATTAATTTATTCATTTTTTCTAGTTCAGCTAAAGATTGTTTTTTCTTTTTTTCCACCTCATTGCGTTCAGTAACATCTCTAAAAACTCCCAGCATATACTTTTTTCCATTAAAAGATACTAAAGACGAACTGATATCGGCATAAAAAATAGCGCCATCTTTTTTGACTACCGGAAGATTTTCCGCCACGTTTATTATTTCTCGCGTCTGTTTGTTAAATTGCTCCATCACGCGTGACGAATCTTTCTTCGGATGAATATCTTGGACGCTTAATTTCTTAATCTCTTCCAAACTATATCCCAGCATTTTACAAAAAGCCTTATTACCAAGAAAAAATCGTTTAGTTTCCACTTCAACTAAAGCCATACCATCTACCGCCCCATTAAAAATAATCTCAAACTTTTCTTCGGCGTATTCTTTTATTTTTTCCTCCATCTTCTTACGTTCTGTGATATCCCGAACCACAGCATGCAAAAATATCTTATCTCCCTGCTCTACCTTTGATAATAAAACCTCAGCTGGAAAATCTTCGCCGTCCAATCGTCTATGCGTCCACTCAAAAAAATTAGATCCCTCACGCATGGCTTGCTCTATCATCTCCTTAGCTTTGTCGGCAGACTTACGTCCATCCGGCTGTTTTTCTGGCGACAATTTCCAGGGTTCATAAGTCAAAAAATCCTCTTCACTTTTAGCCATAAACATCTCAATCGTAGCCGGATTACCCGAAGTAAATCTCCAACTAGGTGGTTCAATCGTCATTACCGCATCACGAGACGACAAAAATAGCGCTTTATACTTATCAGCAGATTCAATAGATTCTTGTTGAAATAAAGATTTTTTAGCCAATGAATCTTTTTCCATATGATTTTTTAAAAAAATTACAACAACATTATTATACCACGTTCACAGTATCTTGAAAAATAAAAACAGGCCATAAGACCTGTTTTTATTTTATCGCACTCCGTCGTATAGGCGGTTAGAACTGCAATTTTTTAAGCTCAAAATTTGGAATCTCTAAATTAAGACCATACAAACCAAGAGCTAAATCATTTTGATTGCCATGAAAATCTGAACCACCGGTGTAGGGCAATTTTCTTTGCTCAATAAGCTTATTTAGCCACTCAATTTGATTCGGAGAAGTTTTATCATGATAAATTTCCACGCCGTTCAAACCCCTATCCAATAAAGACAAAATATTATTTTCAGTTAATGCTCTAGTTGCGATGCTGATTTGCACAAACGGATGAGCCAGAATAAGATTGCCGACTTTATTTTTAAAATTTTCAATTAGCCACTCAACACTAACTCCACTTCTTTTAACAGCACAAGATTTGCCAATGGCCTGATATTCAAAATAAATCTCGTCGGGTGTTAAAATTTTGCCGTGTCGCTTAAGAAACAAATCTTGATTAACCTCATGCTGACAAATATCTACAGCCAAAGTTCGGCCAACCGGTTGTTTGGCGACAGGAATTAAGCTATCACTAATTTTTATTCCTTCCTGTTTAAATAAATTTATAGCCTTTTGCATTTCTTCATTTTTTTGCCTTCGCCTTATATCATTATTTCGTTCTTCTAAAATTTTCTCAACGACCTCGACGTCAAAATCATAAGCTAAAACATGAATCTCATTGTCGCCGTCCAAAGCGGTTAATTCTACGCCGGGAATAACTTTAATATCAGTTCCTTCTAGACATTTTTGTAATTCAATAACTCCGGCCACGGTATCGTGGTCGGTTAAAGCGCAATATTTCAAACCTCTGGCCTTAATTAATTCCGCCAATTCAGGCACGGATAATTTACCATCAGAATAAGTTGAGTGAAAATGAAGGTCAATCATAAGAGTCTTTAAATTCTACACTAAAACAAAAAATAAGACCAAAACAAGCCTTACTTTTTAAAAATGCACGGGGTCGTGGAAAAAGTCAGAACTAAGCTTTAGTAAAATTCACAATTAAAGATTTTATCCCAACTCTACTTCACTAATTTATCAAGCACAAAACTTAATAGAAATACTTAAAATAATCTTAACTTATTTTTACCGCAGTCCACTCAACCAAAATTCTTAGATTATTACATTCTGGAGCGTTTAAAATTGTTGCAGTCAAATTTTCAACAACGTAGTCATTTAAACGAGTTTTACTAACCCTATTCTCTACTTGCTGACACATATTTTTATCCCTCAATTTATCGTCATCCAACACAATCCTAATTAATTCTGCGTAATTTTTGTCACGTAAAAATGTACCGTCAGATAAAACTGTATCGTTCACACCTGCTTTAACCAAAGATTCTGGCAATAAATACTCCAAACAATACTGATTAGTTGGGTTAATGTGGTATAGTTGTTTGTCTTTATCTAGAGAATATTCTATCGCCATGTTATTAACTCTACCCTCTGTCACATCTCCATCAATAATAATTTTAACAACTTTATTCAGGGCGTTAGAATACCATTTATCTTTTTTTAGTATCTCATTTAATACTTCCGAATACCTATCAAGCTTATCTGGAATTTTATCCTCACCACCTGCTGGGACTATTTGAATATTAATATTATCAAAATTAAGTAAGACTAAACATTTCTGCAAAACTTTCTTATCATTTAGTCCCTCAACAACTAGTATACTTTCTGGAATATATAGATCATCAATGCTATTTCCCAATAATCTAAACTGTAAATCAGCTAAATCAATTTTAGTTGTTGGCATAGCCATTATTTCTGGGTTATCAAGATCCTCTAGAATGTAATTATTATTTGGTTGCTCTTTATCAAGAAATATGTGTGAATGCGTGGAAATAACTGTCTGAAAAACTTTTTGCTTTAAAAAATTTAGCAAGTTTTTCTGTAAATCAGCGTGAAGATGCAGTTCTGGTTCATCTATCAAGACAATCATTGTATTTTTTGACTCCTCAGCAAACGACATAGCCAATGATAAAGCCAACATCATTGAAATTCCTGAACCCATCTCAAAAGCTGGCACTCCTTGATTACATGAAGATATTTTTCCAAGAAATGCATTAGAATAGGGCTGATACACGTTAAATAGAAACATTTTAATATCAGCGCAAGTGTCTATGCCAAAATCCTTTTCCAACCTGTCGATAGCCGGTTGAATTAATTTCATTTCATGTGAATCAACACCATTAATTTTTTCATGAATTGACTCATACACCCCTAAAACATCGTTTCTTTTGTCACTATTAACCTCTTTCAAAAATTCTCGCTTAAATCTCCAGTTTAACTCCGTAATTATATTAGAAAAAGATGTGTTGTAGTTTGGCAGCAACTCTCTGTCTCTATGTTTGTCAAAATAAAATACTTTCGGAAAAAAAACCTTACTCATCTGATATTCAAAACTAGATATATTTAAATTCAACCCTCTAAACTCACCGGAAAAATCGCTTTGAATTTTATATTTAAACGCCCCAATTTCATCAATTAAAAATTCTCTGACCAAATGGGAATTAGAAGGTTTGCAACCTTTTATTCTTTTTTTTAATGACAAAAATTCATGTTCACTCGGTGAATAATTACTTATTTTGTATTCAATTTTAATATCATATTCTGGGGAAAAAATTTGTTTTGCTCCTTACGAACTCTTCTTTTAATGGTTTTAGAAAAACCATAACACGGGACTAACCCAGTATAATTATGGGATTCATCGAAAAATTCAAAAAAGAATGGTAAACTAAACTCAACATTAATAACTATTGGTTCATCATTATTAAAATCAGACTCTTTTATGTCAGAAAATTTCGGACCTCTTTCTGAAAACGCTATGTTTACTGCCTCTAAAACAGTTGTCTTTCCCGTAGCGTTTCTCCCAGCAATAACAGAAAAAAACTTATCATCAAAATTAATAGAAAAATGGTTAAATTTTCTAAAATTTTTGATTTCTAGTTTTTTAATTTTAATCTCGTAACTTACCATATTGTTTATTCAAATTTTCTATTCTCTTTTTTAATTCTGCCTTAATTATTTTTGAACTATATGTTTTCCAATTATTTGTGTAAGCTAAAAAACTAACAACAATATTAATACCGCTATCCAAATAATATTGATCGCTAATATAATTAATTTGCTTCATTGCATTTACTAATTCTAAAATGTGCTTATTTTTTTCATTCGCAAGCTCTGTCCAATCACTAATTATTACATCCGCTATCTGACAAATTAACAGTTCGCTATAATCCGTATTATCTAAATCCTTTTTATTAAAAAATTTATACTTCATAGGAGATCAAATCTTGTTTCGTACCTTTTCTCAAAAAAAACAAACCCCACGAGGCTTGTTTTTTAAGTCCCCGCTCATCACGGGTCATTTTGTTTTAAATTCTCGGCACGGGGTCGTGGAACAAGTTAGAACCAGGATTTAACAATTAATTATCTAAATTTCTTATATCTAACAATAACCTAGGAAAATCAACATATCCAGCTTCCACATTAAAGTGCCCAGCGTTATTAACAATAATAGGTTTTACTCCAAGTCTTCTTGCTAGCACATTTGCCTTTTCTATGGGAACGTAAGGATCATTATCGGAGTGATATAAATATATTTTTTGAGCATTGAATCTAATTTTATCCCAATTAAATAGCCTGGTTGTAAATTCAAAATTTAAATCGTCAAATTTTGAGTTATCAAGCAATCCCAAAAAACCGGAAACCAAAAACACAGCCCTAATCGGCGAATTTAATGACTCAAGAATTGTTAATACAAAAGATGCTCCGACACTATGGCCAATAAAAATTGTCTGCGGACCAATTTTTTTGTGTAAATCATTAAAAACATTTAACCATGATTCTAAGTTTTGGTTTTCAGGCGTAGGAAAATCTGGGACATAAACCTGATAATCAATTTTTTCTAATTCAGTTTTTAACCACGGAAACCAATTTTCATGAGAACTTCCATAAGCGCCATGAATAATTATTGCTGTTTTCATATTCTCATTAATAACGCAAGGTTTATTGAAATTTCTGATTTTTTAATATAATTTCATTAATATCAGAAAAAAACGACATGACGTTATACGGAGTAATAGGCGCCTCACCAGGATGTGCGCTATGATTTCTCATATCAAAACAACTTTTTAATCTAGTGTGTTGATTCAAATCTATTAAACCCATGCCCTCTATTACCCACAAAACGTCATTATCAAAAACCTCCATAAGATCATCCGTCGTGGAGACAACAAAAGTCTTGTTAAATCTTTTAAACCTGCCTTGCCGAGCGCTTGCCATCTTAGTAGAAGCTATATTAAATTGAGTAAAACCCAACTTTTCAATTGTTTTGTGAATCTGATGAATGGCGGCACACCACCCCAAAACTATGGCTGCCCTAAAAAAACTTAATTTTGCACAATCAACAGCTTCTTCTAAATAAATATTTTGTTCTTGATCTTTCACGTCTGCCAACAAACTTGAATATACATCATTTAACGGATTGGGTAAATTATGACCTGTGTGAAGTTTTAGGATTATATCATCATTATATGTTGATACAACCTCCTTTAGATCTTTTAAGAAACTATTTTTCAGGTTTCCAGCCGACGAAGAAAGTTTTAACAGATGAGTAAATCTTTCGTTATATTTTATAAGTTGATCATCAATAAACCCATTTAAAATTAACTTTTCCTTTATTTGACTAAACCATTGTTTTGACAGCAACTCCGTTTCGACAAGAATTGAACGTTTATGGATTTGTCCAGTTTTAGTTGATTCTTTGGTTAAAATATTTTTTAGACCCTTAAGCTGTTTTAAATAGTCTTTAAACTCTGTGGTATCCATAATATTATTGAGCTAAGGCCTTAATAGTACTAATGAGCTCCTTCTTACCATCTGTAGATAATGACATTACGCTACTTCTTTTATATTCCTCACTAAAAAGATTACTTTTATTTTTAAAATATGAAGAAAAATTAGCTGAATCGTAACATTTATATATTTCGCATTGTTGCTTCACTACGTCCGTATTAAAGGTAAAATCACCAGTTTTAACGCTATTCTTAAATGCCTCTATTAAGGCAAGCTTAATTTGAGATTCAGAAATTTTAGAAGATTTTAAATCATCAAATAATGGTTTAATTTCTTCTCCTTCTTTATAAAACGCATTATTAATATCGCTTATTAACAACCCTTGTTCTAATAATTTTTTTGCCTTTATGTGCAAGTCTGTTAACTTTATTTCCTCTTCTTTGCCGTCATCTTTTTGAACTGCTCCTTCGGGATTTTCTAGTAAGGTTCTTTTCGGTTTATCATCCTTCGCTAGCTTTCCGTTGCTGATATTTAGCAATAAATTATTCAACAATAGCTCAAAACACTTCTCTTGAAGGTTTGCTGGACATAACTTTACTAATTCAACAATTCTTTTAAGTTGTTCTTCTAATTTTTCAAACATACTTTTAATACTTAATAATAAACTTCGTTTGTTTTTTAGTTTACATTATTCTTTTTCTTTACAACTATTAGCAAAAAACAAACCTCGCGAGGCTTGTTTTTTTGTAAGTCACCGCTGTTCGCGGGTATTGGGATTTCAATTTTAATTAATCCAATATTAACACAAAAGACGACTTAAATCAAGACGCCCTCTAATATATATTTTATTAACAATCAACCCTAACCAAAAATATGGTTCTTTATTTTAATTTCGAAGATGCTTTTTCTAAAATAATTCTTTCAAGAGAGTCCTGTCTATCAGCAATCTTATCTGCTTGATTTAATAACATTTGTTTGGTTTCAGAATTTTCTTTTTTTAAACTTTCCGTTTCTTGCATAAAGGACTTTTCGGCCTCTAAATAATGCTGATTATAATTAGCCATAAAAATCCAACCCTCAACAAGTATAGTGAGAACTATTAAAAAAGACGCTACAAGTGCACCTATCATTATCTGAAATGTTCTGCTTTCCTGTTTTTTTAAATCACTACGTAATTTTTGAAATTCTCTATTAAAGAGATCTCTCGAGACTGACTCTGCGACTTCCGCTGACCCCGCTGCCGTATCTAGGTCTATATATTTAATAAAGCTAGCCATGTTATTAACTTTGAGGATAAAACCCTAAAATTTCAAACACACCCTGTCCATCGGTTTTTCCGGCAATATCTAAATATCTAAATTTATGAAAATCTACTCCACCAAGACGCTCCCCTGAACCAAAAGATACGTCCTTGTCAAAAACCTCTTCTTTTACTTTTACCTTTATTAAAAGAGAAAGATTCCCTTCAGGACTTTCCTTAAAAACATCTCTAAATTTTTTTCTTTCCATGTCCATAGAATATCTTAATTTACCATTATTACTATATTATATCACACACATACAATATAGTATATAAATGCACGGGGTGTAGGAATCGAACCCACACTAGAGCTTTTGGAGAGCCCTGTACTACCACTATACTAACCCCGCAAATTAAATTGATTGATGGAATCTCTTAATAATTAAAAGAATTTCATCTACTATTAAGCTATTATAACACCTTAAAGATACACATCCCATATAACCTACTTTTTTTCTTACACCTGTATTGCCCTTTTTATATATACTAATTTGTTTTTTATCAATTTTCATCACATTCGCCCAATACTTTATCGTTTCTGACTGATTATGGTATTCGTGCAAATGGATAACTGCTTTTAATTTACTTTCATTAATTTTAAATGACTTGCGTAATAAAAATAAATAAGACTTTATCATTTCAGGATCAGAATTCATAAAAACCAAAGAACGACCGTTTTTATAACCCTCTCCCCAATAGAGCATGGCTAATAATACTTTTAAATAACTTGGACTATAATTTGATAAATCTTTTTTAAAAACAATTGTTTTATCGGCCATTGCCTGCCAAATTTTTTGCCGTTTCTTTTTGTTAGTTACTAATGATTTTTCTCTACCTATAACACCCAATTCTGTTAATCTTAGTTTCCCCTTTGCGCTAACGTCAACATCTCTCAACCATAGTGAAGCTGTGCTTTTGGATATATTAAATCGCTCGCCGATTTCCTTAAAAGAATATCCTTGCTGTCGCAATTTAATCGCCTTATTTAACAATTCGGCTTGTTTCATAATCGAACTCTAATTATAGTATACATAACCTATATACTATAATTATAATTCAAAACAAGCCGAACGTCAAAATTACAATTACTTTGTTTCCTTGTGCAAAGTGTGCTTGTTGCAACCTTTACAGTGCTTTTTTAATTCCAAGCGCTCTTTTAAGATTTTCTTATTTTTACGAGAAAAATAATTAATAGTCTTACATTCAGTGCATTGAAACTTGATCATGTTGTCCTGTGACATAAATTTAACTTATTATTTAAACTATCAAATAAGTTGAGTAGCGTAGGTTTCGCTATTTCAACCAATAAATTCATACGGCAAAAAAATTATCGCCGGAATTTTTGTGGATGGAGTAGGATTCGAAGGGGCGAAAGCCCCGTTTCCCCGCTAATAATCGCGATTAATTTTTCTTAGCTAAGGTATTTGCTAAAAAAATATTTTATTATCTTAACACGATTTTCGCGTAGGTTCTCACCTACTACAATCCAAAAATCTACACGGCAAAGAATTTGCCGTCTATATTTTTGTGGATGGAGTAGGATTCGAACCTACGAAGGCGTAGCCAGCAGATTTACAGTCTGCCCCAGTTGACCGCTTTGGTATCCATCCTTATAGAAAATATCAAAAATAAGGCTAAAACGCCTTGAGATAATATATAATTTTTAGCCCATAAAGTCAATATTAGCTAAGATTAGCTTGATATTGTCTATATTTAACCCCCGCCAGGTCTAAAAGCTTGCGGGAAGCTTGGGCCATCGGCTCATCGTGATATTTGTCCGAATCGTAAATCACCTCTTTTAAACCCATCTGAATAATGGTTTTGGCGCATTCATTACAAGGAAATAGGGTACAATAAATCTTGCAACCCTCAGTCTTGGCGTTGGCATTGTAAATGGCGTTCTCTTCGGCATGACAAACATAGGCGTATTTAGTATCGGTAAAATTTCCCTGACGCTCCCAAGGTAAGGCATCCACATCAATCCCCCTGGGCCAACCGTTATAACCCAAACCCACCACCACATTGCGTCCATCCACCACGACCGCCCCATTTTGCGTATTAGGATCTTTGGACCGCAAGGCCATCAAGTGGCACATCCGCATAAAACATTCATCCCAGCTAATGAAATTCTTATTAATTTCCTGCATAAATTTCCGCCTCCTTGAATTAAATTTCTTATTAAAAGTATATCATACCTCCAAATAAAAAATCCACCTATTTCGGCGGATTTATTAAAGAGGCTCATTAATTAAGTTTTACATTTTTTTACTAATACGACACCAGCAATCCAAAACAATCATACCAATGCCACCACCAGCAAAAAAGAAAAAAATAGTAGCAATACAAACAATAATAGGAAATCCCCAAGCAAGAAAAACAATTTGAGAGCCTTTAGACTGAAAAAAAGCCCAAACAACCACAACAATTACCGTGACCCAAAAAATAGCATAAGTCTCAAAAGAAAACGGCTTAAAACCAACTTCATTTTCTCCGAACAAAAAGGCGCTCAGAAATCCGGTTACAAGCAAGGCTGCAGAAAAAACAACTGCCGATAAATAAAAACCAACGATATTAGCGCCTATTGATAAAATGATTACAGAAATCCAAGTCCAGCCTAAATATTTTTCTAGCTGTTCTTCTTGACGGCTATCCCAAAAATCTTCCCAGACACTCATCAGAGCCCCCTGTTATAATTTGTAAAACAATAATAAAATGTACTTTCCCCAATTTAAGCATGAAAATCCCAAAAATGTCAATTCTTTTGCTCTAAACCCTAAAAAACTGTATAATGAAATAGTTACAAGCTCATCAGAGTGTTTTTTATGATTAGCCAAATTACCACTCAAATTTTAAGCCTCTTTTCTTCACTGGATTATCTGTCCGTGATGATTTTAATGGCGATTGAAAGCTCCTTCGTCCCCCTCCCTTCCGAAATTGTCCTCCCGCCCGCCGGTTGGCTCGCCTCCGCCGGAGAATTAAATATCTTCGGCTTAATACTTGTCGCCACTATCGGCAGTTTAATCGGTGCCTTATTTAATTATTATCTGGCCATGACTCTCGGGCGAAAAATTATTTACAAACTCGCGCGAAGCCCGTGGGCTAAATTTTTCTTAATCAACGAGGAAAAATTACAAGCTAGCGAGGAATATTTCCGCTCCCACGGCAAAGCCTCCACCTTCATCGGCCGTTTAGTTCCCGGTGTCAGACATCTCATTTCTATCCCCGCGGGCCTAGCTAAAATGAATCTCTTAGATTTTATGGCCTACACGGTCGCGGGCGCCGCTATCTGGAGCACCGTTCTGCTTATCCTAGGCTATTGGTTCGGCGCCAATCAAGCGCAAATTAAAAACTATTATCACCTCATCGCCATCGTCGGTGGCAGTCTTTTCTTACTCTTTGTGATTTATTTAATCATCAGAACCAAACGCAAATCCAAATTATGATCAAAAAACTGGGAGGGAGTTTTAAACTTATTTATCTATTGGCCTTTTTATTGTCGCTGGCCGATGCGGTAGCCGGCTATACTCAGTCGTCTTTTTTGCAACAATTTTTTTCTCTGGATTTCGTCGGCCTGATTGTCGGGCTCGGCGCAGTTTTAACTATTACCGCTTCGGTCTTTTTTCCCAAAATTATCGCTCGTTTTTCTTTATATTCGGTCGGCTGGGTCATTGCCATCATTAATATAATTTCCAGTATCATCTTAGCCACAACTACCTCGCCCTTATTAATCGTTATATTATTTTTAATTCGCTACCTGGGTTTTATTTTCCTCTTAATAGTTTTGGATATTTTTTTAGAAACCATCACGCGCAATAATACCACCGGCTCTATCCGAACCAAATATTTAAGCGCCATCAATTTAGCTTGGTTGATTTCTCCTTTGATTATGGGCGCCTTGGTCGGTCGCAATAATTATGCTCAAGTTTACTGGTTTGGCGCAATTATCGTTTCTTTATTATTAATTATTTTCGCCACCAACAAAAAACGCCTGCTAGCTAAACCCATTAAATATCAGACACCTAACATCAATTTTAGCCAAACTCTCCAGACAATTTTAAAGAGCAAGGATTTGTTCGCGGTTTTTTGCTCGGTCGTAGCCTTAAATATTTTCTTCGTCATAGCGGTTTTGTATGTTCCTCTTTATTTAAACGAAACTATCGGCTTATCCTGGCCAACCTTAGGCGTCATTTTTACTATTATGTTACTGCCCTTTGTCTTAATCCAAATGCCGGCCGGTTGGCTAGCGGATAAATTTATCGGGGAAAAAGAAATGATGATGGCCGGTAATGTCATCATGGCCGGCTCCGGCATTATAATTTGGCTAGCCACTAGTAGCTCGCCAATTTTTTGGGCCTCAATTTTATTCCTCAGCCGTATCGGCGCCGCTTTAGCTGAAGCCATGCAGGAGGTCTATTTCTATAAAAAAGTAAACGCCAGCAACCTAGGCCTAATCAACTTTTTCCGCCAAGCCAGAAACGTCGGCTGGCTAATCGGCTCCCTAATAGCCTTCGTCGCCCTAAATTTCCTAAACATCCCGCAGTTATTCCTCTTAGTTGGTGCAATACTAATTTTAAATACTTTACAGTTGATAGGGCTGAGAGATACAAAATAATTTCTCACCCAGAGAGTGACCAGCCTCTGGCTGAAAATCCCAAATCACAATTTCCAAAAAAAGCTGTCATTCCGAATACCCTCGACCCCTTCTACTTTGTCATCCCAGGTGTAGTGTATCCGCCGGCTGGCGGAGAAACGAAGACCTGGGATCCAGGGGCTACTGTATTACTATTATTTAATACTTCAAAACATCACAACAGTACAACAAACAAAAAAGACAAAAAAACCGCTTTCTAGCGGTTTTTTTGCTTAATTATTCCCTAATTTTAGCCATTTTTTAACACCCTATCTTGACATTTTTCTTAAAGTGTGCTATCTTCTAATCAATTCTTTAACAATTAAATTTTACCAATTTACAGGAGTTTTGTGATGAAAAGTTTTGTTTTGTCTTTCGCCATCTTCTTACTAGTACTTTTATCCAGTATTGCCACAGCTAAAGCTAATCCAGACACGTCTTTTTCTAACCATCAGGGGCGTGTTGTTATGGAGATAAAGTAAACCCGTACTTTTCCAATAAGCATGAATACGATTATAGATTGTTCTGGAGATAAGCTATCTACAGATGAAATAATTAGCATTATCAGAAACGGCGAAAAAATTAAAAGCCTTCCGTCGCTAAAATCAATTTGGCCGTTTCGTGTTCAAAATGAATCATTCAGTTATTATCTACAAAACGATCTAATCATTAAAAAAACAGATATTCCTATTACAAAATTTGATTTAGTTTTATTTATCTTATGGTTTATTATTCCCTTTATTTGCGTAATAATAGTTGCCATAATTAATAAAAGCTATAAAGGATATTTATATTTTGCGATTGCTACTACCCTTATTGTAACAATGGAAACAATAGTAGCTCATTTAATTATGGACTTTATTCTTATTCGTTTCTTACTGGTTATAGGAAACATCTTTGTTGGCGCTTTCCTAGGATATCCGTCTGAAAAAATTCCTGACAAATATTTCAATCCAACCGGTGTAATAGCAGGAGGATTAGCTGGATTCTTTTCCATTGCGGTATTATATTCTTTTTCTTCGTTAAGTATAACGGCTACGATTTGGCAGTATGCGCTGATATATTTTGGATTTTGCGTCATTGGTTTAATTGTTTTATTCTTTAAGTTGAAAATAGCGAAAAGGAAAAAACTATCACAACCGGAAACAGTTTAAAATAAACAAATCCCAAAAAAGCCGTAATCAAAAAAAATGATTACGGCTTTTCTCTTTGTCTTTTTTGTATTTCTGTATTTTTGTAATTAAATTTTTAAATTCTGTGGTTGCGCTCATGAGGAAATTGCCGTTAAATATTTTTTCATTTTCACTTACTTAATTTCATCTGTCTGAGCGGGAGCAAGTTATGAAATTATGTTAGTGAAAATGAAAAAATATAGGCAATTTACTCCTAAGCGCGATTTTGGCTCCACCTTTACTAAAAAGGTGGAATTTAAAAGAGAATTATTAGATAAAAACGTGTTTAATCAAATTGAACCTGGATCCCGGCCTTCCTTCGACAAGCTCAGGACAGGCCGCCGGGATGACATAAAAAAGACGTTCAATCAAGAACGTCTTTTTTATGTCTACAGTCTAAACGTGTGAATACTTACTCACCGCAATCAAACTAGCCAAAGAATTAATCGCCAGAGCCACTAGGAATTCCAGGCCGAAGATTCCCCAGAAATTGCTGACGAAATAGCTTAAGATATTAAAGTTGTAGCCCATGAAGAAGGTCTCGAGATAGGGCTGTAGAAGGTTTAGGAAGATTAAAAAGCCAAAGACCACCACTATCATGCTAAGCAGAGAATAAATCAAACTAGACACCAAATAGGGCCCACGGATAAACCAATTGGACGCGCCCACCAAACGCATAATACCAATCTCTCCCTTGTGCGTATAAATCGCCACCTTTACCGTATTATAAATAACCAGCAGGGTAATTAAAATAAAAATAACACTCACCGCAAAGCCGGCATCACTCACCTTTTGGGTAATGGCATTAATTTTCGCCAGCATCGCCTTGTGATTATCAAAATTACGCGATTCAATAATCGGATCATCCACTCTATTTAGCTCATTAATCAAATTATCAAAGTTATCCACATCCGCCGGCTTAATCACCAGACTCGGCGTGAGGGGATTTTTGTCTAATTCGCGCAAGGCTTCAATAATCTGCGGGTCGGCCTCGTGATTTTTTTTAAAAATAGCCAAAGCTTCTTCTTGCGAAACATAAGTCACGGCCTTAACATCAGGCAAAGAACTAACGCGCGCCTTCAAAGCCATAATCTTGTCAGTCTCCGCTGTCGTCCTTAAATACAAACTAATATCCACTTTTTCCTTGACCGTCGCTACCGCCGCCGAACTAATCGCCTTCACCGCCAATAATAAATTAACCGAAAACAAAGTCAAAATTAAGATAATCACCGTCACTAAAGACAGCCAAATATTGCGGAAAATATCCTGGAAACTAAATTTGAAAATTCTTAGCAAGGGGATTAAAGACATACAATGAGTTAAAAGTTATAAAGTTGAAAGTTATAAAGTAAACTACAAAATTATTGTCATTCCCGCGTAGGCGATAATATAAGACAACCTCATACTAATCGTCATTCCTGCGGAGGCAGGAATCCAGACGGTTGTTAATTTTTCCACGGACTGGATACCCGCCTTCGCGGGTATGACAGGGCTAAATTACGTATTTTCCAACGGCTTGATCGCTGACCAACCGTCCTTCGTGCATCGTCAAAACTCTTTTTTTCAATTTATTAACCACATCTCGATTATGAGTCACGAGTACTACCGTCGTGCCGAAGCTGTTTATTTTTAACAATAAATCAATAATTTCTTTAGCGTTAATAGAATCCAAGTTACCGGTCGGTTCATCCGCTAATAAAATCTTAGGTTGATACACCAAAGAACGGGCGATAGCCGCGCGTTGACATTCTCCACCCGAAACTTCATTGGGATAGCGATGCATTTTACTTTCCAAACCGACAATTTTCATGACTTGCGGAGCGATTTTTTTAATCTTGGCCATGGGCTTACCGCACACCTGCAAAGCGAATTCTACATTTTCCAACAAAGTCTTTTTAGGTAATAGCTTAAAATCTTGAAAAATCACGCCAATTTGACGACGCAAATAGGGGATATCGTGTTGGCTAATTTTGGTAATATCCCAACCACCCACATGAATTTCACCCCGCGATACTCTCTCCTCGCCAATCATTAATTTCACCATGGTAGTTTTGCCCGTCCCGGACTGACCAACCAAAGACACAAACTCCCCTGGTTTAATATGAAAACTAACGTCATCTATCGCCACGACATTAGGATTATAAAATTTAGAAACACCCTTTAACTTAATCATATTAAATTGCCAATATATTTTATTAAATCAGACATTTCATTAAAACTCTTGGCTCGCGTACTTGAACCCATCGTCACGATAATAAAATTATCAATCCCCGACTTTACTCTGGTGGCCAAACAATACCCCGCCTCCACTAAATATCCGGTTTTAGAACCGCTAATGGCGTATTGTTCCGCTTTCAATTGAGGCTGGGATTGATTTACTACCAATTGATTGGTATTTTTAATCGTATGTTTACTCCCCGTCACTGTTTTAAAAGTATAACTCGGCGTCACGCTAACTTTAGAAATGAAATCATTTTTCAGCGCCTCTTTCATCATCACCGCGTAATCATAGGCCGTAGTGGTATTAGAACTGGACAAACCGGTCGGTTCAACAAAATGCGTCTCGCGAGCGCCCCAAGATTTCGCCTGAGAATTCATCAGTTCAATAAATTCATCGCGCTTAACTCCACTGACTCTCACCAAACTTTCCACCGCATTATTAGCCGAGCCTACCAGCGCGCTATAAAATAAATCCTTAATTGTAATTTTCTCTCCGTCTTTTACTTTTAATCTAGCCGACTCTGACGGTTTACAGTAAAGATAATTATATTTTTCATCTTGCAGTTTGTAACTAACCACCTGTTCCATATCCGGCGCTAAATCTAAAAATACTTTCATGGCTACAATTTTAGTTAAACTGGCCAAAGGCGCTTTAGCTATACTATTTTTATCAAAAATAACTTCCCCGGTAGTTTCGTTCATAATCACGGCGCTTTTGGCGCTTAATTTAGGACTACTCCCTACGGATTCAGATTTTACCCCCAAGACTCGTCCATTAGCATCAGCCGTAATTTCCAAAGGGCTAACCATCACATTAATAACCCCAGCCGAAGTTGGCGCTAAAACTAAAAAGGCTTCTTTATCCAAATCCACTACTCTATCAGGATGTTTGTCGCGCTCCGGTCCCCAATCATTAACTACCACCTCCACCGATTTACCATTATCCAAATTCGTCACGCGTAATTTAGAACCCCGAGGAAAATCCGGTGAAGCAGCGAATAGCCCGCCTCTATACTTATACCAACTAGCCTTACCAACCGTTAGCACGCCTTGCTTGGAAAAAACCGCTAATTTAGCTGAAGGCTGATTTAAAGACGCTACAACTTTTTGTTCTTCAGGATAATCGGTCGTCGGCAAAGCTTTCCAAGTACTAGAAAATTCATCAAAATAATAAACTTGTTTAAAATAATTATCCGCTTGATTATATTTAATACTAACGCTAAGTGGACGAGAACTACTAAAACTAGCGATTGATGTAAAAGAAAATTCAAAAATATCACTAATCTTTTTCAGGCTCCAAGGCAACACGCCGAATTCTTTAATTTGCGACACCACCAATTGGCTAGGCCCGCCGAGCCAACCTTCAGGAATTTCTAAACCAAATTTACTCTCCAAGGCTCGTGGACTGTGACTAAGAGCAAAATCGCTCTCGGTCCAAGAAAAATTTTCCTGACTGACAATTTCGGTAGGTGTAACTACCGGGCTATTGGTTGAAGTAACTAAGGTAGTTGGTTGATAATAACCAAAATTACCATCACCCAAAACTTCGGCGAAAGCATTATTAATTAAAGTTAAGTTGACAAAAAATAATAAAAATACTACAGTAATGATTCTCCGAAAATATTTCATAAATAAATCTAATCTTTAAAGTTTTAAATTAAATTTTTAACCAACCCAAAAGAAAAAAATGGTTATTTGCTTAAAAAACCTTAATTCTTGATTAAAATAAATTAAACTATTAATCTAATAATATTATATCACAATAGATTATTAAGACCAAATAGATTATACTAAAAAGAAGTTACTTTATGAACTTTATAGACTTTATAAACTTTTAACTAGTTTTGCCACCTTAGCTCAGCTGGTAGAGCAACGGTATCGTAAACCGTAGGTCGTCGGTTCAAATCCGACAGGTGGCTCATTATTCTGTCATTGCGAGGAGGCGTAATCGCCGACGTGGCAATCCCGTATTTAGTTGTAACCACGAGATTGCCACACCCCAAGAGTACTTAGGGTTCGCAATGACAAAAAAACTAAACTCATATTTTTAAAAAATCCCAATTTTCTTGGGATTTTTATTTTTCCAATAAAAAATAATCAAACCATTTCTGCCAACGTTCTTGCAGTCCGGCTGTTTCCGGATTATTAGCTTCCACCACTGGTTCAGTAGTAGGAGTGATGGCCGGAGAACCACTAGGATTAGTTACCACCGCCACTTTCTCCCCTTCTTTTCTTAAACCCATTTTCAACTTCGCTTGTTCTTCTACAAATTGATCTGATTCCAAATATTGAATCATTTTCTTAAACTCCGAATTCTGCGACTGCGCCCGAGCCGCTTCAGTTTTAAGAGAATTAATTTCCTCATCAATAGAACTGGTTTTGTCAGACACATTAAACAAAGCCGATAATAATAATCCCAAAATCACAACCAAAAACAAGCTCATCCATATCTTGAGCTTAAAAAAACCAAAAACTTTACGGCCAGACCGATTAAACATACTGTCATTATACAAGGATAGACATTTAATGACAAACGGAACAATAAAAATGTGTCATCCCGGGCTTGACCCGGGATCCAGGGTTAATTAGATATCACGTTTAAAGCTTTAAATCCTGGATCCCAGCGTTCGCTGGGATGACAAGTCGTGTAGAAAGAATGTAAACTAAAACAAAAAAGAGCGGAAAATTCCGCCCTTTTTTACTTTTAACTTTATAACTTTCGACTTTATAACTCAACGATTTTTATTCTTTTATTCCGTCCAAATTCACATCATACAAAATCTCTTCAGCAATTAAGCGATAACCAACCAACTCCTCCGGTTTAAACCAAATTGCTAATTCTTTTTCCGCTTCTTCCACGGTGCCGGAAGCGTGAATAAGATTGCGGACACTGCGACCACCTTGATCAGCTAAACCATAAGAATCCAAAGTAAAATCACCACGAATAGTTCCCACATCAGAGCCTAGAGGTTCAGTACTGCCGGTAAGTTTACGAACCAAAGGCACAGCTTGATTACCTTGCCAAGCCATCACCACCACCGGTCCGGCGCTCATATATTTAGCATTGCGTTCCAAAACCGCCACTCCGCATTCACGAGGCGTAGCAAAAGGTGACTTCTCGCCTTTTTTTTCATAAGCTGCCATGGCCTTAGTACCCACACCTTCCAACCATTCTTCACCGCCCACCATATAATGAGTTGTTGCCATTTCAGGAGTAGGAATTACAAATTTCAAACCAATCAGTTTTAAACCGACTCTTTCATAACGTCCGATAATTTCGCCGATTAAGGAGCGTTGAACGCCATCCGGCTTAATAATCACTAAAGTTCTTTCTTTAATTGCTTCTGACATAGTTTCACATATCACATATCACATATCACGTAACATAGACGCGATAAGAGATAAGTTAAAAATTACTATTTAAGTCAAATTTAGTATAATCACTGCTAAGCAAATAATCAACCCTATTTATGACCAGGGTTGACAAAAATTATAAAAGGTGCTATGTTAGTGAAAATAGATTGTTCTTGTTTAATAATAAAAAGGGTTGAATCATGGCTACTTACGCAACGATTGAGGTAAATAACTCAAATTTCGGGACTAAATTCAGATTTTGCTTAATAGGCAAAGATTTGGAAACTATTAAAAAGGGGCTTAAAGCTGAAAAATCAGCACTAGTCAAAGACCAAATAATTGTTTTGCCTGGCGATGAAATTAAGCTTGAATCGCTAACCGAAGTGACTACTGATGAGGCCAAAGAATACCCTTGCATGTATTTCAATGTCGTCACTAAAGGAGTAAACAGCGGCCGAATTAATTTCTTTCCTATCGGACAAAAACCAGTCTTATAAGTAGACTAAAAAACGGACCATTAAATAATGGTCCGTTTTTCTTTGGCTTAATTTTCCGACGACACTTCAATACTTCTTCCATCAGTGCTTAGCCTTATAGTCCCCAGCTGATCCGTTCGCAAAACTTTTATCCCACGAGCTTCTAATTTATTTAAAGTCGTAGCGTGAGGATGACCAAAATCATTATCTTTACCCACACTAATTATCGCCAGTTGCGGATTAACCGCCTCTAAAAATTCCAGGCTGGTCGCATTAGCCGAACCATGATGCGCCACTTTCAAAACTTGCGCGCTTAAATCCGTTCCTGAATTTAATAATTGTTTTTCCACTTCAACTTCCGCGTCTCCGGTTAGTAAAAAACTAATCTGCCCGTAAGTTAATTTTAAAACCAAAGAACTGTTATTTAAATTACTTACAGTTTGTCCACTTAAACTAGCCAGCGGAAATAAAACTTGCAAACTGGCGCCTCCTCCCAAATCAATCGCATCAGGAGCCTTCACAGTTTTCAAGGTTAAGTTGTGAGACTTAAGATTATTCAACCAAACTTCATAAACCGAGCTATTGTGGAAAACTCCGGTGTCGATTACTTCGCCAATTTGATAACGACCAAACAGAGCATTAAAACCGCGCGCGTGATCGGCGTGCGGATGAGTTAAAATCATCACCTCAATTTTCTTATCCCACCAAGGCAGTTCTTCATTTAATCTAGCCAAAAGTTTCTCTCCGTCCTCTCCTCCGTCCAGCAAAGTTGTCTGACCACTAGGCGATTGGATTAAAATAGCATCACCTTGGCCCACATCCAAAAAACCAACTTTTAACTTGGGGCTCTGGGCCTCCGTTACTAGAGGATTTAACTGCCAATGACTAGCCCCCAACCATAAAAAAATAATGGCCGGCAAAATAGCCAACAAAGAATAGACCCTTCTTCTACCCCGCATAGAAAATTTTATTAAGCCAGATTACTAAGTTCACTCACCAAATCGTCTTTCATTTGCACGCCTACGAAACGCTTAGCTTCTTTTCCGTCTTTAAAAATCAACAAAGTAGGAATGCTCATCACGCCAAAATCACCAGCGGTTTTAGGAGCTTCTTCGGTATTCAATTTACCAACCACGGCTTTGTCGCCAATGGCGGTAGCCGCTTCTTCTAAAATCGGCGCTTGCATCTGGCAAGGTCCACACCAAGTAGCAAAAAAATCTACTAACACTGGTTTAGTCTTAGAAGCCTCTAGGACTTCGGTCGCAAAATTATCATCTGTAAAATGTTTTACCATAAATTTTTCTTTAATTATTTTTAGTTAACTCTTTAAGTAATTTGTTAATCTTCTCGGCGTCTTTAGGATTCTTCAACTTCGCTGAGCATTTCATTAAGTCGCTCGCGATCAGTTTACCGGACAAAGAATTCATAGCCGATTTGACGGCTTTTAGCTGAACCAAAACCTCCAAACATTCTTGGTCCTCGTCCAACATTCGGCTGACTCCATTTAACTGGCCGATAATATTATTAATAAGTTGTTGTGGTGTTTTTAACATAGATTACATCTTATCATACACCCCCTGTGGGTGTCAAGGAAAATTAGTCAATAAAAAAGAGCTTCCCAAAGTATCTCGGGGAGCTCCATATTTGTTTTACAAAATTATTTTTTGATTTATTTTAGGAATAACGATTTTGCCTCTACCTTTTGGCAAAGTGTTCATTAAGGATTTTTTCAAAAAACGAGCATTCTTTTCATCACCATGAGTAATAAATACTTTGAAATCAAACTTATAGTTCAACGACTTAGCATAAGAGACTAAAAATGGTCCATCAGCATGGGCAGAAAAAATATCAGCGCTAATCATTTTAGCTTTCACGGCTATTTTTTTACCATCAATATTAACCATTAAATCACCTCTTTTAAGCTTGTCACCCAAACTATATCTTGGCATATAACCCACCAAGCAAACCACTGTGTTAGAATCACTTAAGCTAGCGCGCAAATGATCTACAACTCTACCAAAATTACAAGTATTAGACCCGGCGATAACTATGTATGGTCCCGGTTCAGCGATTAAACATTCTGAATCAAAGTGTTTCAAAACTGTTTTAAGAAATTTATTTTCCGCTTGATTAAAAGGATTAAAAGTTAACTTGCCTTGATCAGCAAATAATCCTTGTCCCCATTTACTGGCATAAATATCCAGAATTTTAATCCCCATAGGAGAGTCTAAATAAATATCTATCTTGGGAATATCTCCTATTGCCATGTGATGAGATAATAAATAAACCAATTCTTGAGATTTTTCCAGCACGGATGAAGGAATAATAACTTTCTGTTTTTTCTCCACCGCTCCCCTAATCATAGTTAACAGCTTGCGAATTTCCTGGTCGCGTTTAGGATGTTTAATGCCACCATTAGTTGACTCGGTAAACCAATAATCCAACGGTTCTCTTACTTTAGCCGAGGGCGGTAAAATAATACTATCGCCTCTACCTAAATCGCCACTAAAGCCCAAGTAAATATCTTTTCTTAATCTATCCTTTAAGTGAAGGACACAGATAGCACCTCCTAACATATGTCCCGACTCATAAAACTTCAACGAGCAACCATTAAATAACTTAATCCATTCCTGATATTTAAACCCGTCATTTTTAATTAAATCGCAAGTTTTATCCACGTCAGCCACGGCGCCAAGAACTTTACCAGCCAATCCCTTTTGATATTTATTGGTGGTCTTAAACTCGTCATATTTATTGGGAAACTTCGCCTGGCTTTCGACCAAATTCCTTAATGGTTTTTTGCCTCTTAAACGAAGTTTTCTTCTAACCGTTTCTGCTTGAATTTTAACACCTTCCTCCAAAACAACTTTAAGAAAATCAGCCGTGGCTTCAGTACAAAAAATTCTTCCTCTGAAACCATGTTTAAATAAGGCAGGTAAAAGACCAACATGATCACCGTGAGCGTGAGTCAAAATAATTAAATCAATCAGCTTAGGATTTAAGGCTTGCAAAACAGCTTGATTATTTTCTATCAGCTTTCTGGGATTGCCTTGCACTAAACCGGCATCAACTAAAATTTTAGTCACACTTTTACCTTGTTTGATAGACAAAAGAATACTAGACCCGGTAAAACCGCCAACCACCCCGCTAACAAATTCACAGCTAATTTCCAAGTTGGAGGTCACAATATTTTTAACCGACGGTAGACCGACGGTTATAGTTTTTGTCACCGAAACTCGTTTTTTTATTCTAACTTTAATTGGCTTAATGAGTTTTTTGTCGCTAGGATTTTCACGTTTAAGTTTTTTCTTTTCAGTCTTCCATTTCATTAGAACTACCCATCAGATTTGTTAAACAAATTTTTAGATAAACTAATAAATTGAAGCTTCACCTTTTTGAGGCCTCTGGATAATGGTTAAACAAATTTTTAAGGTTCAATTATTTATTTTTTATTTATTTTAAAATTACCAAATAACCCCCCAAAAAGCAAGGAAAAATCGCCCCATTTTAGCCCCCAAGATAATCATTGACAAAAATAGGCTACCTTGTTATACTATTTAAGTAAATTTATTAAATAAGGTAAGCGTAAAAAGGCTGGTTTTGCAGAATTAGCTTTTGCTTTTCACTTTCTATGGCACATAAGAAAGCCGGTGGTTCCACTAGGCTGGGCCGTGACAGCGCAGGACAACGTTTAGGCGTTAAAGCTAACCACGGAGAAGCGGTTAATGCCGGACAAATTATTATTAGACAACGCGGTACTAAATATCATGTTGGTAAAAATGTCGGTAAAGGTAAAGATGATACTCTTTATTCCTTAAAAGCCGGCATCGTTCAATTTAGCACCAAAAAATTGCTAAAATTCAACGGCAAACTAAAGTCCAGCAAATTAGTAAACATCAAGACAACCTAAGAACTCAAAATAGAAAAAGACTTCCGATATGGAAGTCTTTTTTGTATTTAAAGCGTTATTTGAAACAAACTTCGCGCAACACGCAACACATAACACGCAACAAAAATACAAAACACCTCCCCCTACTAACTCTTAACAAAAAATAATAATGTGATACAATTTAAATGTTAATTACGGATCCCATTTAAGTCCCAAAAATCCGAACCCTTCGAGGGGTCGGATTTTTTTATTTCGATAAAAATACAAACTACTTTTTTAACCCCTTGACAAAATAATATTACCTGCTATACTACAAATATAAACGGTGGCTACCTGATTACAGGCAGACCACACACGTACCACAGAAAGAATCCTTGAAGAAGGGTTCTTTTTGCTTTAAAATAGACAAGTGGACCTGGGCCTGTGGTGTAATGGTAGCACGCCACCGTTGGTACGTGTGTAGTACGGGTTCAATCCCCGTCAGGTCCACGTCAAAAAACATCTCAATTAGAGATGTTTTTTGTATTTTTGTTGCGTGTTATGTGTTATGTGCTTTGTCCCGCCGTAGCCTTTGGCGAAGGGGGATTGCGTGAAAAATGTCTTATTTCTTACAGGCTTTCACGAATTCTACGAATAACGGATGCGGATCTAGGGGGCGGGAAATGTATTCCGGGTGGAATTGGGTGCCGATGAAGAAAGGGTGGTCGGTGATTTCTATGGCTTCTACGATTTGACCATCTGGGCTGGTACCGGCTACTTTTAGCCCCTTGGCCTCCAATTGCTCTCGATAAGCATTATTGTATTCATAACGGTGACGGTGGCGTTCCGAGACCGTTGTCACAGGCCCTTTTAAGGCTTCGTAGGCCTTTTGGAGACGCGTTCCTCCCACCAATAAGCATGGCCAGCCCCCCAGGCGAATCGTGCCACCATAGCCTTTCTGGGCGATTAATTCATCTTGACCCGGCATAATGTGAATAACTTTATTGGCAGAATTCGGATCGGCTTCTTCGGTATTAGCATCCGTCAAACCCAAAACATTACGAGAAAATTCAATCACCGCCATTTGCATTCCATAACACAAACCAAAATACGGAACTTTATTTTCTCGGCAAAACTGAATAGTTTTAATTTTTCCCTCTGCTCCTCTCGAACCCCAACCCTGAGGCACAATTAAGCCATCATAATTTTTCAAATCATCCGTGCCGTCTTTTTCAATATCCTCGGCGCTAAGCCAAAATAATTCCGGTTTGACGTCATTG
>Ga0172379_10003409_pt1 | contig 25414 bp, 37 predicted proteins | sample GrowelOW334metaG_FD_119756 | JGI IMG/M metagenome (GOLD analysis project Ga0172379, IMG submission 119756) | Groundwater microbial communities from an aquifer near a municipal landfill in Southern Ontario, Canada - Groundwater well OW334 metaG | ecosystem: Environmental > Aquatic > Deep...
CGGTATTACTATCGAAAAAGTCGAGGAAATTTACAGAATCTCTCAAGACACCACCTCTCTGGCGACTCCAGTCGGTGATGATGAGGACTCATTTCTGGGCGATTTTATCGAAGATACTACTCAACTCTCTCCTTATGAAGAAACCAGCATGGAGCTTCTTCGTGAATCCATCGAAGAAGTTCTTGAAAGTCTTGATGAGCGCGAATCAAAAGTTCTCTCCCTTCGTTTTGGACTAATGGGTGAGACCCCCAAAACTCTCGAAGAAGTCGGTAAAATTTTCAATGTTACCCGTGAGCGTATTCGTCAGATTGAAGCCAAAGCTTTACGCAAACTCCGTCATCCATCCCGTAGAAAGAAACTTCAAGATTATTTAGAATAATGCGCCAAGCTGTCACTGCAGTCATTCGCCAAGGGGATAAAATTTTACTTCATCAACGTAGTCTGGAGAGTCGTGGTCAACCAGGTAAGTGGGAAAACGCTGGTGGTGAAATCGATGAAGGTGAGACTCCCGAAGTTGCTATAGTCCGTGAGATTAAAGAAGAACTCGGTGTCGAGTTTACCATTGATAAACGAATTTACGAAGATGTTTTCAAGAGCGGTGAAGATGATTGGAAAGTAATTATTTTTGGAGGGTCTATTGTTGGTACTCCTCAAGTTATGATTCCCGCCGAGACTATGGCCGTCAAATGGTTTGATATTTCCGAATTAAAAGATGCTGATTTGGCCACCTATACTCGTGCCGATTTTGTAAAGTTTGGTTGGATAAAAGACTAGTCCTAAGCTACACTCTATTGTGTCCAAAAAAATATTCTTCTTTGGTCTTTTCATAATCTCCATACTCTATTTATCTATCCGTCTTTGGGATATATCCATTAAACTTGATTTTCGTGCTGATCAAGCCATTCATCTAAGCGAGGCTAAAAATATGGTCGAGTCACGAACCATTCGCCTTATTGGTCCCATGGTTACTTCACAATCTTTTGATGGACGTAATTTTTTTATCGGTGCCAACTATTATTATGTATTAGCTCTCGCCGGTATACTCACAAATTGGGACCCGCTTTTAGTCACTGTATTTTTTATATTTATAGAGCTTATATTTTATGTTGTTTTTACATTTTTTCTAAAGCAAAAATTCGGTACTTTTATTTCTTTAATCTCTTTTTTCACTATCGCAGTTTCCCCTTACCTTGTCGCCCATAGTCGCTTTTTTTGGAACCCACATCTACTTATACCACTATCAATTATTGCCATAATTAGCCTAGAAAAATATATTGATACTCGTAAATATATTTTTCTAGCTATCTCTGCTTTTGTGTGGGGGTTCGCTTTTTCCGCTCATTACTCAGCTATTTTTTGGTTGCCAATTTTTATATTTTATTTAACTAAAAGTCGTCAACATTTTAATATAAAGTCACTACTGATAATTGGCATTTCTTTTGTTGTTGGAGATCTTCCATTTTTTATCTTTGAACTTCGCCACAATTTTTACAATCTCAAAACATTTTTCTTAGTCTATTTTCATCCCTCAGCCTCAACCGGTTTTACCTCTCATTATCTAATCTTTCCCTTAATTGTTTTTCTAATATATTTTTTACACTCTTTATTCAAAAAATATAAAACAATCTTTGTAGGATTATTGTTCTTGGTCACCATTATTCAATTTTATATTTACCCACGTTACCCTTCTTTGGGTACTGTTCCTGGTTGGGACTATCCTACTCAAGTAAAAATTGCCGAATCAATTAGTCAAAAGTGCCCGCCAAACTTTAATGTCGCCGCTACCATGCAAGGGGATACACGTTTTTATGGTTTACGCTATTTACTTGCCAAAAATAATTGCATTCCCGAGGATGTCGAAAATTACCCCACCTCAATGACATTATTTTTAGTTGCACCTCACAATAGATCACCATCAGATGAAACAGTTTGGGAAGTCGCTTCACTAAAACCTTTTACAATAACCTCGACCACTCAAATAAACGATCAGTTGGATCTCCACCGACTTGATAGACAATAGTTTTGTTTCTATTTCTCTAGCAATTCTTTTACAACTGTCTTTTCCGACAGCTCCACTTCCACCATTTGTCCATTTTCCAACCGTCTTTTATTATCTGTTTGTAGGTAAGAGATCATCTCAATCGTAGTTAAGTGGCTGATAATTAGAATAGTGTCATCTGGTTTGTGATCAAATCGTAGATCATCCAAAAAAAGTTCCACTCTGTCTTTCAAATCTTCATAGTTTTCAGATCTTTTTTTGTGATTGACTAGGCTAGTCAAATGTATGGGCATATCGTCATCGCGTACCCGCAATATTTCATCCAATGTTTGAACACATCGTGGCTTGGGGGAGCAGTAAACAGCACTAAACTTTTGATCCTTCAAATTTTCTGCCAACTTTATAGCCTGGACTACCCCAACTGCAGTTAAATTGTTTTCATCTCCAGCAACTTTGTATCCTCGGTTGTGAGCCGACTCTCCATGACGGACTAATATCAATTTCATGGGGTATTTTAACATTCGTACAACAATCCTCCCACCCGTCATTGCGAGGAGCGTAGCGACGCGGCAATCTTAAAACCTCTGCCTATTCTATTTCCACTCCCAACTTTTTAAGTTCTCCCATAAACTGGTCAAAATTTTCATATAAAAACGCACTTATTCCTACTTCTTTAGCAGCATCAACGGTTATTTGTAGGTCATCAGCAAAGGTAATTTCGGAAGCGTCCAGTCCAGACCTTCTAACTAGTTCTTCAAACAGTTCTTTATCAGGTTTGTTGTGTCCCACTTCATACGACAGTGCCCAAGCATCAAAGTTGTTCAAAAATCCAAACCGTTTTTGTAATCCTTCAATACGAGCCGGGAAGTTACTACTACAAATCACTGTTTTATATCCTTTTCCTCGTGCAGCCTTGACTATTGGGACTACTTCTTCATTTACTTCATATCCTTCTATCATTAGCTCGGGCAGTTTTTGCCAATCATCACTTATTTTCCACTCATTTTTTGCCCAAGTCCAAAATTCTTCATCGCTCATTTTTCCGGTTTTATATAGCACGTTCATTTGTTCACTCTTAAGAAATACTCTTTTGGCCTCATCTTCACTAACACCATATTTTGTCTGAAGGTTGGCAATAAAGTTAGATTTACCATTTAGAAAATAAACCCCATCCAAGTCAAAAGTAATTGCTTTTATCATAGCTGATTCTAACATTCTCCCGTCTCAATCCTGTTCGCTTATTAGTCTGATGGCTTGTTCTAAGTATTTCTCCTGACCAAAAGCCAGCTCCATGTTTGCTGCTTCATTAGCATCCACCCACATTCTATCAACACTTTTTCCGTGTTCCATATCTAGTGCTTCATCTGGGTTGTCCATTATGCCGATATAAACACCAACCTTGCTCTCTTCGTCCACAAACCCTCTCCAAAGTTCTAAGTTAACAAGACCGATACTGTGGTTAATCTCTCGAATCGCCGCATGATCCGGCTTGTCAGGTCTGACTTTTAGCGGGCCACTCCCACTTATCATCGACACCTCCCGGACACCATGTTCGTTGGGATTTTTTTTCTTTTTCAAAAACACTTCACCATTTCGGTTAAACAGGACTACCACTACCGCCGAAAGCTGTTGTTTTTCAAAATCAGACTGCGCCGGCGTATCCATCGTTCTAAATTCAATCATTTGTTAATTCTAACAGTTAAGTTAGTGGATTCTCTTTTCCCTCAACACTATTCCCGGTTCCATTTTATTTCTAGCTCGGTTATATGTCTCAAACGCATGATTACTGTGCCGAAACATAACATGTCTTTCCAGTGATGCCTCAACTAACAATATTCCAATCTGGGTATCTTCAGCAAATTCGGCTGCTACTTCCCTGCACTCTGAGCAAACTATCACCCGCGTGGTTTTACCATCTATCTCCCTTACCTCTATCATTGCGCTAATTTTCTTGGGGTCGTCTGCCATCAGATATTTTATCCGATAAGTACCAAATTATCTAATTAATTGCCAAAAAAGTCGTTTTGCTTAGCTAAACGGTGGTTTTTAGATACTATTTGAATTATAATTGCACCTGTCCACCGCTCTTTTAACAATCTATCTTCCCCCTTAGCTCAGTGGTAGAGCGCTCGCCTGTTAAGCGATTGGTCCGAAGTTCGAATCTTCGAGGGGGAGCATAGTTGACCTTACTCGAACTGATCCATTTTCAATTAGTTCTTTTAGGTCTTTAGATAGGGTATATTTGATAATTTTCCCTTTTGAAACTTCAAATTTCTCAAAGAACATTGTCAGATAATTGCGTTTCAGTCCCGGTTTTGCCTCTTTATATGTCAGACCGATATTTTCGGCTAGTCTGAGTAGCTCGTCGAGGTCATTAATTTTTTTTGTTTTATCCAATGTCAGTTTTGCCAACTCGCCATCTATCAAGCCTATGTCCCCGTCGTACCGGGCAGATATTGACAAGTATTTTTCATCATTAATAGTTCTATGAATGAATCTTTGATCCTCCAAATCTTTTAGTGCTAACTCTAGCTTACTTTTTTTAGCCAATAATCTTTTCTTTTCCGAGTCCGTATTTTGTCTTAAATCTTTTACCATAGCTATAGCTCTATCCATAATCTCTTTTGTATATTCTTTTGATAATTCAATTTTTTCAAATAGTTTTTCTACTTGATTCTCCAAAAGATCAACCTTAACGTAGGTATCAGTTTTACACTTCGAACACATATAATGTTCATACTCTTTACCGTTTTTCTTCTTGTGGTATTCAGCCCAAAATCTACCACCGCAATCGGCACAATATGCAAACCCACTTAATAAAAAGTTATGGATACGCTTTCTAGAAGCATGTTGATTCCGGTTGCCTAGAACTTCTTGGACTTTATTAAAAGTCGCTACATCAATTAATTTTTCATGCTTACCTATATACATCTTTCCATTCCACAGAAATTTTCCTATATAAAATGGATCATTAAGATAGTTATCAACTGAGCTTGTATGCATTAAGCCACCAGTCACTGATTTGACACCCTTTTGATTAAGCCAATCAGCAATGTGTTTTAGACTATTATTGCCAGTTAGGTATAACTCAAACATCTTTTTAATATAGGGCGCAACCTCAGGGTTAAGAACAACAATTCTTTTATCTAAGGTGCAAGTTGGATTCGGATTTTCAGCATTCATATACCCCAATTGTGGCCGACCACCGGGATACCAACCCATCTTTGCTTTCTCTTCCAACACTTTACTGGTTTTTCTTCCTGTCAACTGCGATTGAAAGGCATTCACGCTGGCTAGTATCGTATCTATTAAGTTACCTTCCGGAGAATCGTCGATCATCAACTGACTTATAGAGATAATTTTAATGTTCTTTTTCTTAAGCACAGCCTTAATCGTCAAGTGGTCCAATGTATTTCTTGCCAGTCTATCTGTGTCCTGAACTAACACCGCATCAATGACAGTTTCGTCTCTACATCTTGCCAATAAGTCCTGTAATGCTGGTCGATTTAGGTTTGTGGCTGATTTACCTTCATCCTTATAAATTCCGTCGGGAGGTACCTGATACTCATTATCTTTTGCCCACTTCTTGCAGATCCTGATCTGAGTCTCGATACTCTGTCCCTCTTCGGCTTGTTCTTCTGTTGAAACTCTCGCATATATAAGAGCCGTGTTCATATGCCCTTATTTGTTGCTCTAATAACGTCTTCCTTTTTGTACCTTCTGTGAGAGCCCATTCTAACTGCTTTGAATTTACCCTCATTATCCCATCTCCTCAGTGACCATTTACTAACTCCAAGTATTTGAGCGGTTTGATCTAAAGTTAACAACTCCGGCCATGTTTTTGGCTCGGAAAGAACGACTCGTGGTCTTGAGAAATCAATATCCATAAGTTATGCTATCTTAGCATTAATTAGTTGTCAATAAATATGGAAGATAAAGACGCCATTCACGATGAAGCAATCCGAATTTGTTCTGAATATAAAATCAACGTCAAATCAAATGGGTATTTATTGGGAAGTTCCTGGATGGTTTCTTGCGATGAGATTCAGCTAATGCCAAAAAATCTTCAGACGTACAGTGTGACTTACAAAGATATACGGGCAGTATATTTACTCGAAAAAAAAGGTGTATTAAGCATTGGAAGATTACCAAAAGAGGGTACCTTCTCTGTTGAAATTGATTATGAGAAATTTCCAACAAGAAGGGGAGGATATAGAAGTCAACTATTTGAAAAGCCACCCGTAGTCCAAAAGGGAGAACCCTTCCCGTCGAGCTTATTACAGGTATATTTTATTGAAGAAGTGTTAAATAAATTTATTGAAGAAGACGATGCACCTCTTAAAAGAGGTTCTTGGGTAGACAAGGTTAAGGGTGAATATCAGTTCCCGAACAGAAAAGTGCATAAAGAAAAAGCGGAAATTAAGAAAAAGCTTTTTATCGAGATGATGGATTTGTATAACGAGACAGGAATTGTAAATACTTCTGACTTAGCCAATAGAGTTGCTCTACCAACAGAGAGAACGAGGACAGAGATTAACCAGATAAGTAATAAAATGAAAATTAGCGTCGGGTACGAGTTCTATAGCGAGGGAAAAGGGTATTATGAGCTGAGAAAAACGACCGTTAATTAACCTTAACAGGTTCAACTATCAACCTATATTATTAACGGATCTTGTTGGGAGAATATCCTAACATGAACAACGAAACGAGGTTATTTACTGACCAACTAGTAAGAAATTTGTTGACTCAGGCAAACCTAAAACTAGAAGACGAAGGGTCGGCTCAAAACGATGAGAATCCACTTTCAATAAAGGATATTCTACAATCTAAAAAATTTTGGAGATCTAAAGTTAATAGCGAGAAAGGAACAAATAAATGATCAGAGTATTTAACCCTTATTGTTATAAAAAGCCAACTCCCACAGATGTAATTAACATCAACAGGTTAGACTTTCTAAGTCGCGCCCTTTTTCGTGAAATTCTAGCTATGTGTCGAAACGAACCAGAGCTAGATGTGTTCATTAGCGGCAACAAACAATTCTCTGTAAATCTAGAGCGAGGACAGACAATTCTAAAAGTGGGTAAAATTGCCAAAGAACTCGGAATATCTCCCGACAAGATTAATAATAGACTAAAAATCATTAACGAAATCTATACTGAGATAGATATTCAAGGTATGCCATATGGGTCGATAGTTACGCTGAAAGATTATGACTCCCTTATAAAAATGATAGGTCTACCAACAACGGAAACCTCAACGAATCTTATACCAAGCAGTTACGAAACCGTCACCAGTAATAAGAATGTTAATACTGATAAGAATGTAAATATATATAAAAAAAATTCTTCCAAAGAGAAACAGTCTCTTCAAGCTTTGACAGAACAGTTTAATCCCAGTTTTCCCCTTGGAGGAAGATAGAGCTTCACTGGCGTGTCCCGGCCGCCGCCGCGATTTTACTACTAAATAATAAATAAAATGAAACTAACAAAAACAATAAAAAACTTAATAGAATCAATGGACATTAGTGATCTTTGGCCGTGGCAAAGAGGTCAAGAACCAGTTAAAAAATGGGCTATTCAAGTAGGACAAGAACTTCCTGAAACTAAAAAGTGTTCTTTTTGTGGTGAAGAAGTCCCATTGATGTGGGAGCCCAGTGCTGAAGTTAAAGTAAAAGATCCTGACTTTGATTCAGTCTGTGGGGATGGGATGTGTCCAACTGTTTATCGTGTGGCTCGAGATATTCACCCAAAATGTTCTAAATTAAGAAAACTTTTAGATCAATGGGGTGTGGTTGAGAAAAAGGCATTTGAAGTTGATAATTTTAGTATTTGCGAAGAGAATAAGACTGCTTATTCAAGGGTAACTGATTGGATTAAAGTCCCGAAATCAACTGGTTTGTACTTGTTTGGTGGCACAGGAACAGGAAAAACATTACTAAGTACAAAAATAATTTTAGAAAGTAGCGAGCAGAGCAAAATGATTATTACTGAAGGAGATTTATATGAGAATTTGAGGCCGAGTTTATATGATGAGGACTCACAAGAAAACATAGACATGTTTGTAAAAGATATTAGAAGAACTAAATTGTTGGTAATTGACGATATTGGTACTTGTAAAAAAACTGATTGGAAAATGGAAATGTTGTATTCTGTTATTTCAAAAAGAATTGACTGGGGATTACCTACATTTTTTACTTCAAACTGTACCCCGACTGAGTTGTATGACAAAATTGATGGGAAGATAGTATCGAGAATCTTTGAACTCACCGATCCTTGTTTTGTTGGTGGTATTGATCATCGGTTTGTTCGTGGATAGTTATTATTGGATGACTAGTTTAAGCCAAAAGGAAGTGCTTGCAAGAGCTATAGTCAATGGTTATTTGTGTCCATACTTGTAGGTTGAAGGAGCGGTGTGACTCCCTGAAAAGTTCATGAGGCATTAAATATTAAAAAATTTTTAGAGGGGATTCAAAATATCTTCAAAATGATAAAAAAATGAAAAAAATTGTAAAAATTAACGATAAAGCTCTAATTTTTCTAATGATTATGGCGTTTGTAATTATGGTTATTAGAATGTTGGGCTAATAAGTATTCATAATGGAATCTTAAATAATGCCTAAGGATAGATTTTAATGTCACCATTAAAACTCAGTGCTGTGTACTTGATGACTAAAAAGAACTATTGGCTGTGCCCGTCTTTAACGTTTGGGTGGGGTACTCTTTTTTACGGTTCTGATAATCACAAAAGCTGACACAATCAGAAGAATAAAGACGACCAGATCAAGTGTCCTTCGGTAAACCCAAAAACACCAAATAAAATCCAGAGCATACATCGCAATCCAAAAGAGAACAATCCAACCGCCGACTTTTAATAGTTTGATAATGAATTTCATAAGTCAGGGATAATAGTAGTGCCGGATTCAATAATCGCCGCACCTAGGGTCCTTTGTGAAGTCATAGACGCGCCTTTGATCTTGTTTGCATCCGACAATTCAATTATGGTTTTAACTCCTTGGACTACCGCTTCGGAATTTTGTCCATTTCTAATATATGAGGTTGAGATTTCAAGCACCTTGTTGGTCTGCTCCTGGGTGATCAATGCCTCTAATCCAAGTCCGTACTGGATTAGGAAGTTGGGGTCCTTAACCGCATAAATCAGGATTACCCCGTCTGAGAAGAATCCTTTTTTGTAAGCCCACTCATCACTGACTTTATTGCCATACTCTTGGATCGTGAGAGGTTTGGTTGAGTTGGTGACCATTACTCCGATTTTTGTCTTGTAGCCAGCCCTATCAATCATGTCGATTATCTTTTGCTTGGTTTTTTCATTCAACAGATTTGCTTCATCAATGACATATTCTTTTGACTCCAAAACAATTGGTGTCGGGGTCATATCTTTTTTAGTCTCCTTTTCCTTTCTTGCGTTCTGAATCCCATAGCTGATTAGGCATAGGGTTATTATGAGTGTGCCAATAAATACCACACTGATAATCACTTTTAGAATTGTTTTTAGTAGTTTCATTTATTATTGGAATTTTGGACTACCTAATATGTTGGGTGATGGGTATTTATTGTCTTCTGGGAACATATCTTTACCAACATAGGTGGCTAAACAGAGAAGAAAGTAATAGCCAAAAGTCTTCATTATAAACGGTTCAACTCCAGGAAAGACAAAATCACGAGTTTGAGGGCAGTCCTCTATTGGCGTGCCAGGATCACAATAAATAGAAGGGACACTCTTAACGCAGGTAATTAGTGAGACTAAAATGGCCAGCAACAAAATGTATATAAAAGCTTTTGATTTCTTGTCCATAAATCTTACCACCTGTAATTGATACAACCATATTATACATATAAATAATGTAAATACTATCTGAAATATAGTATATTTTTACGATAGGATTGGACATAATTCCTCATTATGTCTAGTCTGACCGAACAAAATATTAGAAAAGAGTTGGGGTCGAAAATAAAAGAGCTTCGAAATAGTGCTAATCTAACCCAAGCGGAGTTAAGCGGTCGGATGGGTGTTACCCAAACATATCTCGGACATGTTGAACAGGGGTTAAAAACTCCTTCGCTCAGTTTTTTAATAAAAGCCTCTCTTAAACTTAAGATTGAGCTTTGGGAGCTGTTTAAGTTCTAAATGACAAGTCCGTCATTTTAATTACGATTCGGAATATAATTGGCTATAGTTGTTTATAAATCTATGGCCTATTTTGAAAAGTACCTAACAAATAAAACCACGGGGGAAACAAAGTTAATCAAATCAAATGATTCCATAACGTTTGAGTCCAAAGTTCAAAAGCAGATTGAAATTTGGGAAAGACAAAACGAACGACGGAATCAACTACAAGAGAAAGAACAGTCAATCCTTGAAGCCCAAAAACAGACTAAGGATGCCCAGAAAGCAATTAATGACTGTAATAATCTACTAAAGGCTACTCTAAAAATTGACGATAAAATTGATTGGGAATCGCTTAAGGACACAACTACTTTCAAAAAGTATAAAGCAGAACCATTACCTTCAAAAGTAGAGATCGGTGAGAGCTTCTTTGAACTATTGCCCTTTGTTAAGAAAAAGAAGGAAGCTGAAAGGTCGGCAGCGGAAGAATCATATCAGAAAGCAGTCGAGAAATATGAAAAATCTGAGAAGAAAAGAAAACTCGATTATAACAAAGAAGAAACTGAATATTTAACCAAACAAAAGGAGTTCAATGAGTCGCTTGATAGGAATAAAGAAATGTATGAAAAAGGCGACCACGAAGGGGTAAAGAAGTATTTGGGTATGGTTATGGAAAGATCGGCATACCCTGATTCACTTAGTCTTTTTCCTGAAATTAACTATGAACCAAACGCAAAGGTCGTATTGGTTGATATGGAATTACCAAACGACAAGCAAGTACCATCAGCCAAAGAATATAAATACATTGCCAGCAAGAAAGTAGTTGAGGAAGTTAAGATGGGCATCAAAGAGTTTGAAGCCTTTTATAACAATCTGATCTTTCAAATTTGTCTTAGGACAATTCACGAAGTGTTTGAGGCGGATTATGCCAAGGTAGTCGACGTGGTTGTTTTCAACGGCTGGGTACAAGGAATTGATGGAAGAACAGGAAAAGAGTTTAACAACTGCATTGTATCTTTGCAGGTAACTCGTGGAGAATTTGAGAAAATAAACCTAGAAATGATTAACCCCAGAGATTGTTTCCAACATCTCAAAGGTGTGTCGGCAGGATCATTAATAAATTTGTCTCCGGTCAAGCCAATAATGGAGATGAATCAGGAAGACAAACGCTTTATCGTAGCGGACAGCGTTTTAGATAGTCTTGATAAAAGCACCAACCTTGCCATAATGGATTGGCAGAAGTTTGAGGTTCTGGTCAGAGATTTAATCCAAAAAGAGTTTTCCCGTGAAGGTTGCAAGGTCGAAGTCACCCAAGCTTCCCGCGATCAAGGTGTTGATGCAATTGCTTTTGATGAAGATCCGATTCGTGGTGGAAAATATATTATTCAAGCCAAACGATACAACAACCTAGTTCCTGTTAGTGCCGTTCGTGATTTATATGGCACAGTCCACGCTGAAGGTGCCGTAAAGGGAATCCTGATAACAACAAGTTATTTTGGTCCTGAAGCTTTAGATTTTGTCAAAGATAAGCCTCTCAAGCTAATTAATGGAGAAGAACTGATCTATATGTTTAACAAACACGGTTACAACTATAAAATCGAATTAACCAAGAAACAAAAGGCTGCTTCGTCTATTTCTTATTAACAATATGAATGAAGTTACAACCCCTCTGACTTATTTGATAGGGATAGTAATAACATATGTTGTCGGGCCTATCATTGTATATAAAATTACCTCAAATAAGGCAAAATTAGATTTCCATGATAAAGCCTTACAGAATAGATATAATTTAATATATTGTCCATTAAGGGCACTTCTTTTAGAAACCAACATTTCAAGTGGTTCTCGGGGTTTTTACTGGAAACAAAGGGTCGAAAGAGCTATGCCGTATTTCAAAAAATTCCAGTTAACTGAAGCTTTTAAGCGTTTAAGCAAGAACTATGGGAAAGATACTATATATGCCGTAGATTATGGTAACTTTCCACTAGAAGACATCAAAAATATCGTTAAAAAGCAAAAAATATGGTCTGACACTGCTCTTCTAAATTATATTCAAGCAGCTGATCTGTCGGTTTGTGAAGCAACCTCCCACGGAGAATCGAGAGATTTAATGGAACGGGAAGAGTTCCAACTAGCTGAGTATATCTGGGATACATACGAAAAACTTAATCATAGGTTGCTTCCTCAAATCTAATATGCCTTTAGCAGATAAGACAAGAAAATTGTTATGGGGTAAGTCAGGCAATAAATGTTCCATTTGCCGAACTGACTTATCTGACAAGATAAATGCTGATGCTCAGCACACTATTCTCGGAGAGGAATGTCACATTATATCTCCTAAAACCAACGGTCCCCGACATGATCCACACTATCCCAAAGACAAATTAAACCTATATGAGAATCTGATATTGTTATGCCTACCGCACCATAAAATTATTGACGACAATGAAAAAGAGTATCCGCTCGGAAAGTTAAAAAAGATTAAAATTGAACACGAGAATTGGGTAGTTTCCTCCTTATCAGAAAATAAAGCACCTTTACCAACTAAGATAATCGTACCTTCCAAGAAAATACTACTTACTCAGACTAATTCCGGTAGAGAAGTAGTAGATTTATGTTGTACTTCTTATGCTTATCATTTTGAGAACGACGATCCAGACAGTGAAGAGGAAATGATGCTAATACAGGATTTATTTTCACTTCTTGAGGACTGTGATGTAATAAAAGATCAACCAAAAGATGTCGTACAAGTTGCCTTTGAGGCCAGTAAAGTCATTGGTGCTTTATCAACAAAAGGATATATTACAATGACAGCTAAACAGATGGCCAAGATTACTGGAGGGTATAAAAATGAATCAGAACCATGGCCAATCGCTTATGTTGTTATCAGAAAATTAGTGAATGTAATTAATGATAGTAAGTAGGGAATTACTTCTTGAAGGGATTGCTGTTAATTGTAAGCTATAATACGGGTAGTTAGAATATAAAACGGAAACGAATGAGAAAATTATCAGCCTTTGCCACATTAATAGCGTTCCTATTCCTTTTTAGCTCTAAAGTTAATGCAAATTTAGACGAGACCATTTTTGTCATTAAAGCCGTATGGCCTTCAAACGGCCAAACCAATGTTCCAATTGATCTGAAGTGTGCAATGGCAGGGTGTACTTACTCCAACTCTACTGGAATTGGGAGTATTGCCATTGGATATGGAACCGACTTGGAAGGTGGTTGTGGTAGTCCGGCAAATTGTCCTGAGATACCTGATATAAATATGAGTTCTGTCAGTTCTTCAACTATTACGATAAGTAGCCCAAATGATACGAGCGTAACCATAAGAGCAGGTAATAATGGTACATGTTACGGTCAATGCTTTAGCAATGACGGCTTCTACTACAATTTTTCCTTAATACCTTCGGCTAGATTAAAGCCTAATACTTTCTATACGGTGACGATAAAAGGCGGAAGTGGGGGAATCTCTGCTCACCGTACCGTAAATGGCTCGGAAAAAGACGTTTATCTACCAAACGACTACTCGTGGAGTTTTACCACAGGTGATGCAAACTCCGCCGCTCCGATTGAACCTACCTCCACTCCAAGAAATACACCAACAATAAAACAAAATACCTACATCCGAACGATTACTTCCACACTTATACCTACTTTACCTAATAAACCTACTGTAACTCCTACGTCAACCAAGAAGCGGCTATCCTCTCCTACACCTACTTCTGCTCAAGAATTTATCGTTAATGAGACACAAACTCCAATCGACTCTACTCCAATAGTCGAGGTAGTAAAAAAAGAATCATGGTGGAGCAACCTAAAGAATTTCTTCCAACACCTTCTTAATAAATTCCGAAAGCAGGTACCTGTCGAGGAAGTTGCTTTTATTCCCAGCTCTAAACTACCGTCACCAACCATAACAATAGCCGATACCCCGACTCCTACTGCCACACCCACAACCAAACCGAAACCCAAGCCCACAACCATTACGAAGCCAGTTTCTGTAATCAGTGAAAATATCTTAAGGACTAAGTTTGGGATTAACAGCCCTGATTTGATAGCCAGCATATTAAACGACAACGGCAAGTTAGAAAGCTACGAACGGGAGTACTATAACCAGCTTAAGGGCTGGCCCGAACTTAATACAACAGTAATCGAGCAACGTATTTTTATTCCTGCCTTTAATTCAACCAAAACGTGTCAAGCGGCACACATTATCGAGATTAAAAACGCAGCCATAAATTACGAGAATATGAAAGCAAAGACCAGTGTGTTAAAAACGAGAGGAATGATAAGACCGATAATTAAGGAAGCTTACGCTATGAGTCTTGACGAGGAAATCCAAAAGATAAGTCAAGAAATAAATTCTGCTAAAGAAGCGTTAAACCAATTAGTCGTTAAATATTGTAGATAAAATGAACAAAAAAATAATTCAGACAATGTGGTTGATACTCCCGCCAATTTATGGTTATTGGCGAGGGGGTACTAGGTGGATTATGTACGATTTAAGTGACCCTGAAATTTTTAGAACCTTTATCTTCGATACGTTGGGGGCTTACGTAGTTGTAGGGGTATTCGCCTTTATTTTAACCAAGATATGGGGGTCAAAAGAATGAAAAAAATCTTAGCAGTCATCCCTTTGTTTGTAGTGATTGGAGGAGGGTTGTTTTATTGGTATGAATACCGGCCTTCGAGAATTAAGCATGATTGCTCATGGGTTAAATATATGGAAGGTGGACAAGTCGAACGTCCAACATTATCTGAAAATGAGTTAAAGGAAAAAGGTCTCCTCAAAGATTGCATGAAGCTAAAGGAGCAGTCGGAAAAAATACCAGCTGCCAATTCATATTCAGCAAAACTGCTCAACGAGACAATCCAAAAGGAATCCGATAACTGTTTGGCAGATAACAAATGGCTAATCGAAGATTACAAATCAACTAAACCAGCTGTTCCTTCAATGGAGAAATGGAGACAGGCAACAAGCCAGGAATATCAATTTTGTCTCCACGATAAAGGACTATGATTGGAAATATTGTAAAGGTGGCTGTCGGAATTTTTATTCTTCACTTTCTGTGGACTAAGGTACTATTTCCCTCAAAGTGGCTTGGGTTTTATTATCCAGACGCAGGCAATCTTATGAAATCAATTCAAAGTAGCCAGGAGTTTAAGACACTCGACGAATGTCGTAATTGGGCTGAAGAAATGGCTGACAGCCAGGGTAGAACTGACACTAATTGGGATTATGAATGTGGTAAAGGCTGTAAACTTGCCAGCGACTACAAAGACTTGTCTGAGAATCACCCTGAAATGATACGTGAGTACAACCTTACTCCAAGTTATGTCTGCGACGAAACCTTGGATTAAGAAATAATTACCCTGAATTACCGAGGGAGAAGTATAATGTGGGCATGATTGATATAGCCAAAACAATTAACGACTTAAGTACCAACCAAATGAGTCTTTACACCTCCTTAATTGGTGCCGGAGGAGTCATGTTAGCGGGTGGTCTGGCGGCCAGAGTGGCTTTTAGTCAGTTAAAAGTCCAATTCCAGCATAAAGCAATTTATGAAAGTTGGACTGACCTTCAGGGGAAGCTGTTTGCCTTTTCGAAGGCTCTGTCTGTGTATTCAGGTAAAATTAACGGGTTGCATTCATATATTAAGGGATTAGACGCATACTTCTATCAAAATGACAAAAACCTAGTAAACACGCGGTGGAATGAGGTGAATAATGCCTTCTTAGAGGTACAAAACTCTTTCGTCGCTTTTATTAAGGCTTATGAAAATAACGAGTTTATGTTCGTTCGGCTTGATAAAATGAGGTCAGCATTTCGAGAGCAATATGACGAACTGCTTTTTGACCAACACCATAAGCTACTAGACAAAATATTCCCCGAAATGTTTGGGGAAAAAAGGATTATCCCCGACGAGCAGCTGATTTGGGATATAAATACCCATTGGACAAACACTACCATAGTGGGTGCTTACCTTGACGACTTTAGAAAGGAGCTCCAAAACGAAACGGTAGGAAAAGTAGTTGGTAGTAAAGTACCATCCCGTATTCCTGCGGACGGATATACGATTCTTACCAGAAAAGGAGTTAAAGTCTTCCGCTCTAGGTTCAGTCTCCCAAAATTACTTCGTCCTATTTGGCTAAGACATAAAGGAATTAAGCCGAAAGTCTCCGAAGTTTTGGCTACTGAAGTAGTACAATAAGTTATGAAAACATCTAAATTAATAACCTTGTTTGGAATTTTTATTGTCGTTGCCGTAGTCGTTTATACCCGTTTTATCCCAAAGAATCCTTCATATCATAACGACAGACAGGAAACAGAGAAATTAAACCAAATCAAAGAATTGGCAGTTACTTATAAAGACGGATTTCCCAACGAAAAAATAGCCAAGGAATCAAGGTTAAAACTCTGTCAATTAACTGCCCGTTCAACCGAAGACCAATCAAAGGCAGTAGAGGCAATCCAAAGTCTGGTTGAAGATTCAAAAGCTGAAGTAAAGTATCAATGTAGCGACTCTTTCTTTGATACCACTCAGGATAAGTTGGTTGAAGCTAGATCAGAAACCTACACTGTCGGCTCAAACACTTTCCAAGTTAATCCGAAAACCAACCATGTGATTCAAATTAATTTCAAAGAACCGTTGGGTCAACAAAAGAAAATAAATCGCACTCAAGCCGAAGCAACAATCAAAGAGTTTATCGCCAGTCACGTCAACTCTCTAGGTTCTATCGACCTCACAAAATATAAGTTGGATATTGGGAGTAAAGGTAACAATCAGTCCTCAAATTATTTCTTCACTTGGCAAGGTGAAACAACCAAAGTTAAACTCGATCCGCCTTCTGAGACCTGCAGCAAAGATATGGCTAAGAATGTCCCCAGTATTTACTACAAGGAGGACGGTATTCCCTGCTATATGAATTATGAAACCAATGTCACCCCGGTTATACAAGTAGCCATAAACGATCAAGGTCAGATTCTTAATTATTCTAATACCTTTGAAGGGGAAATAGGTAGGGAAATAACCTTTTGAATATTATGAAGAGGTTAATGTTCATGATCTCTACAGAAGGTAAAACAGCAGAACAGATAGTAGTAGCTGCAAAAGAGGCTTGGGCAAAGTATCAGAAAGTTAGTAAGAAAGTCAAAAATAAAATTCAACAAAAGACACCAGATCACGGGTCTCTTTAGGTTGCGTTCATGGGGTTTTTACTTTTCCCAAATTCCGTTAAGTAATTGTTACCCTGATTAGTCGAACTAGCGATATAATGGGGACATCATCAATAATTCAAAATTATGAGCCAAATCTTTAATCTATATTGCGACGAAAGCTGCCATCTTGAGAGTGACACTCAAAAAATTATGGTTTTGGGGTCAGTTTGGTGCCAAAAAGAAAAAGTCAAAGAAGTTAGTGGAAGAATAAAAGAAATAAAACAGAGAAATGGGATAGGACCAAACATGGAAATAAAATGGACAAAAGTTTCCAACGGTGAAATTGATTTCTATGAAGACCTAATTAACTATTTTTTCGATGATGATGATCTACATTTCAGAGCAATAATTGCAAACAAAGAAAACCTGGACCACAAAAAGCACAACTCTACTCATGACGAATGGTACTACAAGATGTATTTCTCAATGCTTAAAACGATTTTGGACCCCCGTGATAAATACAATATCTATCTAGACATTAAAGATACTCGAGGGGAGGAAAAGCGGGAAAAACTTCGTGACGTTTTAAGCCATAGTATGTACGACTTCTCTCAAAATATTATAAATAAAGTTCAACCCATTCGCTCATACGAATCTTCTATTATACAGTTGACTGATCTTTTGATTGGAGCCGTTTCTTATGTAAACCGAGGGTTAACAACCAGTGAAGCTAAGATTAAACTCGTAAATTTGATTCAAAAGAAATCTGGATATACCCTTCAACAAAGCACTTTGTATCGTGAATCTAAGATGAATTTATTTTATTGGACTGGTAAAGATGACATATGAGTCTACCAACGTGGTTGCCGGAACTAGTGTTGAACGAAGATTCAGGTAAGGAATGGCGTGTCTACGAGGAAGCATTATATAAAGTATTTAAGAAAGATTTTGTAAACGGTCAACCTAAATTAGAAGGCAAGGGTGTTTGGCATCGCAAGGACCCAATGACAAATAATAAGCCACTGACATTTTGGCATATAATTACGAAAGATAAAGATAAAACCTCCATGGGTGAAGATGAAAGATGTCCCGAGTTCAGAAGGTGCGAAAGAATTGGTTGGATCCGGCCGATTATTGAGCATATTGGGAAAACTCCAGATGTAATTTTGTGGAAAGAAGCTGGAAACAAAGGAAAAAAACTGACCAACACATGCATACTGTTTAGTTCTGAAGAGGAGACATATCTTGTTGTTTTACGCGAATCTACCAGGTATTTTATACTTTGGACGGCATATCCAATAACTGAAAGCCATCAAAAAAGGAAAATTCTCAAAAGATATGAGGAATATCAAAAAATGAAAACCGCTACATTTTAGGTAGCGGCTCTCTCACTCCTTTTACACATGGTAAATGAGCTAATTTGATTATACATACTTATCAAGTGAGTGTCAATAGAATATAATTCAGTAGGATAGGACGAATATGTTATTATCGATGACCATTTAGACCATTTTACGCGAGACTTTTTTGTATTTCAGCAATTTTGTTCGGTGCAACGTAGACGTATTCGATAATGGCGGTAAAAAAGTAGTCTAATGAATCTGCCTGTTCGTTCGTTATTGAGTAATCCAGGTCATGAGCACTTTTGTTACCCAATAAGCGAATCGAGTCAATCATTTCCACAAACTTACTAGGTAGCTCCATTTTTTTTACAATAACCTTGAGCTTATCTTTAAGACTATTGCCAGTAGCTTTTTGGTCTTCACACAAAGCTTCAAGCCCTTTTCTAATCAATAGAGAAAAGGAGACTGGAGAAATTCTTTTAACCCTCACTGACTCCTGGTATATCTTGACGATAGTTTTTGGCATATTTTCCGGAAACTTTTTTTGGCTCGGATATAATGTTGTCACATAATCCATATCCACCTCGTTTGGGTCATCAATTTCCTCGGAGAATAACGATTTCACTGTTATTCCAGTACAAGTAGGACATTCAAAGACTAAGATATAATTATCGGCTTCAACTTTATCACCGTACGGGCTAACTCCGAGCATGACTTTTTGAGAATGAAAAAGGAGCTGCTTATGATCTGTTTTGTTTCCACAGTGGGAACAGGTAAATATTTCGGTTTTCGGTACTTTTTTATCCATAGAATGACAGAATTATACAACAACAATTTGCCTACTTTCTGATACAATTTGGTGTAATGAAAGTATTGGCGGTATTTGGAAAAATAATTCTTGGAATTGTTGGCCTGGGTTTTATATACATCCTAACGCTATTATTCCCTGAGCCATTTTTTGGGAATAAGGTAATTGTAGGAGACGTAACAGTCTATTCTGATGAAGGAATTCCGCCAAGTGAAATAACAAAAATAGTCAATGAGGCTCAAAATAGAGTTTCTAAGTCAATTCTCTACAAAACAGGGATGAAACAGAATGTATTCATCGCCAATAATATTTGGCGTTGGTGGTACTTTTCGAGCATTAACTATAAAGCTAGTGGTATAAACCAAGTTCTCTTTAACCACAATATCTTTTTTCGAAAGACTGATATAAAAAACAACCGTTTGTATGGACAATCTGGAAATGTGGCGACAGGAGATAGGACGCTTGATTACTTTTTGGCTCATGAAATGACCCACGCTTTGGAATTCCAATCCATGCCCTGGTACAAATACCCTCTCAAAACCAACTGGGTGTTGGAAGGATATTGTGAATATGTCGCCCACGGCTCGCAAAATTATGAAGCGGCACTTAATCAATATCTTAATGTGCCGGAAAACGCTGGGGCAAAATATTATACAAGAGCCCGAACTATGGTGGCGTATTTACTAGAAATAGAGAAAACAGATATTTCCCAAATTTGGTCAATGGTTAATAACGATGGCTTGGTGTTGAAAAAGGCTATTCCAGAAGACAAACCGAATATTGTGAATGAATAAGATAGTTTTTTACTACACTTATCGAGCAATCGCCATTTTAGAAATCCGAAGAACATCATAAAGTTTGCAGACTATAAACAATTGGGGACTTTTGTGAGGCAGACAAATAGTTTCTAACCCACTTTTCTATCCGAGTAGAGTCCACGCGGGGGAGCCAAAAAAACATTTCCCAATCAATTGCTAAAATGTGTAAGTGAAACTAATCCAACTTCTCAACTACGACACCACCAGCGACTCGGAAGTATTCTCAAAAACAGTATTGGATGACTTAAGACTAAAGATTGAAGCCTGTACTGTCGCCAATTCAGAAGGTAAGCCAAATGAAGACGCCTACACCATAGTTAGGCATGACGATTGCCTCTGGATAGGCATGTTTGACGGTACTACTAGTCTAAAAATAATTCCGGCACTAGGTGATCAGTCAGGTGCTAGGTTTGCGTCCCACTTTCTCAAAGACGCAATGGCCAAGAATATCAATGACTCTGATTTGGAACCTAAAGATTTATTAACAAAATTAAATTCCTTATTGCTTGATCAAGCAATAAAACTTGGCGGAACCTTATCGGATACCCACTCACTGCCAGCCTGTTTAACCACAATTGCCAAATTAGATTTTAAAAATAATTTATTAAAGTTCGCCCACATTGGCGACACCTATGGAATTGGTAACAATAGCGATGGCAGCACTTTTATTTTTACCGATGATAAAAATAATAAATTTGATCAGGAAATGTTTGACCTGATGAAAAAAATATCTATCGAAAAAGGCATCACTATTCGTCAAGCCAGACAAGGTGATGAATTAAAAAAGACTTTGTATCAAATGTTTATCCGGAGGAATAACAATCCAAACGGCTTTGGTTCTGGTTTGGTCAACGGTGATCCAAATGCAGTCCAGTATATCCAATCCGGCCAATTTTCACTCGATAGTATTCAATCAATTTTGATTGCCACTGACGGTTTCGAAATAATGGGGAAAAATCAAAATAACTCAACCTTTAGGCAAAATATTTTTAAGATAATCAATCAAAATGGTTTGCCAGGGTTTATAAAACTAAAAAAGAAATCCGAAGACCTCGACCCTGATTGGAATTATCCCCGTTATAAGCATTCCGACGACGCCTCGGCAGTATACGTCACGCTGGTATGAGCTTTGTTTCTATTTGTAGTCAAAAAGAATTTTCTAACATCAATCATTCTTTCGACACAGTGTACTCAAATGTGAATCACCTTAGCCTGTGTATAATATATCTGAACTTAAAAAAATCACATGTTTCCCATAAAAAACGAATCACTGCTATCAACAGAGCCAGTCTTTGGGCTCAAGACCCGTGAAACAGTCTTGGGCGTAGAAGTAACTCCACTCGTATTAGGTATGGCCAGATTTTCTGCAACCGGACCACAAAATCCCGAGACCGGACTTTTTCCTGCAAGTCATGAAAATGATACCGTTGAACAGGAATTGCTTCACACTGCCATTGCGAAGGGTTATAACTTTTTTGACACAGCCCAAGCGTATGGTGATTCTGAGGTTATGTTAGGTCGAGTATTAAAAGACTACCCGCGTGGCAATTTTATTGTAGCTACCAAAATTGGAATCAGACCAGACCCAGATATTAGTGGTTCTATCAAACGCAGTGTCGATAGACTAGGTACTACACCAGATATTTTATTTGTCCATAACCGTTGGCCGGGCCAAATGGAACAAGATATGGACAAATGTCTGGCTGCTTTAGACGAAGCGGTTGATCAAGGGTATGCTCGAGAAATTGGTATTAGCAATTTTCAACCACATGAATTAGAGACAGCTATCAGTAAGCTAAGACATAAACCTCTTTTTTACCAAGCTAAACTAAATTTGGTAAATCCCAGAAAAGATGCGACTGATACACTAAGAATCTGTGATGAAAACAGAATGACTTTTATGGCATCTTCAGCTCTCGATAGAGGTGGAATATCAGGCGATACCGTAAATCCAATAGTCATGGAAATTGCCAAAAAATATAATATGACTCCAGCGCAGGTATCAATCTTTGCTGTTAGGTCTTTGCGAGTATTGCCTTTAGTTCAAACACACAATATCAATCATATGAGGGAAAACATTGATACATTTTCCCTTTCGATGAAACAAACAGATATAAATAATTTAAAGAAAATTTTATTACGACAAGCATAACTACCCGCCATAGTAATATAAATATATGAACAAACTCCAGTTTTCAGTTCTAATAAACGCCACTAAAGAAAAAGTTTGGGCCACTCTTTGGGAAGACAATACATTTCGCGACTGGTCAAATTTAATTGATGAAGGCAGTTATATGGTCGGAGAGCTAAAAGAGGGTAACGAAATTCAATTTATATCCGGTTCATCTGGTTACGGTGTAACTAGCCTAGTAGATAAACTTGCGCCAAAAGAGTTTGTACTATTTCGACACAAAGCAGATACAAAGGATAGCGGTCAGAAGGAGCGGGCAGATGAATGGACCGGCGGCTCCGAAAGTTATTTACTTTCCGAAGCCAATGGTGTCACCACCTTGACGGTCAATATAGATGTTCCTCCGGAGCAGGAGGAATTATTTAAGAATATATTCCCCAAGGCTTTAGGCAGGATAAAAACTTTAGCCGAGAAAAGTTAGCACAGATCAATTATTTTTCAAAGATTTTTCTCCATCATATATTTGTGGTCTTTTTCTCCCACAATTTTGTATCCCAAATCTTTGTAAAACTTTACCGCCGGGTTATTTACCCACACTGTTAATGAAATAATTTTGTGTCCTCCAGTCTCAAATTCTTTCATTAGTTTCTGTCCAATTCCTTTTCCTCTGTATTCTTTAATCAAAAATATTCCTTTGATTTCTAACCTATCTCCATCTGTCCTTAGTTGGTAATAACCAATCGGTTTTTCATCAACAGTCAGCACTATTCTTTCTTGATAATCTTGTTCAAATCGATCTCTAAAAACTTTTTCATCTGGCGTGTAATATTCTGCCACTAGCGGGAAAAGGCTTTCCTCTACTAGCTGAAATGCAAATTCATAATCTTCCTTCGTACATGGTCTTCGTTTTATCTCGTCCATGACTATATTGTAATCCCAGTGATGATTTACTGATATTTATTAGGCTCGTTTCATTATCTTGGTATAATATACCAATGACCAAAAATCCCCTTATCAATGCCCTCTGCGCTTCCGCCTACATTATTCTCGGTGTTACGATTATGTCTTTTGTAACAAAACCGCTCCAAAATAAACCTGATACTTTTTTTGCTCCGGTTGTATTTTTATCACTCCTCACCTTATCGGTTGCAGTCATGGCTTTCCTCTTTTTCTACCAACCAATTATTCTATTGATTGATGGCAAGAAAAAACAGGCAGTTGACCACTTTTTTAAAACAGTCGGTATCTTTGCCGCCATCACTGGAATCTCTCTCATTCTCCTTTTTTCCGGCCTAATTTAACATAAACAATTAAGTTATGTGCCGTAGTATCAAACCTCTTTTTAATTTTGACCCACCGGCAACTATTGACGAAATTCATCATGCTTCGCGGCAGTTTGTCAAAAAAATTTCTGGATTCAGTAAACCTTCAAAAATCAACGAAGTAGCCATAAACAAAGCAGTTATCGAGATCGACAAAATATCCCAAGAACTACTCAACTCTCTGACAACCAAGGCCACTCCCAAGAACAGAGATTAAAAAAGGTTATCTCCTAACTCCTACCATATTAGTAGACGTTCCCGCTGGAGAATTGTAAAATCATAATATGAATAATCCTAAGGTCACCTGCAGCATAGCCATGTCGATTGACGGATTTACCTCCGGCAAAAACCAAAGTTTTGAAAATCCATTTGGAGACAACTTTGATCCAGATTTACTTCGCCGTTGGATGTTTGTGCAGGAGGAAAAGAAAAAACATCAAAAAGAAATTGATGCCATTCTCGATGCTGGTGCCTTCATTATGGGAAATAATATGTGGGGTCCGGCAGATAGGCGAAACACTTCAGATTGGAAAGGATGGTGGGGAGAAGAACCACCTTATCATGCCCCAGTTTTTGTACTCACCCACAAAAAACAAGAACCAATAAAAATGTTGGGAGGGACTACTTTTACTTTTGTTACCGACGGAATCGAATCCGCCTTATTGCAAGCCAAAGCAGCCGCTGGAGACCGCAATGTTGCCATTTCTGGTGGTGCTAATACTGTCAATCAATTTTTAGCAGCTGGTCTTATTGATGAGCTCTGGATTCATATCCTCCCAGTAACTATTGGGGGAGGTACTCGACTATTTGATGGTGTACCACCTCTGTCTCTTGAACCAATTGAGGTCAGTGGTAATAGTTTAGTAACCCACATACGATACAAAGTTATCAAATAATTTATTTACAAATTAATCAAAATGTATGTCCAAATACGTCGATGGATTCGTTCTAGTAGTTCCAAATAATAAAGTAGAAGAGTACAAAAAAATGGCTCAAATGGGCCGCGACTCTTGGATGAAGCATGGTGCTCTTAATTATTTTGAATGTCGTAGAGATGATATGAAACAACAAGAAATGGGTGACGAAAAAACTCGATTCTTCCCGGAAATGGTCGGAGCCAATGACGACGAAACAGTCTGGTTTTCTTTTATAACTTTTGAGTCCAAAGAACATCGCGACGAAGTTAATGCCAAAGTAATGGCCGATATGGCTCTGCAAATGAAGGATATGTCAGATATGGAAATGCCAGTCAATATGAAGCGAATGGCCTATGGAGGTTTTCTGGTAGAAGTCGAGGGGTAAAGATCCAAAACAAGACTATAATTGGTAAATGAATATCACTCAAATTGATGTATTAATCCACCCTGATTTCTATCAGATGAAAAATCCATCAATGCCTCTACACCAAATTCAAAAAGATCTAAGAAACTTATGGGATGAAAGAGTCGATGAGTTAAGGGATAGTGGAGATGGAGTATTGATATATTTTTCAAATATGCCAAAAGATGAGTTGGCAATGGGGATGAGGAACAAAAACTCGCTTGATAATGATATTAAACGAGGGGATATTGATAGAATAAAACGCTATCAAAGGGAGTTAGGTGACCGATTTATTTTATTTAGCGAGTTGGAGCAGCCAAGCGCAGAACAGTTAAAAGATATTTTTAGCAGCCGAGGATTTTCTTACGAACCAGATGAAACAAA
>Ga0172379_10003410_pt1 | contig 25413 bp, 23 predicted proteins | sample GrowelOW334metaG_FD_119756 | JGI IMG/M metagenome (GOLD analysis project Ga0172379, IMG submission 119756) | Groundwater microbial communities from an aquifer near a municipal landfill in Southern Ontario, Canada - Groundwater well OW334 metaG | ecosystem: Environmental > Aquatic > Deep...
CGAGGTCGTGCGCGGTATCCCCTTGCTGGTACAGCTTTTCTATATTTACTACGCCCTTGGACCGGTGCTTAAGCTGCAGGGGCCAACCGCTGCTGTTCTGGCCATGTCCGTCTGTTACGGAGCGTATATGGCGGAAATATTCCGCGCGGGCATCCAGGCCATACCCAAAGGTCAGATGGAAGCCGCCCTCGCGCTCGGGTTGAGCCGGACCCAGGCCATGCGCCTGGTTATCCTGCCCCAGACCGTCAAGGTCATTCTGCCGCCTATCGGAAACGAGTTCATCGCCCTGCTGAAGGATTCATCCCTCGTCTCCATACTCGCGGTTTCGGATCTGCTCCGGCGCGGACGCGAATACGCGTCCACCTCGTTCAGGTATTTCGAAAGCTACACGGTCATCGCGTTGATCTACCTCGTGATGACTTTATTCTTCTCGCGCCTCGTGGCGCTGATGGAAGACAAGTTGAGGCATCGTGGAACCGTTCATTAGCATTCGTGGTGCCCGCAAGGTTTTTGGAAAACTGGAAGCCCTGCGCGGTGTGGACCTGGAAGTGGCTAAAGGCGAGGTCGTACTGGTCATAGGTCCTTCGGGGTCGGGAAAAAGCACCTTGCTGCGTAGCGTCAACCGCCTGGAACGGCTGGACGGCGGTTCCATCCAGATAGACGGGGAGAGCGTCACCGACGACAAGGCCGACATCAGGCGCATCCGCGAAGAAGTGGGCATGGTTTTCCAGAGCTTCAACCTTTTTCCGCACCTGTCGGTCATCCAGAACATCACCCTCTCGCCCATCAGCGTACTCAAGATGCCCAAGGACAAGGCGACAGAATTGGGTCGTCGCCTGTTGTTGAAGGTTGGCCTGTCGGAGAAGGAATACGCCTACCCCGACCAACTGTCCGGCGGCCAGCAGCAACGCGTCGCTATCGCCAGGGCGCTCGCCATGAACCCAAAAGTGATGCTTTTTGACGAACCCACGAGCGCCTTGGACCCTGAGATGATCAAGGAAGTCCTGGACGTCATGACCGACCTTGCCCGGGAGGGAATGACCATGCTGGTAGTCTCCCACGAGATGGGCTTTGCTCGTGCTGCGGCAAATAGGGTGATTTTCATGGATCAGGGACAGGTGGTAGAGTCGGCGCCGCCGGAAACCTTTTTTACCTCACCCAAAGAAGAACGGACCAAGCGCTTTCTGGAACATATTCTGTAATTCCCGGTGCCTAAACCGGATTTCTCAAAGCGGCATCGCCCTTCGTGTTCTGGTAAATGATTTAACATGCAGGTGCGACAAGGTGTGAGAAAACCGGGCTAAGCCGATTCGTCTATGACTGTTCCCTGATAAGCAGGTAGGGGCGCTTCCGCGCTTGGCGCGGGACCGACATCTACGGGTTCGGCGGTGGTGGGCAATTCTTCCTGTGGTGGCGGTGGAACGGTGAGACCAACCGCACCGCCCAGTGACTCAAGTGTATCAACGGCCATTCTCGTATCCTCCAGTAAACAGAATTTAAGCTATTTCTGGGATAAATGCAAATTTCGTGGAAGTGTCGGTCTGCGTCACCCTATACGTCACCATCTGCGTGCATGGTTCGGTACCCGATTCTGGTTAGAAGCCCGTGAGCAGTAGGTCCGTCGCGGCAACAATCTGTTGCCTGTCCTGCTGGGCGGACGCCACGAATGACCCGAGGACAACCGTGGGAATTGCGCCCATTTCGGAGACCACAGCCAGGTAATCCAGGTTTCCGATACGGATGATAGGGTGCAGACGGGTGATGGCCGGTCCCTTTCTTCCGCTGGCGCTGCGCAACGGGACCACGACCCTGGTGGCCAAGGTTGACAACAGGGCTGCCTGGACATCCATGAGATACGGTGTCCGTTCCTTGGTGCGCGGGTCCTTGTTTTTAAAAATATCGAACTGGGCCATCAGAATTCCCGCAAGCCGTCAGAAAAAACACTGTGCTCCGCCACTTCTTCGTTGTAGGCCTCTATGGCGCCTCTATTTTCTGCCAGCCAGTTATTTGCGGCCAACTCCCTTGCCTTTTGGCGGATGGCCGCCTCAAGCAAGGGGGAGAGCTTCAATTTCAAGCCCCTGGCCAGTTCCAGGAGTTCCGGGTCTATACTCACGTTCGTGCGCAATTTAGTGTGTGCTATCATGAGTATAAATTGAGGTGTTATTCATGATATGTCAAGTTGTACCGCATTTTTTATCGCTGTATTCTTGCAGAACCACCCTTTGCAAAGGCCTCCACCTGATCCAGCGTCGCCATGGTGGTATCCCCGGGGAAGGTCGTGAGAAGGGCTCCGTGAGCCCAACCCAGGCGCAGGGCCTCATCGGGGGACTTGCCGGCCAGGAGCCCGTAGATCAGGCCTGCTGCGAAGCCGTCGCCACCGCCGACGCGGTCGTACACGTCCAATTCGCTGCTTGGCGCGGTGTACTGCTTGCCATTCAACCATAAGACGGCCGACCAGGAATGGCGATTCGTGGAATGGACCTCCCGCAGGGTGGTTGCAACGGCTTGTACATTGGGGAAATCCCGCGCGACGCTCTCCATCATGCCAAGGAAGGCCGTCGTATCCAGTTTGCCCTTGGATTCCACTTCAGGACCCTTTAGCCCCAAACCCTTCTGCAGATCTTCCTCGTTTCCGATGATGACATCCACATGTCGCACGATTTCGCGCAGTGTTTCGGCGGCGTGGGCCAGGGCGGAGGATTCGTCCCTACCAGCTGCGGCGGCTGCGACTGACCAGAGCTTCGCCCGGTAGTTCAAATCGAAAGAGACGACGGCACCCGCGGCTTTTGCGGCCTTCATGGCTTCTATCACCAAGTCCGGTGTCGTATCGGACAGGGCGGAAAAGATTCCTCCCGAATGGAACCAGCGGACACCCTTGCCGAAAATGGCTTTCCAGTCGAAGCTTCCGGGTTTGAGGTTGGCGGCCGCCTCGTTGGCGCGGTTGTAAAAAACCACCGGGGCGCGTACCCCCTGACCCCGGTCGCTCCAGACGGTGGCCATGTTGGGTCCCCGCACGCCGTCGTGCTTGAAATGGACATAATAGGGATGAACCCCTGATTGGCGGACGGTATTCTCCACCCGCTTGCCGATGGGATAATCCACGATGGCGCTGGCTATGGCCGTGCGCAGGCCGAAGCAGAGTGAAAGGTTCGCGGCGACGTTGTATTCACCACCGGAAACGTGCAGGTCGTACCGGGACGCCTGCGCGAAAGGGACCACGCCCGGATCCAGTCTGGTTACCAAGGCGCCCAGGGCGAGAAAATCGTGCTGGCATGTTTGTTCGCCAGGGATTATCAATCCAGTAATATTAGATAGGGACATGCAAGGCTCCTTTGCCTGGGATCTCTAGACGTTGTAGGTCGAGGCACTGGTTGTACCACCGCGGCCCGTCCAGTTGGTATGGAAAAACTCGCCCCGGGGCTTGTCGGTGCGCTCGTAGGTATGGGCTCCGAAATAGTCCCGTTGCGCCTGTAACAGGTTCGCGGGCAGGCGGGCGCTCCTGAATCCGTCGAAGTAGGAAAGCGCACTGGACAAGGCAGGCACGGGGATTCCGTTGCTTATGGCCGCTGCAATTACCCTGCGCCAAGAGGCCTGGGCGGTATCGACGGTCTTGCGGAAGTAGGGATCCAGCAAGAGGTTCGATAGCGCCGGGTTCGTATCGAAGGCTTCCTTGATCTTGCCCAGGAAGACCGACCGGATGATGCAGCCGCCACGCCACATGAGGGCGATGCCGCCGTAATTGAGGTTCCAACCATACTCCTTGGCGGCTTCCCTAAGGAGCAGGTAGCCTTGGGCGTAGGAAACTATCTTTGAAGCGAACAGGGCGCTTTTGAGGTCCGCAATGAAAGCCTTCTTATCCGCAGGAGCTGTGCGGGCTGGTGCGCTGAAAACCTTGCTCGCCGCGACGCGCTCGTCCTTGGCCGCTGAAAGGCAGCGCGCGAATACCGCCTCGCCTATGAGCGTGAGAGGGACTCCGAATTCCAGGGCGGCTATGCCGGTCCATTTGCCGGTACCCTTCTGCCCGGCGGTGTCCAGGATTTTTTCCACCAACGGCGACCCGTCGGTATCCTTGAACCCCAGTATGTCCCGGGTGATCTCGACGAGGTAACTTTCAAGCTCGGTCTTGTTCCAGTCAGAGAATACATCCCGCATCCCGTCGGCGGATAGTCCAATGCCTTCTTTCATGAGTTGGTAGATTTCGGTGATGAGCTGCATGTCGCCGTACTCGATGCCGTTGTGTACCATTTTGACAAAATGACCGGCCCCGTTCTCACCTACCCAGTCGCAGCAGGGTTCATCTTTGTCCACTTTGGCGGCTATGGCTTGCAGGATGGGTTTGACCAGGGGCCAGGCTGCCTTGGACCCGCCCGGCATGATGGAAGGTCCGGTGAGCGCGCCTTCCTCGCCACCGGAAACGCCGGTGCCGATGAACAACAGCCCCTTGGATTCGACAAATCCCGTACGGCGCATCGTGTCCAAATAGTTGGAATTTCCGCCATCGATGATGACGTCTCCGGGTTCGAAGACTTCGATCAGCTGCTCGATAGTCTCATCCACGGCTTTCCCGGCCTTGACCATGATCATGGCCTTGCGTGGCTTGGAAAGGGAGGCGGCAAATTCGGAGAGACTCTTGCAGGGAATGATTTTCTTGCCTGCACCCCGTCCTTGGGCAAAATCATCCACCTTGCTCGTGGTCCTATTATAGACGGCGACCGTAAACCCCTTGCTCTCCATGTTGAGTACCAGGTTTTCACCCATTACTGCCAGTCCAACCAGTCCTATGTCCGCTTTTGCCATCCGGTCCTCCTTTCAGACTCCTTCAGATTCCTTACGTTCATGCAGATGCACGTATGATCATGCTTGTACCAAAGGTCTTTCCCTCGATCATGGTAGCGTATTCCAGTTTGTTCCGTACCTGTTCAAAAATATAGGCACCCACATCGTCGCCGCCTTGGGCTACCGTCGTGAGCGGGGGCGAAACGTACGCGGCGTAGGCATCGTTATCGAAGCCGACCACTGCCATGTCCTGGGGAACCCGGATTCCGCGCTCTGCAAGGCCGCTTAGCAGTCCCAAGGCGATCTTGTCGTTATGACAGATGACCGCGTCTGCCTTCCGGGCTTCAAAAAGCCCCACGAGGCTGAGAGCCGCGCTTTTTCCGCCTGAATACCCCTTTCCCGTGTGCAGGATCATGCTTCCGTCGAAATCAAGGCCCACATCGGCAAGGCCTTCCCGAAAGCCCTCGCGGCGTTCATCGGAACGGAATTGCTCTACAAGCAGGATAAGCCTGGAACGGTTTTTTCGCACCAGATAGGTAACCGTTTCGCGATAAGCCGAGCGCCTGTCCAGGTAGATCGCCGGGTACGACACCGGCGAAGGGGGATCTACGAGCATGAAGGGGTAGTTTGAGGTTTTAAGGGCTTCGAAAACCGGCGAAGTGGCGTGGCGCATATTGGTAAAAACCACCAAGGCGTCACAACGGGCGGAAATTTCGCGAACCGCGGCTTCCTCGATCTCGCTTGTATCCGCGTACTGCACCAGTATGGCATAACCGGCGGCGTTGAACAACTTGGAGACCACCTCGATACGGCGCTGGGTCGCATCGCTGGAAACCGTATTCACCACCATGCCGATTGCGCGCTTGCGCCCCGACTTAAGCGCCCTGGCCACTGGATCGAGCCGGTATTCCATGCGCTCGGCAACCTGTAGGACCATGTGTCGGGTTTCGTGGCGGACGTTGGCCGCTTCGTTCAGTACGCGGGAAACAGTGCGGGCTGAGACGCCGGCTTCCCGGGCTACGTCATGGATGGTTGGCACGATCCTGTCCTTTTATTGCCATCGGTGGCATAATTAATATGCCACCAAATACTGCCCGCGTCAAGTTACGCGTGCATGGCGGACACTGGATCCTAGATGTTGTCGCTCAGATACCCGCCGTCCACGGGAATGGATACCCCTGTAATGAAACCTGATGCGGCACGGGACACGAGAAAGATGGCCGCGCCGCAGAGTTCGCTTTTATCGCCAAAGCGACCAAAAGGAGTGCGGGCTATGATGGCCTTGCCTCGGGGTGTCAGATCCCCTGTCGCCTCATCCATCAGCAGCGCCTTGTTCTGGTTGCCCACAAAGAAACCAGGTGCGATCGCGTTTACGCGTATCCCATGGGGAGCCAATTCCTTTGCCAGCCCCTCATTCATGTTGAGTACGCCGGCCTTTGCGGCGTTGTAGGCCCATACGCCTGAAAGCGGCTTGTAGGAGGTCATGGAAGTCATGTTGACCACATCGCCCTTGATGTTTTTGGCTATCCAGTATTCGGCGAAGACCCGGGTTGGGGTTACCAAACCTGAAAGCAGGTTGAGCTGGAGAATGGTCATGAACTTGGTTTCGTCCACATCCACGAAGGTGGATTTGCCCAGATTGCCACCCACCCCATTGATCAGGATATCCGGTGCCCCCAGAAGTTTTTCCGTTTCGGCCAAGGCCTTCTTTACCGCTTCCCTGTCGCCGGTATCCACGGTGAGTCCTTCCATCCTGCACCCCGGGGCTTCACCGCGCAATTCTTCTACGGCGACGGTGATGGGATGCCCCGTGCCCCGGCCCCAGATGCAGACCGAGGCCCCGGCCTTGGCTAGGGAAAGCGCAATGACGCTGGGCAGGCCTCCGGCTCCCCCGGTGACAACTGCAACCCGCCCTTTCAATGAAAACATGGATTCTACATAGCTCATGATGGCTCCTACCCCTTTCCGATACCGGAAATTGTACACCGAAAGTAGCCTGTTTCGCGTTGGTCCGTCAAATGGCCCGTAAAAGCACCTTGACCCAGGACAAAGTGGCCGCATACACTCGGCTCATGACCAAGCTCGCCATGACCTATGTTTCCATTGGAAGTCCCGACACCGATCTGGGTGAGACCGAGCTGGAGTCCCTTTTCTCCGGGGCTATCGCGAGGGTCTCTTCGGATCTGGGTTCACTGGGAGCCGAAGTTTTTGGTGGTGCCGCAGCTACGCCCCAAAACGGCAAGGTTCTTATCCTTCCTCCCGACGGCACGCGCTACCATTCAAAGGCGGGCTTTCTTACCGATATGGCCTACAAGTCACTCGGGAGCCGGGTGGGAGCGGTAATGCCCGCCCTCGGCACACACATACCCATGACAAAGGAAGAACTCCGGCGCATGTTTCCCGGAACGCCACTGTCTCTGTTCCAACCCCACGATTGGAGGCAGGACGTCGTCGAGTTGGGCAGGCTGGAAGCTGCCTTCGTAGAACGGGTCACGGAAGGATGTGTGGGTTACGATTGGCCGGTCCAGGTTAACCGCTTGCTCAGGGATGGTGGCTTTGGGCTCATCCTTTCCATCGGCCAGGTTGTGCCCCACGAGGTGGTGGGCATGGCGAATCATGCCAAAAATCTGGTTGTAGGCACGGGTGGCAAAGAGGCCATAGATAAAAGCCATTTCGCGGGTGCGACTTATGGGATGGAACGGATGATGGGGAAGACGGATACGCCTGTCCGCGCCATGTTCGACGAAGGGCTTCGACGTTTCGGTTCCAGCCTGCCGCCCGTACTCTACGCGCTCACTGTCGTGGGTAGGCGTAACCGGGCGGAAATGGAAGCCGTCCGCACAAGGGGCGACGCCACTCCCAGTCCGCTCGCGGTGCGCGGACTCTACGTGGGTTTTGGCCGGGAATGTTTCGAAAGCGCCGCCGCGCTGGCCCGGAAAGTGAACGTCGATCTTCTGGACGAGCCGGTACGGAAGGCGGTGGTTTACCTCGAACCTGAAGAATTCCGGACCACTTGGTTGGGCAACAAGGCCGTTTACCGTACGCGTATGGCCATGGCCGATGGCGGTGAGCTCCTAATCCTGGCTCCCGGCCTTGAACGTTTTGGCGAGGACAGGGGCATAGATGCCCTCATCCGCACCCACGGCTACAGGCCATCCGCAGAAATCCGTTGCCGCGTGGCCACCCACCCCGAGCTGGCCGGGGCACTCAGCGCGGCGGCCCATCTGATCCACGGATCCAGCGAGGGCCGTTTCACGATACGGTATTGTCCGGGTCCTGGTGTATCCAGGACTGAAATCGAAGCTGTGGGTTACGAGTGGGGCGACCTTGACGAAGCGCTCGTAAGATACAAGCCCGAAACCCTCGATACTGGGTGGAATACAGCTTCGGACGGTGAACGATTCTTCTACATCCCCAATCCCGCCCTTGGTCTGTGGGCCGAGAGATCGCGTTTTCTGGATTGAAATCTTGCCCGATCGAGCTGGCCTGTATCGGTTTGTGGCGGCACCAGCTTGTCCAGGTTGGTGCTGGTTCAAGTGTGAAAAGCTTTCCCGATGGGAATATATTTCCCGTTTCTGTTGGCTGGAAAGGCTAATCTGGAGCGTTCTTTTCCCTTGGCATTTTCCGCTTTTATGTATCCACCCTGATCCGATCCTACTTCGATAACTGTCGTATTGTTCATAATTTATTATTTAATAACAAAATAACTACATATGTAGCTGCAATCTTCCATTTGGTGAATAAATAATAAATAGTATTTCATTCTTGGCACGACTATTGCAATATCTGTAGCATGGGTCGTTGACCCGAGCGGTACAGCTTGACGGTTCCTTGAAGGAACGTCAGGTTCCGCAAGGCTTCGCATGAAGGAGCCCGGCGCCATGTGCGCCGTAATCACTAGCTTCCATAGGAGAACCCCATGAAGCGCATTATCGTTATCGTAGCCGCAGGCCTTATCGCCGCCGCATCCCTCTCCGCCCAGGCCTTTGGCCCCCGGCAGAACTTCGCCCCCGGAACCGCCAATGCGGTTGTTGCCCAGGAACTCGTCAAGGTAGAAGGCAAGCTCAGCCTGATCAATGGAATGATCGGCATCAAGGATAAGGACAAGACTTACTACGTTGGCGGACTCAACCGCCTGATCGGCTTCGTCGACGGCCTTAAGGAAGGCGCCACGGTCAAGTTGGAAGGCTACGCGGTCGCTGTTGCCGGCGCCCCAGAGTATCTGCATTTCCGCGCCACCAAAATGACTTTCGCCGGAAAGGATTATGACCTTTCACAGACTTTCGGGCGTGGCGGCATGATGGGTGCCGGTCCCCAGGGTGGCGGCATGATGGGTGGCGCTGGTGGACGTGGCGGCATGATGGACGGCGGACGCGGCGGACGCAGGTAGTCGCGAAAGCGTACAGGTACCTGTAGTGTCGGCCTTCAGGCGGCACCGACCGAGGCCCCTCCGGGAATTTTCCGGAGGGGCTTTTTTAGATATACGGTGACAGAAGCCGGGCGAGACCGTTGCGTAGACGGATTGGCAGCGGGAATCCGTTAAGCTCGCCTAGGGTGACCAGATGGGCCTGTGAGATGCGCTTGTCTGCCAATGCATCCAAGCTTTCCGCAAGAACCGTATCATAGCATTCCACGTTGTACTCGAAATTCAGGCGCAGGCTGCGGGCATCCCAATTGGTGGATCCTATCAACGACCAGACTCCATCGACGGTAAAGAGTTTAGCATGATCGAAGGGTGGAGGCGTGAAGTGGACGCGGCAACCGCATTCGACGAGCTCCGACAATTGGGGGCGCATGGCCCAGTCCATTACGGCAAAGTTGCAGCGGAACGGAAGTATGATATCCACTTCTACTCCACGCAGGGCCGAACACTTGATGGCGTACAGCAAGGCTTCGTCGGGGAGAAAGTAGGGCGTCAGGATGCGAATCCGCTTATGGGCGGAAGCAAGGGCGCCAAGCATGATCTTGAGCATGTTATCCAGGTCCGTGTCGGGGCCGTCCGAGATACCCCGGGCCAGTACCTGTCCCTCTGTTTCAAGCGGGTAAAACCAGGGCGCCCCCGAGAGCTGCTCTTGTGTGGCAAAGGCCCAGTCCGTGGCGAAGGTCCTTTGCAAATCCCGGACTATGGGTCCCCGAAGGGAAAAGTGCAGGCAACGCACCGGTTTTTTTGGCTGCCGGGAGAGCCAATGACCTTCGCGTATGTTGATGCCACCGGTAAAGCCCAGAACCCCGTCGACAACCATGATCTTGCGGTGGTTGCGTAGGTTCGCATAGCGGAATAATCTGGGGACCATGCCGGGAAGGAAAGTCGCAACCGGAATCCCAGCGGCTTCAAGCCGTTTGGACATGCGCGAATGGCTGTACAGCGATCCGATCGAATCAATGAGTACGCGTATCTCTACGCCCCTTTTCTCAGCTTGCCGGAAGGCTGAAAGAAAAAGGCTTCCAACCTCATCGTCATCAAAAATATAACTGATAAGCGTGATGGAATGCCTGGCTTTGGCTATGGCTTCCAACATGGCGGGGAAGGTCGCATCACCATCCGGTAAAGGCTCTACCGAATTACCTGCCGAAAGAAGTTTTCCGCTGACCCGTTCAGCCAAGGTGTCCATGCCTTTCATGCCAGGGTGCATCTGCGCAAGATCCGTCTTGCCGAAGGCAATAACCCCCAGCGCCCCATGCCCGGCACCTGCTTTCCACGCGCGACTTAGTCCCAGTGACGTTCCAGTGCGCTGGATGCGGTTGATGCCGAAAAGAAGGTAGAGAAGGGAACCGATGATGGGCGATAACCACACCAGGCCTATCCAGCCTATGATCGCCCTGATGTTGCGTTTATGCAGCACCGCGTGGACCGTTGCGATACTCGCGATGATGAAGTGGATTAAGGTGAATAAGGGATTGCCCAAGGTAAACACAAATTCCGGAATCATCCAGGCCATCCTGTTGAACGCGCTGGTTTCAGTTTAACGCATAATCAGGCTATGAATCAGATCTCAATCCTGAATTTCGTCCCACAGCCGCGTTCAAGTACGACGGTCCCCTGCAACTGCTCCACGAGCATCCCCACAAGCTGCAATCCGAAGCCTGGGGATGTAGCCAATGCAATCGTATCTGGTATGCCGATCCCGTCATCCTCGTACACAATCACCACCCGATTACCCGGCTTCGAAGCACTGAGTTTGATGAAACCACCCGTGCGGCCAAGAAAGGCATATTTGAGTGTGTTGGTGATAAGCTCGTTGATGATGATCCCCAGCAAGGATACGGTCTTTACCTCCAGGCTGATGTCGTCTACCTGGCTTTCAATCGTTATATTTTGTGGGTGAGGTCGGGTGAGCTCATCGATCAGGGCCTGGAGATAGTCCTTGATGGAAATTTTCCCGTTGATATCGGCTCTATACAGGCGGTCGTAGAGCACCATCATGCTTCTTACCCTGCCCGCTGCATCCATCAATATGTTTTTGACTACCGGATCCTGTTGCGAATTCGCCTGCAGTGAAAGGAGGCTTATCACGCTATTCAGGTTGTTCTTGATGCGGTGATGGACCTCCTTCAGGATTAGGTCCTTCTCCGCAAGCAGGTTTCGTATCCTCTCATCAGCAATTTTACGCTCACTTATATCCATGTGGGTTCCGAACATGCGGAGCGGTTTGCCGTTTACGTCCCATTCGGTAACCTTGCCGCGGCCAAGCGTCCAGACCCAGTTGCCGTCGGTATGCCTCATCCTGGATTCGAAAGAATAAAAATCGGTTTCGCCCCTCAGGTGCCGTTCCAGCTGGTCCTTTGAATTCGACGCATCGGACGGATGCTTCAAGTCCATCCAGTCCTTCAGGGTCGGAATCTGATCCTTCTTCGGATCCAAGCCAAGCAGGGCATACATTTTGGGACCAAGCGTAAGACGATCGGTCTGGATGTTCCATTCCCAGGTTGCCACATGCGCGCCTTCCAGTATGCTGGTCAGGCGTGATTCCCGTTCGCGCAGGGCCAGTTCAGCCTTTTTTTGCTTGCTGACATCTGTGAGTGTATGGATTATGAATTTAATCTTGCCATCCGTGCCGTACATGGGTGAGCACGATGCGATGAGCCACATACCTGCCATTCGCATGGCCATTTCCCCTGTTCCAGGTTTCCCGGTCCTTACCGTTTTCGCGAAGGGGCAACCGGCAGGAGGATGGACCGTATCGAATGCATGAAATGTTTTCCAACATTTCATGCCCAGGCAGGCCGACTCTTCCATGCCGGACAATTCTTCCATGATACGGTTTATTCCTAATATCTTGTAGTGGGCGTCAAGGATCATCGTAGGCTGGGGAAGGCATTCGAGGGTAGCATGTACGAGTTCAAGCTCAGTCGCGTCCGGATTTCCGGGGAGTATCGGACTGGGGTTACTTCTGCGGGACTCATTCATGTGCTTGCCTACATCTTTAGAGATAATGGAGTAATGGGATATAAACGTTCACACGCTCATAGTATAGGTCCTTCCCTACAAAATTGGAAGAAAATCGCAGAAAATAGTGTAGACATTTGTCTAGTCGTCTATTCTAGCCCCTTGGACAGGGTAAAAAGGGACGTATCTGAAAGCAGCTTCTGCAATTCGTTGGTGTTTTCGAATATTTCCGAATCGCCGATGAAGCGTTCTTCCTGCTGGAAGTAATCCGGATACTTTTCACAGATATCATCTTTTTCGATGATGAGTTTGCGTATGTGGCGCTTTAATACCGCACTCGCCTCGACCGGATCCTGCCGTTCGATGGCTTCCAGCAATTCCTGGTGCTGTTCGATGTTCTGGCTGGAGATATTGGAAAAGCAGATGGAGAGGTACCGTATCCGGCGGTAGTGGCTCGAAAAGCTCTGGAGGACGCTATAGCACAGGTTCTTCCGGGTCTCGTCGAACATGATGGCGTGGAATTGGTCGTCGTAGTCTATGAATTTGGTGAGGTCGTTCTGTTCAATCGCATTTTTTTGCTTTTTCAGGTTCATCTTCAGACGGTCGATGCTTTCCTCCGTATGGGAAGTCACAAAGCGATCCAGCACCGCGCTTTCCAGTGATTCCCGCAGAAAACGTTCTTCCTGCACGCGGGACAGGTCTATTTTGGAAACGAAGGTACCTTTCTGGGGAAATATATTTACCAGCGCCTCGTGGGAAAGCTTTATGAACGCTTCCCGCACCGGGGTCCGGCTCACCTGGAGGCGTTCCGCAATGTCCTTCTCGCTGATCATGGTGCCAGGAATGAGGGTTAGGTTGACTATATTCTTATGCAGGATGGCATAGACTGTCTCGCTGATATTGGCCTTGCCCTTGTTGGACCGGCTATAGGTTCTTGTGGCCATGGTTCTTCCCTCCCCGGGACTTCGTTCAGTACCTTATTCAGACTTATTGATCGAGCCCAGCGTGGCCAATGCCGCCTCAATTGCTTCGGCCGCCTGCGTATACGCTGTAAAATAAATGTTTCCGTTCACGCGGACGAAGCTCCGGGTTTCGTTCGCGGGTAAAAACTCTAAAACATCCGTGGTTCCATTCCTGTTCTTGATCCTCACCGTAGCTTGGGGGGCTTGCTTCGCTGCCTTGCGGGCAGCTTCCTGCGAGGCAGCGTCCCGTTGGGATTCGCCGGTTATGCCAATGTGGTATAAAGGTTCCAGAGCCTTTGCCAAGCGGGCCCCGGGAATGGATATACCGTTCATGATCCCATAGCTTTGGCCATCTTCTCCCAGGATCGAAAGTGTTAGCGGGACACTTCCGGGCAAGCCCCCATACTCGATACTTTCCGCAGTGGCGATATCGCCGTTGTAGATGTAGTCTCCAAGTAGCTCTCGGTAAGTGACGGATAAGAAGTCCGCCCCTTCCTCCGATACCTGGAATACTGCGGCGCTTCCTGCCTTGGCGGCGTAGTACCCACCCTTGCCATCCGGTGAAAAATGCACGGCAAAGGTCCCATCCGCGTACGCGACCGTCAGCTTATAATCGGGCTTGTCCAGACCATAAATGGAAAGATCGTCCGAGAGCGCGACAAAAGCTTGGGGATAAAAGGATGAAAGGGGGAGTACGAGCAAGGAAAAAACCGTATCCGCCTTCAATGGTACCGAGACCGGTTCGGTCAGGCGGAAGCTGAAGTCCCCCTCGTGTTCGAGCCGCCAAGTTCGTGTGGCGCCGGACTTGGCCGATAGCGATATGCCTTTCAAGTCTTCGATCGATTCGGTTGCGATTTTGGGTAATAGCTGCCTGTTCCAGTAATCCAGGCGCGACCGCAGCATCAAATCGGCGGTGACCTTGCCGATGAGGTACACCCGCTCATCGCCCTCTTTCCTAAAGTAATAGTCCTCGCTCACCGGGCTTTGGCTTCCCAGGCTGAAACGCAGCGTTTGACTGTCCTTCAGGATCAGCGAAATGCGGGCCAAAGGCTCGTCCAGGCCAAACTCTGCCAGAGTGCCCTTGGTGTCGAGGGCTTGCGCCGTGCTCAGTTTGGACAGGATGAAGATAAAGGCCTGCATCTCTTCCTGCGAGTAATCGGCACCGGTGATTTCCGGTTCCGAAACCAGAGTGGTTGTTCCTCCGGCTCCGATGATGATGCCGTACGCGCCTGTGTGGTTCCGTACCGCCACCGCCGAGATATCCGCCACGTTCAGCGCATTGATTTCGTAAACAGCCTTACCGGACGCTACGGAACCGGGCTTGGGAGGAGTCCCTGTCCTAAAGAGAAGGATTAGAAGCGCTGAAGAGATCAGGAACGCTAGGGAACTGAAGGCGAGCATCCTTGTGTAACGCATTACGCCCGTCTCCTTCGCACTGCGACAAGGATTCCTGCCGCCAGTACGAGTAAGGGTATGATCCCAATAAGAATGATTCCGATCGCGGCAGCCTCGCCCGGCAAAATGGTTAACGGGTCAGGCGCTATGGTCTTGGCTGGAATGTTGATCGTGATCTGTTGGGGGTTAAGCCAGTTGATGGTCTGGGTCAGAAAATCCGCATTGGCGAAGGTCGACATTTCCAAAATGTCGTCTGCGTAAAGCATTGTGCAGCCCGCCGCAAACAACCGGCCTTTTTTTTCGGCGCCCCCGGCTGGCTCGCCCTCGCCAATGGGCTTTGCTGCGGTCAACGCCAGACTGAAGGGGCCTTGCTGATCGCCGGCTAGCTTTTCTGGGGAATCGAGCGTGCTTCCAGCCTTCGCATAGGCATCCGGCGTCGAAAGCAGGACCGTCATGACATCCAGATCGAAGCTGAGTTTTTCTGCTGGAGCCATAACCCTGGCGGAGGGCATTAAAAGGAAGTATCTCTTGTCCCCAAAGTACACGTTGATCTCGTGTTGGCCATATCTGGGAACAATGTTGAGCAGGTTGTCCGAGATATGGGCTTGGGGTTCCAGCACCACACCGCTTCCGTACATTATGCCCCAGCGTTCGAGTAAGGTTTCGAGCTCTGGCAGTGGGGTGTCGGAAGGGGCCAGGAAAACCATCAGGCTACCACCCTGGTTAAGGTATTCGTCCAAGGCGGTGGTTTCCTCCACGGCAAAGTCCCGGGTGGGAGCCGCGATGACCACAAGATCGATCCCGGCTTCCAAATGCGAAATGGACAGGGCAATGCGATCGGTCTGGTAGTTGTTCTTGTTGAACAGTTCCATCAGTGCTTTGGACGGATTTTCGTTATGGCCGTCTGTAAAGCGGACCGCAGGTTTTCGGCTGCTTCCCAGCTGGATTATCGCCCCCGTAAGCTGCTGTTCTGCCCGAACACCGGTGATCCTGGTTTTTGCGTTGTCAAAAAGGTACAAGTCTTCTATCGTATAGCGTCTGAATTTTCCGCCGCTTTCCACGACGATATCGTTTTGCAGTATCCGCGTGCCGCGTTGCAGGAAGCTGTCCACCAGTTTGGGGTTTCCAAAAGGGTCCGTATAGCTCACCGAAATGTATTCATCCAATTTTTCGTAGCCCGCAAGGATTTCGCGTAGCATGGCGGGAAAATCCTGCTCGGCACTGAAAACGGTGATCCGCACTGGCGCCGCTAGCTCGGCTGCCATCCGGTAACTCGCCGGAGCTAGCTGGTAGAGTTTGCTGTCTGTAAGGTCCAGCTTCAGGGAAAAGCGTCCGACTGTCAGCATGGCCAGGGCGTTCACCACCACGGCCAAGGCGATGACGACCAGGATTAGGGCGTTCAGTATCGTCTTTTCATTTGGCTTTTTATTAAGTTGTTTCTTCATATGGCTTTCCTGCCTTCCAGGACAAGCACGCCGAAGAACAGGAACAGCAGGGTCAGGGTCAGGTAATATACAAGGTCCACTGGATTTAGGATTCCATAGGTAAATTCACTGTAATGGGTATTCAGGGATAGGTACCGTACGATTTTGCCAGGGCTTCCTTTTATAAGGTTTTGCCCGGCGGTATCCAGCAACCACAGACCCAGCAACACCGCATAGGTAACCACCGCCGCGATGATCTGGTTTTCGGTAAGGGCAGAGATGAAAAGCCCGATCGCGATGCAGGCGGAGACGAGCAGCGTCATGCCCAAGTAGTTGCCCACCACGACCATGCCTTCCACAGACCCGAAAAACGCCAGTATCAGGGGGTATACCAGGGTCACGGCCAGCCCGATGCCAAAGACGGTAAGGGTTGCAAGGAATTTTCCCAGTACGATTTCTCCCAGCGAGACGGGCATGGTAAACAGAAGCTGCAGGGTACGCATTTTCCGCTCTTCGGAAAAAAGCCGCATGGTGAGTATGGGCACTAAAAAAATAAGGACCGAGAAGATCGAGGCGAACCAGCTTTTGATGTCGCCGTTCTGGGACAGCAAGTTCCCGGTAGTAAAGATGAAGCCGCTGATGAGAAGGAAGATGGCCAGATAAATGTACCCGATCATGGAAGTGAAGTAGTTCCTCAGTTCTTTCAGGTAGATCGCACTCATGACAAGGACCCCTCCGCGTTGTTCATATTCACTGCTTCACGCAGTAAGCCGGATGAATATTTCTTCCAGCGTGGGCTTGGCCGGTCTCATCATGACCACCGGGCAGGATGCCGCTGCAAGCGCGAAAAAGATGGCTTCCCGCAGGTCCTTTCCCTGTTGTGCGGTAACCAGGACATCAACACAGCCTGGTTCCGGGCTCGTTTCCAGTCTAAGTTCTGCCACTCCCGGGATAGCCGTCAGCAGGGGGTGTACTTGTATCTCGCCACCCTTGATCCGTAGTTCCAGTTGGTTTCCACCAGCGTGGGCGTTGCCCAGTTGTTCCGGCGTGCTGTCTGCCACCAGTTTTCCGCCCTTCATGATAAGCAGGCGGGTACAGACCGATGTAATCTCCGCAAGGATGTGGGAGCTGAGTATGATCGTATGCCGTTCCTTGAGTTTCAGGATCAGCTGTCTGATATCGATGATCTGCTTGGGATCCAGCCCTGCCGTGGGTTCGTCGAAGACGAGCAGTTCGGGGCTGCCCACCAGCGCCTGGGCCATGCCTACCCGCTGTCGGTATCCCTTGGAAAGTTGTCTGATCACCCGCTTGCGCACGTCGCCGATGTTCACCAGTTCGCATGCCCGATCTACTTCGCTTTTGCGTGCGGCTTTCGTTACTGACCGGAGTGAGCAGGCGAACAGCAGTTGCTCCGTAACGGTCATGTCGGTATAGAGGGGCGGTATTTCCGGCAGGTAGCCGATATGCCGTTTGGCGGGGATGGGATCCCAATGCATGTCGTGACCGAAAACCATTACCGTACCCGAGCTGGGCGGTATGCATCCGGTGATCATGTTCATGGTGGTGGATTTTCCGGCACCATTCGCACCGAGCAGCCCGACTACTTCTCCCTTTTCTATGGTAAAGGTGAGGGAGTCTACAGAAAGTACGTTATCGTACTGTTTTGTCAGGTTCGAAGCGCTCAACATGGTATGGTAGTATACTCCTGTTTAATGGGATTTATGTAAAAAATTACCACTTTTATGCTAGTATTGTAGTACGCAAGTTTGGAATTTTCAAGCAAACCTGTCAGACTGAAAAGTACACCTTGCGCTGCCAAAGCCAGACACCAAGAAATGGGGCGATAAAGCCGGGTGAAAATCCAAGAAAATTCAGTTGCGTTCCGAGTTTTAGCATGCTAGTATACAAGGATAGCTACCACCATAGGGGGATACATTGAGAACTTATCAAAAAGCATTGGCCGTAACCGCCGCCTTGTCCTTCGCAGTCGCCGCTGTCTATGCGGAAGGCTCGCAGGACGCTGCCACGCCCAAGAGCGTCACCATGTACATAGCCGGCACCAGCGGCGCTTCGGACACCCAGTCCATGGGCCACTTCGAACTTGAGAAGAGGCTGGAAGCCGCTTCCGCCGGTTTCTTCAACGTGGAAGTCAAGATCGGCGCCGTCATGGGCGAGACCGATGACGTGACCGAACAAGCCCGCGAAGGCGTACCGGTCCTCAATGCGACCGACCCCGGCCGCATCGCGTCTTTCGTTCCCGAGTACGGCACCATCCAGATGCCCTACATTTTCCCCGATGGAACCTACCTGAACAAGGTCATGGATACCCAGCTCTACAAGAAGTGGGAGAAGGATTTCGAGGCCAAGGGCATCAAGCTGGTAACCTCCAACTGCTTCTCTGGCGCCCGCAGCTGGGTAACCAACAAGCCCATCAGGACCCCCGCCGATCTTAAGGGCATGAAGATCCGGACCATCGGCAGTGATCTCTTCGTCAAGTCCATCAACGCCATGGGTGCCATCGCCACCGCGGTGCCGTGGGGTGAGACCTACCAGGCCATCGAGCAGCGCGCCGTCGACGGAGCCGAAGCCCAGATCCCCGGCATCTACGCCATGCGCTTCTACGAAGTTTCCAAGTACGTCAGCCTCTCCGAGCATTTCCTGCTGATCGGAAGCATGGTGACAGGCACCAAGTTCTTCTACTCCCTCCCCATCAAGTATCAGACCATGCTGATGACCCAGGCGTACGAGACATATCGGGACAACCAGGAAGTCCTGAAGACCAAATCCGCAGAATTCATCAAAGAGATGGAAGGTAAGGGCGTAACTTTCGTAACGATCGACAAGAAACCCTTCATCGATGCGGTACAGCCGGTCTATGCGGCTCTTGGTTACACCGAGCTTCGCAAGCAACTCTACGCGGAAATGGGACTCTAAGAGAATAGAGCACGGTTTTAAAGATCGGAGCCGGTTGACGTGAATACGGCTCGGTCTTATTGAACGACAAATGCGCCTGCGACCAATCCCCAAAAAGGGTATTCAGGTTAGGGCGCATTTTTCAATTCATTGGCACACATTTCTGCATTGTCATCTGCTATCCGTCATGTCATACTTAAGGTCATCCTAGAGGCCATCCTAAGAGCAGAGGAGCGTCCATGCTTGCGTTTTATCGAAAATTCTGCAAAGTGGAAGAAGCTATAACTTCCGTCATGTTCGTTTCCATCGTAGTCCTGATTTTCAGCGCGGCATTTTTCCGCGCCTTCGACCATCCGCTGGTCTGGGCTGACGATATCGCAAAATTCCTGTTTTCCTGGACCGCGTTTCTTGGTGCGGATATTGCCCTGCGGCATTCCCGCCTGGTTGGCGTTGACATGCTGGTTAACAAACTCCCGCCAAAAGCCCAGAAAATCACGGAGCTGATCGTTTTTTCCATCATGATCGTCATACTCGTATCTTTCGTGTATTACGGGATACAGCTGAGCATCAAGAATTGGGACCGCGATTTCCAGACTCTCTCCTTCATGAGCTATTCCATGGTCACCATCTCCCTACCCGTGGCTTCGTCGTTGATGATTATCAGTGCGACGACGAAACTCGTTAGGGTAGTGTCTAATTTCAGGAACGACTCCTATCAAGTCAAGAAGGACATTCCCGTAAGGCTGGTGGAAGCCGAGCATGTTCGCCTGGACTGATAGTAACAATTCGATGAGCGAAGCCAGTCTGTTTTATGAAGTATTGAGGTAAGCGATATGTTGTATTTATCGATAACGTTGCTCATTCTGGTCGCAATCAACATGCCCATTGGCTTCGCCATCGGCATTTCCGGGGCTGTTTATTTTCTGACAACCGCCGCCATTCCTTTCCCGGTTACCATACAGCGGGTTGTCGCCCAGACCCAGTCCATCGCTTTCTTGGCGGTACCTTTCTTTATCTTTGCCGGGAACCTGATGAATAGGACGGGAATCACCCACCGCCTGCTCCGCTTCGCGTCCCTGCTCACCCGCCGAATGCACGGCGGGCTTGCCCAGGTAAACGTGGTACTCAGCACCATGATGGGGGGAATCTCCGGTTCCGCCGTGGCAGACTCTTCTATGGAAGCCCGGGTCTTGGGTCCTACCATGATCAAGCGTGGCTATTCCAAAGGCTATACTGCGGGCATCACCTGCCTTTCGTCGCTTATAACAGCCACCATACCCCCCAGTCTGGGTTTGATCCTTTTCGGCTTTGTCGGAGAGGTTTCCATCGGCCGCCTCTTTGTAGCCGGGGTAATCCCGGGTTTGCTGATGATGGTAGCCCTGATGCTGACGGTTTCCGTAACTGCCAAGCGCAAGCACTACGACCCGCCTGTTGCTGGTACACTGAAGCCTACCTGGCAGGAGATTTTTACGGACTTGAAGGATTCCATCTGGGCCTTGATTTTTCCTGTCATTCTTATCGCTGGAATCAGATTTGGACTTTTCACGCCTTCCGAAGCGGGCGCCTTCGCCGTTGTCTATGCGTTGATCATAGGCAAGTTTGTCTACAAGGAACTTACCTGGGGAAAATTCAAGGACGCCCTGTGGGATTCGGTGATCGACAACGGTGCCATTATCCTGATCATCGCCCTGTCCGGCATTTTCGGATATGCGTTGTCTATGGAAAATATTACCGGGGCCACCGGGGATTTGTTGGTGTCCCTGACAACCAATCCCCAACTCATGCTTATCATTATCGTGGTTTTCCTTTTCTTCGCGGGCATGCTCATCGACAGCAACGTCATTGTCCTGCTGCTGACACCCATTTTCCTCCCGATCGTAAAAAAATTGGGTGTCGATCCGGTACACTTCGGCATATTAATGATGACCATCGTAACCATGGGTGTCATGACACCTCCGGTGGGTACCGCCGTATATATCGTGTGCGGAATTCTGGACGTGCCTCTGGAAGAATATGTCAAGGAGAGCCTGCCGTTCTTTGCTGCCATAATCTTGTTGGTGCTGATACTCGTTTTCCTTCCCCAGGTAGTGCTGTTCCTGCCAAACCTCGTGTACGGAACCTGACAAGGGGAAAGGATTTCTGACATGCTTAAAGTAGCGATTATAGGGGCAGGGGCAATCGCTCCTGCCCACGTGGAAGGTTTCCTCCAGTTCAAGGATAGGGTACGTATTACGGCCGTGGCAAACCGTTCGATCGAGCGGGCTCAAAAGCTTATCCAGCGTTATGGTTTGGACGCGCGCGCGGTCATTGATTATCGGGATGCCATCGATGGCGAGGATATCGTGGCCATCTGCACGCCACCCGGAACACACCGTGAAATAGCCGAGGCCGCCTTTTCGTGCGGCGCCCACGTGTTGCTTGAAAAGCCCATGGCGCCAACCCTGGAGGATTGCGACGCCATCCTGGAAGGGGCAAAAAAGAGCGGAAAGGTCTTATCCGTCGTTGCCCAGAGCCGATTCATCAATTCAATAAACCATGCCATTAGCCTCATGAAATCGGGCGCGTATGGAAGGATACTTTTTGCCCAGGTGAACTCGCTCTGGTGGCGAGGCTCCAGCTACCACGACCTTGACTGGCGGGGACGTTGGAGTATCGAAGGCGGGGGCTGCACCCTCAACCAGGCAGTCCACCATATAGACCTGCTCCTGTGGGCCAAGGGTCTTCCTTCCCAGGTAACCGCAATCATGGGCAACCTTGCGCACGATAATTCAGAGGAAGAGGATATTTCCCTTGCCCTGTTGCGTTATCCCGATGGCAGCTTCGGGCAATTCAACAGCTCCCTCATCCACCACGGGGAGCCTCAAACGCTCAATTTCCAGCTTGAAAAAATTGGCGTAAGCCTTCCGTTCAGCGCCCTCGTCTGCAAGCAGCGGACCAACGGGTTCCCCATGGAGGACGAGGAGGCCGAGCAGCGCTTCCTTGCGGCGTACAAGGCTTTGCCTGCCTTGGCCTTCGAGCACCATACCGGCCAGGTAGCAGATTTCCTGCAGGCCATAGAAAAGAAGACAACGCCCCTCGTTACCGGCGAAAGCGGACGGTTGTCGCTGGAGTTCATCACCGCCGTGTATAAATCCGCGTCCACTGGTTCCACCGTACTACTCCCACTGCAGAAGGATGATCCTTTCTATACCAAGGAGGGCTTGTTGCGGCACGTGCCTCGCTTTAATGAAAAAAACCGGGATGTCGCGGCCTTTGAGGACATTGAAATAACTTCCTTTAAGGGAAAATACTGAGGCGCGGTTCGTAGCCCACACATAACAGGTACTTTTCCTTAAACAGGAGCCGAGCATGAAAGCATTTATGGACGCTGATTTTTTATTGAAGACCGATACGGCCAAAAAGCTGTACCACCAATTTGCCGCCGATATGCCCATCTACGATTTCCATTGCCACGTCAAGGTGGACGAAATCTCCCGCAACGCAATCTATGAAAATATCACCCAGGTGTGGCTGTACGGTGACCACTACAAGTGGCGGGCCATGAGGCTATGCGGCGTGGACGAACGCTTCATTACCGGCGATGCCGGTGACTACGAAAAGTTCCTTGCCTACGCCCGGATCATGCCACTGTTGATAGGCAACCCAGTCTACCACTGGACCCATCTGGAACTTAAAACCTATTTCGATATTTCCACACCCTTGGACGAAGCCAGCGCTCCCGGAATCTGGGAAACGACCAAAAGGAAACTGCTCTCCGGTTTTGGCGTCCGGGACATGATAAACCAGTTCAAGGTGACAAAAATCTGTTCCACCGACGATCCGCTGGATAATCTCGAACACCACCTGGCGCTCAAAAAGGATGCTACCTTCCCGGTCCGGGTGCTCCCCACGTTCAGACCCGATAAGGGCCTTGAAATCGCGAAGGATACCTTTGTCCCTTGGGTTGCCGGATTGGCAAAAGTGTGTGGCACCTCCATCCCGGATTACGCAACTTTCCTTGACTGCCTGGACCGGCGGATGGATTACTTCGATTCCTGTGGGTGCCTCATTTCTGACCACGGCATGGAAAGCCTGCTGTATGCGCGCTCTTCGAAGGACGAGGTGGATACCATATACCGCAAGGCCTTGGCGGGTGGGGTGCCGAGTCTGTTGGAAGAAGCCAAATACAAGACGGCGGTGCTCCTGCATCTTGCCACGCGCTACCACCAGCTTGGGTGGGTGATGCAATTGCACATGGGCGCCATGCGCGGCAACAACAGGGTAATGAAAGACAGGCTTGGACCGGATACGGGTTTCGATTCGGTGAATGATCAGCAAATCGCTGTTCAGTTGTCCCGCTTCCTCGATCAGGCTAATGATGCTGGCTTGCCCAAGACCATCCTATATACGCTTAACCCCAAGGACAACTACGTCCTTGGCAGCATGATGGGTAATTTTCCGCAGGGTGCCTACGGGTCCCATGTCCAATTTGGATGTGCCTGGTGGTTCAACGACCATATAGACGGCATGACCGAACAATTAAGGATTTTTGCCAATCAGGGCGTCCTTCCCCGTTTCGTGGGGATGCTTACGGATAGCCGCAGTTTCCTTTCCTACACGCGGCACGACTATTTCAGGCGCATCCTCTGCAATTTCTTTGGTGATCTGGTGGAGAACGGCGAATATCCCGCGAACAAGGAAAACCTTGGCAGGATGGTCCAGGATATTTCGTACAACAATGCACTCGCATTCATCGGAAAGGAATCAAATGGCCCAGGTTTTTGATATCACCCTGAGGGATTCCCAATACACGCCCGCACTCATGATAGAGCCGGAAAAATTTGACGTTGCAGCCTACGAAGCCTACGAGCAGGACTTGCTGGAGCGGAACCTTGTATTCATGAAAGCTACAAGTGGCTTGCTCGTGTATCGCAGGATGCGGGCCGATGGTGTTTTCTATCACAAGTCCAGGGATCACCACGAGTCGCTCTCCCTGCAGTTGGGGGTTCTGGAAAAGAGCAAAAGTTACAAGGCAGACATCGCCAACTTCCTTGAACCTTGGTATGGCATCGGTTACATCGTCTCGGCTTTTGGGGGCGATTATATATGGCACGATAATCAGGCCCCTGCTGTCGAACCACTTTTCGCCTCTTCCGCAGAACTGCTCCGCGCTGAACCCATTCCCCTGCATGAAAGCAAGTTGGGAAAAATCATCCTTGAGCGCATCGAATATTTCCTGGATAAGACACAGGGCCGGGTTCCGGTTTCCTATTGCGATATCCAAGCCCCCGTGAACATGCTCTCCTACCTGATGCCCATGAACAACATGTGCCTGGAGGTGTTCGACGATATCGAATCTCTCAAGAAGGCAGCTGCCCTGGTAAATTGCTTGCTCATCGAGTTTCTCCAGGTGCAGAAAAAATTAATAGGCGTAGCTCTGGCCAAACCGGGACACGGTTTTCCCAGTAGCAGGGTCTTCGAGGGGGCCGGTGAGAGTACGGACAACGTGCTCATGTTTTCGGATGAACATTTTAGGGAAATTTTCCAGGGTGAACACGAAAGGTTGGGAGACGTCTTTGGCGGGGTGGTGTTCCATTCCTGCGGTAATTGGGCGGAAAAAGCCCCGATGGTCAGGGATTTCCGCAACACCATCATGGTGGACGGTGCCTTCTCTCCCGCCACCGATCCGAGTCCGAACAAACCGGAAGATTTCGAACGAGTTTTCGCTCAGACCGGCATCGTGGTGAACGCCCGCTGTGTGGGTCCGGCCGATGAGGTCTTCCCCTATTTTGAGAAATTGATCAAACCCGGCATGAAAGTCATCGCCACTACCTACTGTCAGGATCCTGACAACCAGACGAAGCTGTACGACCGCCTGCATGGGCTCCTGTGATCAACAGTAAGGTGGTAGGCATAGCTCGGAATCGGTGGCAGGTTTCACCGGAATAATCACCCTTACAGAAGGATCGTTTCTTGTTGCAAAGCACAATACGAATACGATGGATATTAACCCTTCGTCAACGCTCTTCCTTCGTAATCATTCGGAGGAAGATATGAAAACATAGACCAGCCCTCCCCAAAGGCCGCCATAGACACCGTGAATATCGGGAAACCGTTTCATTCCCTCATAACGCATAAGCGTGCAGAGGAAAACCTGAGTCCATGCCTTAAGATCGTATGGTTCATATGGCCACCTATGGGTGGGCTAACAGTAGGAATTGGGCTTCTATAGCGGAAGGTATTTACTCGACTCAGAAAGAAGCTATCGATGCTGCACGACGGGGGATTCGCCCTCCAGTCGGCGACATCGTGTCGCCTCCCTACAGGCCGCCTGCGTGCCTCTCCCCGCATCCTTGCGGGGAGCCACCCGATCGCGCTCATCGAATCGCGTGCCCGGGGGTACGGCCCTCCGTTTCGAATCCCCCATTCTCCACCCCAAAACAAAAGCCGCCCGAAGGGCGGCCTTAAAGATTAAGTTCTCTGGTCGCTGTGCGACGGGGGATTCGCCCTCCAGTCGGCGACGTCGTGTCGCCTCCTTCCGGGCCGTCTCAGACGCTGGCGGCGGACATCGTGTCCG
>Ga0172379_10003411_pt1 | contig 25398 bp, 29 predicted proteins | sample GrowelOW334metaG_FD_119756 | JGI IMG/M metagenome (GOLD analysis project Ga0172379, IMG submission 119756) | Groundwater microbial communities from an aquifer near a municipal landfill in Southern Ontario, Canada - Groundwater well OW334 metaG | ecosystem: Environmental > Aquatic > Deep...
TACTATCATTGCTGTTGACGGCGCTATTACCGGAATAACGATAACGTCAGGTGGTACCGGCTACACGTCTGCACCTACGGCATCGGTTCTTCCGCGTGGTTTCAAAGTAAAAAAGAATGACGTTATGTACTTGGTGTTGGGCGAATCAATACGCTTGGCATTCGAGATTGTAGCAGTCGAAACGGTAAATAACATAAGCCCTTATTCGGAGCGGTTTGTCTGTAATAGGCGTGATGATCTTCATCTTGCGGTTTAAATACGGGAAAACAGAGTAATTTTAGCTGTGGGATTGCCTTATATTTAAGGCATATTCAGACAAAATCACTCATGACAAATGAAAAAACTATTATTAATCATCCTGCTGCTAAGTTTTAATGTATCAGCAAAAGCCGTGTCCTATATCTCTGGATATTGTGGCGCTTATGCAAGCGTGATACGCAATGGCTCAAATTACGATGTTTACAGTAACGCAACCAATAAGGCGACGGCTAAATGCCCTGGTTCTGGGTGCCCAGGTATTGTTAAATACTCAGGGACACTTAACAGGTTAGTTTACAAAGGCGTTATGATACCAAACTCGGTCATCAATGACGTTTACCTTGTTGACGGAGTTACGCTTGATCCTGGTCGGATGTTTTCCAGGGCGGTTATAGCGAGGGACGGATTAGGGTATGTAGCTATCTCGATGGTTGGCAACTACAACGGCAATACGTTGATTCCAGCCATGCTTACATCAGCAGACGGCATAAACTGGAATTATCTAGGGAAGTTTAAAGGCGAGCCTGAACACATTAATACTTTTGGTTCAGGAATGGCTCTTATTGTTAGCGACACTCATCCAAGATACCGATTTTATACAGATGGCTATGGCCCATCGGTTGCGCAGCTATATTCGGACGGGAATAACCAATGGCGCTTTGTACGCAATACCAGTGGCACAATTCGGGAATTAAGACCTCCGCAATGGACAGGCGCTATCTTCCATTCAATAGCAGAATTAAATGGTGTTTATTATATGGCGGCATCTAACAAATGGCCGGTAACACAATGGGAATTTGCACACTCGACAAACGGGATTGACTGGACACATGAGGCTTTTGTTAATGTAGGTGCTTATCATAAAAACATCAATCTATTTACAGATAATGGAACTGTAAATAATCTTGCTACTGTTTATTTATCAGGATCAAATTGCTACAGAAAGGCATTAAATCCATAGCACTTAAACTTTTAATATATTGAGGTTAGCACAATGCCAAAACGTTACACATTATCGGATTACTGGCTCTTTTACACAGCCGGAATGTCTATCGGAGAGATTATCAAGGACATCCTGGAATCTTATTTCAAACGCGTTGTTAGCATTGTAAATCGTTTTTGGCATTCATAAATTGAAATAGAATGGCTACTGTTGTTAGAGAAAAAGGCGGCGCTATCACGCTGACTGCTCATCACAAGAGGATTGCTGCTTTTGCTGCGGGCGGCGCATCGGTTAGTCCAATCGCATATATGGCGTTCGGTGACGGGGGGCATAATGTTGATGATACACCAAAGATACCGTCTAAAGAAGCGACAGGTTTGCATCATGAGATACTCAGAAAGCCTTTGTCATCAATTAGTCAGGAAGATGTTTTTTCTACCACAGGGAAAGCCGTTATAGCCGCTGGTGAATTAAACGGATCAGTTATTTCGGAAGTAGCTCTTATTGATGCCGATGGAAACTTAGTAAGCATTAATAACTTCACCCCAAAGCAAAAAACATCAAATCAAAGTTATGAAGTTGGCATACGTCTTAGGATTTAGGAAAACCACAAAATAGCCTCTTATTTTTGCTATATATTGGTCTTAAATCAAAGACGGAATTAATTATGACCGCTATAGTAATCGGTAATGCCTCGACCGGGCGAGACTCCAGCGCAAAAAACTTGGTAAAAAATAACTTCGTCAGGGGTAATTTCCCTGCCGTTCTTGTTATTGAAAATTTAGTGCCAAGAAAGCTGGCGTTTCCGGAAATGAATGTGTTATTGCAGCCGTCAGGTATATCTGGAAGCACTGTTAACAAAGAATTTAAGACTTTAGACGAATTAAGCAAAATGGCTTCCAGCATGGAATCCGTTGCTGTAGCTAATGGATACGTGCAAATGGTGTCCATTGAAAACACTATTGATATTGAGGATGCAAACGTGATTCAAAAGCAACTTACCGAAGTAACGCTGGTGCAAGACATGGGCGGGGTATTACAGCCATGCACCATTACTCTTAAATCAGCCGATGCTGGCAGGAAAATAGAACTTTCTACCGATGGTGGTAGTGAGTATTTTTTAGTAACGCCTGATGTTACTACAGCGACGATGCTGGTTACTTACGTGCCTGAGCGCATCACCCACGCAAAGTTCACTGGCGCTATTAACGATACTATTACATTGGTAAGCTAATATGAGTTTTTCAAATAAAGTTACAATTAATGCCGGTGACATGGCTATCGGTGATGTTGGTATAGACCAGACCACGCCCGGTACAACTAATGCGGTAGTCCCCATACAATTACCTGTATCACCTATCAACATCAGCGGCACTATTACAACAGGAGGCGCTGCCCAAGTCTTATCCGCAGCAAAACCTAATGGCAGGTTGGGATTCGAAATCTACAACCCAGATTTAACCTACTCGCTGTTCTTTTCCGTGACGACAACGGCCGTGACTGATTCACCCTCTCAAGAAATTGCTCCAGGCAAACAATATTCATCCCCAGATGGATTAGTCACCACTGGCGCTATCAGTATAATAAGTTCTCAAACAGGCCACGTCTTTACGGCCGTGGAGTGGTAAGATGCCTTTATCTGATATTGGTATTAAAGAGCAAATAGTAAGGCCGTTACTGCATATTTCCGGTGGTCGTGGGCTTGTATTCGATAAAGCGGCGGGGGCATTGACTAATGGCAGCACAGGTGCAAAAAATATCCGTAACTATAAAGACATTATCGTCCCCACGCTTTCAACAGAGATACGCTACAAAAATGGGATAAGGCTTGAAAATAGTATCCCAAATTCAGAATCTTTAAGCAGTATGGGGACATCTGTTACTGGTGATGGGGTTGTTGGTGGAACTGGATATTCAACGCATACTATAACAGAGTCAGGGCGGGCATGGCGATATTTTGACATAGCATTGATTATTGGACACACTTATGAAATGTTGCTGAAATATTCTGATGTTTCCGGTAACATTATTCAACCTATAGCAATAACTGTAGTAGCAGTAGCTTCTCTTGAGGCTGCATATAATCCATCGCCAGTTTTAACTGGTTTTTATTCTATACGTTTTGTAGCCAATGAATCGGGCACTGCTAGAATTAGATATGGTATAGGTTGTTCTGGAGTTGAGACTGGAGCGAAATCTATTACTATCACAGGTGTTCTATTAACAGATATATCAGGAGACTCTTTACAATCTAGGGGATATATTTCAAATGGCATTACTGTTTATAACTCTGGAACAAACAAAGTAAAGTATTTACCAAATTATAAATATTCTGTTCTGGGAGCAATAGGGGATTCAATTACTGCATCAACAAGTAGCTACCTTGGACAATTTAAACAACTTAACGTAGGGTTCGACACGCTTAATAAAGGTATTAGTGGAAATACATTGACTCAAATGGAGGCCAGATTTGCCGCAGATATTGTCGCAAATTCACCAGAATATTGCGTAATAATGGGAGGCATAAACGATATTATCAATGCTGTGGCTGATCCTACAGCAGATATGCAGACAAAACTTATCAGCATGATTAATATGGCTATAGCGGCTAATATTATACCAATCATTATTAATATGCTGCCTTTTAAGACCAATGCCTTATGGACTGCGGAAAGGCAAACTTGGCATGATTCAGTTAATTCTTGGTTGTTATCCTATGCAGCAACGAACAATTTTATTTTTTATGATGCATTCACGGCGTTAGAAAATCCATCTTCGGCAGATACATTTGTAGCTATTTATGATAGTGGAGATCACCTACATCCAAATGGCCTCGGTCATGCCGTAATTGCTACGGGTTTGACTAATTTATTTCTAACCCCCACAGTAAGAGAAGGGCTTACACTTCCGACTATACTCCACGAACCCGCTACAGATAATCTCGCACTGTTCCCACGTGATTTCACTAACGCAGCTTGGGTAAAAACCAACATCACACCAGCAAAAACAGCAACAGGGATAGATGGCGTAGCTAACTCAGCATCAACACTAACCGCAACAGCTGCTAATGCGACTTGTTTACAAACAGTAACATCAGCTAGCTCCGAGCGGATAACAGGCGCTTTTATCAAGCGCAGAACTGGAACCGGAGTCATTAATATGACTCAGGACAACGGCGCAACCTGGACGCCTATTACCGTTCCTGCATCATGGGGAGCAGAAGCTTTAGTTATTCCAGCTGCTACGCTTGCTAATCCTGTATTCGGTTTTCAGATAGTTACTTCTGGCGATGCTATAGACGTGGACTGGGTTCAGCATGAGCTTGGAGGGTATATAACAAGTCCTATATCTGGTTCACGCACAGAAGACAGTATAAAAGTTCCAGCTTCCGCAGCAGTCAACTTCAATCAAGATAATCAGATTACGATTGTTAAAGTGAAGATGAACTTTGCTAACAGTGCAACAGATAAAGCTATCTTTGCAGCTAACACAGGCGCTACAGACTTCATCTATGATAACGGAAGCGGAGGTATAGCATTAAGCGATGGAGTGAATACAGCTACAGCCGCAGTAGGCGGATGGGCAGCAGGAGATACTTTATTGATTGCTGAGTGCCACACGACAGCAGATGGTTTAATGAGCATACATGTTAGTAAAAATGGCGGCGCATGGGCAGATAGTGCAGACACAACTTATGACGGCGCTTTCTCTATCGGTGCTAATCTGCTGTTAGCATCAGCTAATACGGATTCGATTGAGTTTTATCATGTGTCTACGAACATAACTAATATGTCTCACAGTGAAATGGTTACATTTGCAAAAACCAATGCTTTAGCCAGGGCAACATGACCGACTTAAGCGCACAGGCCGAAATACAAGCCACAGCAGAAGCAAATCTATTCAACAATCCCTTAACCGGCTTCGCCAAACAATTCGCCGCTTTCGATGCTGAAATCATGGCGGAACTGGGTGATGATCTGACAACACCCGAATTAATTTTATGCGTTATGACATTGTAAATTTAGGAATGCAATTATTAACAAAAAACCGGCTATAAGCTGGTTTTTTTGTGCTTAAAATTCGGAAAACCACGCAAAAAGTCAGTTTTTCACCGTTCAGAATACTCGTAAGCCGGAATGTCCGGCGCATTCCGCTTAACTTCAATTAAGGCTTACGCAAAATGAACAGCAAAGAATTACTCTATCAGAAACGTGAAACCCAGGACGCTGCTAATTACGTTAGCGCACTGAAGGACAACGCAGTTAAAATAGTCGATGGTAAAAACGTATTCGACTCCGCATCTGCAAGCGATTTTATCAGCCAAACGGCTAGTCAAAATACAACCAAAGTACCTGAAAAACTGCAAATCCTGCTTGACGAAGTCGGCACTGAAAGTGCGGTTACAGTCAGTCGTGCAATCCTCGACGGTATCGCACAATATAAAGAAAAACATGGTGTAGACGCTCCGGCAGACGTTGTGCAGCAAGCTATCCATTTAGCTTACGCAACAACTAAAGATGCGCAACAAAAATACTCTTTAGACTCTGCATCTGACAGCAACCATTCAGCCAACTTAAGTTTGCAGCCTAACCGCGCAATCGTGGCTATCTTATCGGCGCTTGGTGAAGCAATCCCCTTTGCTCATTACCTGCCTGCCGATATTTCAAGCAACGAAGCCAAGCTTGCTATTTTAAGCCATCAAGCCGGTTCAAACTACGGTGCATACGCTCAAGGCGGCTTGCTTGACGGCACATCATCCGGTGATGCTTATATCACATCGGCTCGTGTTCATGCCACAACCAACAATGCCGGCGCTCATACCGGCCAATTGACATCGGTTCAAGCCACAGACGAAACCTGTTCAGCAGTAGGTGGCAATGTCGTTGCTGTCAACTTGTTGCGGGGACGTACCAACGTCTATGTAAACGGTCAACTCTGTGCAAGAGAAGTCAATGTAACCGGATCCGGTGCGTCTACTGTATCAGGCCAAGTTACTATCGCTGGCGTAACCTCACAAATTGCAGGAACCATCAATACCGATACCGGCGTTATCGCGCTGACATCTGCCCCGGCCTTGGCTGATGCGGTACCTGTTGTTGTGGAAGGCTTTATCGATTACGAACGTCAACCCTCACTTACACCATTAATTATTACTGCCGTTGATACCTTCGCTTTGTTTGCAAAACCTTGGCGTACTATCACACAACAAACCATTGATTCTCGCACTCAAATGAGCAACGAATTAGGACTTGATCCTTATTCTGAATCAATCATTGCAATCCAGGCTCAATACGGTAACGAACGTCATTACGATGTGTTAAGAAAAGCTCGCAGATTGGCCGTGAACAACGTAGATACTTTTGACTTTAACTGGGCAGGTATGGGCTTACAAAAAACCCGTGCTCAAATATGGCAAGATTTCTCTGCAACGTTGGGCGCTCTGTCACAACAAATGGCGGTTGATACCATGTCTCATGGCATTACCCATCTGTATGTTGGCAAATGGCTTATGTCTCAAATGCTAGGGCTTCCGACTGAACTGTTCCAAAAATCAGGAACACCTGCACGGGCTGGCATTTATCGTATTGGTAAATTGTTCGGACAGTATGAAGTCTACTACACGCCTAAAGTTGTTACCGATGCCGGTGGCACTGCCCAAGTTCTTTGTATTGGCCAGGCTCCAGACGTTACTCGCAACCCGTTCGTGTTAGGTGATGCAGTTCCTCCAACAGTCGTCCCATTAGCTGTTAATGCTGACCTTAAATCCGGCGCTGGCTTCTACGCACGTAACTTTACCGAAGTCAACCCTCATGGCCCAAGCTCTTTGGGTGTAGCATCAATCAGCATTACTAACATGGGCTTGTAATGAAATTGGTAATAGGCGCTCCCGCTAATCTGGCGGGGGCAGGCACAGCGATACCAAACACACTTGTTTATCCGTTAGCGGTCAGGTTTACCAATCTGGTCGCGCATGGGCTTAACTTCCCTGAGGTTGAGTTAGTGCTTGCGGCTTGTACTGATACTGAAAAAAGCGTGGCAACTGTCGAGATTAAAAACCTCGCGGCGTTAAAGCGGCTGGTATCCAGTATCGAGCAAGTTGCATTTCTGAATAATCATTTACAGATGCTTGTTATCGAGGCCGAAGAGCCTAAACCCATCATTACAGCAGTTCCAATCATTGACCCGCCTAAGCAAAGGGCTGGTCTTAAGAAAAAAGGCAAATAGGTCATGGCAGTCGCATTTACCCGGCAATTAGGCGCTGAAGCTGGCGTACAGCTAAACCCGTTACGCGATAACTCGGAGATACCCACACTTGATAACTCAGATCAGGTGTTCGGCATCATGATGAGAGCAACGCGCGGACGGATCGATAAACCATTTAAAGTCAATCGCGGCAATGTTTTAAGAAAACTTGGCCCCGGTGAACAAATCAGAGTGCTTGCGCTCAATGAAGCCTGGGTGCATGTAGTCGAAGCGTTAAACAATGGCGCTTATGAAGCCGTTGTGCAACGTCTAGCTACCGATGCGGCGGTGACAAGTTATGCAGTAGCTTACGTGGGGTCTGGGGCGGTACTTGACGTTACGGTAGTGTCTGGTGCTGTTACGGCGGTGGCGGTAACGGCTGGCGGCACAGGTTATGTTACAGGTATGCCGGTTACGTTTACCGGCCTTGGCAGCGGCGCTACGGCAACAATTACGGCAGCGGCGGGGGTTATTACGGCGGTTACAGTTAATGCAGGCGGTACGGGTTACACTTCCGCACCTACGGCAACGATGCAAACACCCGCGTTTGGCGTATCTTCGGTAACACCAGCAACACCTTATCTGTTCTCAATCAAGCATCTTGAATGCTTTAATGACGGTATCAAAGTGGCGTTCAGAGCGGAAGAAAAACGCTCAAGCGGCGCATCGGTAGCCAATGAAATGATTACCGTTCAGATCAAGGACAAAAAAGACCTGGTTCTCTACGAATTTTACGGCTCTCTTGATCCTGATTCGGTCGATGACTTCGGCAACTCTTCTTATCTGCCATCTATCATATCCGCACAAACTGATGCGGTTGAAATGACGGTCGGTGCTACAACTGAAATTGCTACAACGTCAACTGCTTACGGATACGATGCTAACGGCTTGCCACAATGGGCTAAGTCTGCAACATTGATATGCTTTGATGAAGGTGGCACGTCCTACACGACTGAAGATTACGCGGCGGCGCGGGTAAAATTGCAATTGACCCCGTTCAACTATGCCTATATCAGTTCTGGCGGCTCTCAATCGGCGGCAGTGGTATCTCAATTGGTACAACTGGCTTACGACACCAATAGACAGCTTAGGCTGGATATTCCAGGCAGCTTAACACCCGATGCGGCTATCACGTTCATTGAGGCGCTTAACCTGGGTGGCAATGTCAACAGTTCACATTTGATTCATACCTTTTGGGCACCGTTGAAAACGCTTGATCCTACTGGCTTAAACGGTAAAGGCTTTATCGGCTTGGCTACGCTGAATATCGCTTATGCCTGCGCTCGAAACGCTCAAACCAATGCTAAGGGCTTCGCTCCAAAGCAATATGTGATTGCAGGCCGTCAATGGCCGATCAATCGCATGAGAGTCACGCAAACTTACAGCCCATCCGATCAGGAATTTAACGCACTGGCAAGGGCTAAAATCAACCCTATCCTGTGGGAAGAATACACAGGTGGCGGGCGTTATGTTTTCCGTGACTCATTGACAAGCGCATTAGTTGATTCCAGTCTTAAAAAACTGATTTCAGTAGCAGATATGTCAACCAGTATGGACGAGCATGTTACACGGTTTGGCAAAGACGTGTTGCAATTGCCGATGATGGTTGCAGTTCGCAAGATGAAAGACTTTTTGAAGATATTGTTTGAGGATGCAGAAGCAAGCGGCTGGCTGGTTCCATCGACTGATCCGTTTATGGAAGGCAAGTCAAACAAGTTCACTGTGGCACCTAATGAAGTCAGACCGATGGATAGATTAGATGTTAGTTACTGGTTAAGGTATGATGGCACTGTAAGGCAGATATTTGTTACTCAGGTGCTTAGCAAATAATATTACTAAGGTATAAAACTAAGCTGCACTGACTAATATCGGTGTAGCTTTTTCTTCCGTTAAATATTCGCATTTCCAGCCTTTGTAACTTTTCATTTTTCCTGTAGCTATAGAAGCCATATGTCCTGCATGTAAATTGTTTTCTCTGCAAAACAGTTTAATACCTTTCACAACTATTTTTTCGTTGTTTGGGTTTGTAACTAAATAGCTTTTTCTTTTTTTATCTGAGGATTTTTCTATTACTTCTTTGGTTTGCCTGTGTCCCATTAGGGCGGCGCTTAAGTTTGCTCTATGCGTATCACTAAAAACTTTATTTTTACCAGCAATACTCATTTTTTCCTTTGTTTCGGTACTATGTTGTTTCCCTAGCATTGGTGATATTCGACCTTTTTGACCCGCTCCAATTTTTGCCTTGTGTTCATCGCTAAGTTTTATCCCTGATTTTGTGACCCTCATTCTCTCGATGGCTTCTGGCGGAAGCCTCCATCCTTTATGAAATTTTCTAATTCTTTCTTTTGCATCTTCGCTATGCTTAAACCCTACTACGCCCTCGCCACCATCAGTCATATTAGTAAGAGTTACCCCCATGCGGCGCAATGATGAAATCATTAATATTTCCATTTTCTTTGCATGGTCATCTGATTCGCATTTTAATATTTTAACGACAATATTTTCAGGCCCATATTTTTTGACTATACGTTGATGATATTTGTTTCTACCTTTCTCTGCACTCATTTGGTTAGCACGTCTACCACATCCTTTACCTACATAAAAAACACCGAAAACATCAGTTGTGTTAGGTCTTAAATGTAGGTAAACATAATAAGTCTTTTGAACTTTATTGTTCATCTTAATAATTAGATAGGATTAGGAAAATTAGGTAAATATTGTTTAAGCGCAAGTATATCATCTAAGTAGATTAAACACAATCCTATGTAGATCAACGTATTTAACACCTAAAGCCTTAATTGGAGAACACAAAATGAGTACCTTAACTGAATTGATGCGCACAGCATTGGCTCAACCTAGAATAGTAAAACAGGCTGTGGCATTGGATGATGCGACGTTTGATGGTGTTGAATCCGGCGATTCTTACACCGAGACTGATATTAAACTTAAAACGGCGGCAGCTATCAGCCAGTGGACGGAGACGGATGATCTTGACGATGGCGAAACTCTTGCTGATCGTTTATTGGCGTTAATCGTTGGCATTGCCGATGCTAACAAAGACGGTGATATAACCGACGACGAGCAAGGTGTACTCGACCTAGCACTCAACGATGCCTGGGACTACTTCACTAAGTATGGTGTTGACGATGCCGATGCTGGAGCTTTGCTGAACGATTGGGACGCTGATGCGGCTGATAGAATCCGTGATCTTATTGCCTCTTCATTGGGTGATGGCGATACCGAGATTGATGCGTTTGCCTTTGGTGATAGCGATCAGGAAGCCATGATGGATGATGCTACTTTAGATGCGGTATATAAGAAGCGTCTAGTCGTCCGTGGTGGAAAGAAGGTTCGCATTAATAAGCGTATATCAGGACACGTTAGATTGTCTGCTAAACAAAAAATTAGCGTAAAAAAAATGCAAATGAAATCGCATCGCGCAGGAGCTATGATGCACCGTCTAAAATCAAACAAGCTGCGTCAAAGATTGGGCATGAACAAATAAGTGGCTGAACAACTTTTAACATCAATATGGACGGGGCTATCGCCAAAACTGATAGCCTCGTTTTGGCAAGTAGACAGGGGAGGTAACAGATTACCAGACGGTAATACTGTGCAGGCTCCTTTAATCAATGATCCAACTATTGACATCCAGCAGAACTGGCAAAGCCCTTTCGAGAATGTAGGACAGTCCAGTTTGCCCACATTACAGCAAATGTTGCAAAGTGGCGCTCTACAACCACTTTCAAAGATTATCGATAAAAATACCGGATCATCGTTTTCAAGCGCAGCGGCGGCGGTAGAAGGCCGGTCATCGGTCACAAAGTTAAACTCTATCCAGATATGGTCAGGCTCCCCCCCGTTAAAAATGACTTTAACGGCGCTATTCAGGGCATGGAAAGACCCGGTTAGCGAAGTTATCAACCCGGCTGATGAACTGGTCAAATGGTGCCTTCCTAAGCTCCTCCAGGGTGATGTGACTATCTTAAGCAAGGCATTGTCGGGCGATATTGATAGCACTACGGCATTTCCCTCCGAAACACCTGTACTTGTTGCCATGAACTATAAAAACAGGTCATATGCGCCTCTAGTTATCGAATCCCTAAGCTTTCCATTGGGTGGCCCTGTAGATATTCAAGGCAACTTCACAGAACTTGCAATAGCTATGACACTATGCTCAATAACAAGCATAGATCGGGGCGATTGGGTTAAGTATTCTCAGAATTAGGAAAAGAGCGGTAAATACAGGCATTAAATAGCCGATAATTTGTCAAACTAACCCGACAAGGTATTTCTTTTGAAGCACTTCCCCCCGCTTAGGACACGAAGATTAACCGTACAACTCAAAGAGTTAAGTATCGGTGAATCTATAAAACTGGCATCAATCCCAATCCATTTAAACGAGGCCGCAAGTTCTGAGTTCCTTAAATACGCTGTGGCATCGGTTTCCGGCGTGGAAAACATAGCGGATTGGACTGTGCAAGAGCGCACCTTGGTTGTTGCGCATTATTTGGCATCGGTAGTTGAGGACGGCCCTGACTTCTCATTAGGGCAGGGCAAATATTCCGACTACCTGAATGGCGCTAAAGACATCAACAAGGATTTTAAGCCTATCGACCTGGGCAGCGTGGGCGGCGATCAGTGGAGCTTGACACATCTTACCGTGCGCATGGCCGAAGCTATTGAACGCTTACAAGGTGAACTTGAGTTACCGGCAAGACTACACTGGCTGATTGGCGGCATGGCGGCGCAACTGATACGCAAGGGTGAAAACATACAAAACCTGGATACCGAAGGCAGCTATGACGAATGGCTGTTAAACCGTATCAAGGTTTTTTCTGCGTTCCCTGAGTCAGATTTCGAAGCGTTAATGATTCTGTACCAGTCAAACAGGGAACAGCTTAACCACTTATTTACCATAGCGTTTGACGACTCTGGCATCATCACATTACCAAAGGAGTCGGACAGCACCTTGCCTCCGGCCCGATTTCCGGTTCGTTCCGGCCTCTCAAGAATGGCGCTCGCGCTGGCAGGATGACATGCTTAACCTGGCGGCAAGCATTACGCTGTATTCAGCGACATCGATTAATGACGCGCTAGAACTGCCGGTCAGTATCGCTACCAAGATATTCGAGAGCAAATCATTCGATGGCTGGAAGAAGTCAAGGGAATCTGATGCTAAAACTCAGGCGGCTATTGTGAATAGGCTGAATGAAGTCATTCGAGGCATAGGCATACTGGCTAAAGGTAGGCGGTTTTAATGGCTATTTTAAAATGCGAAGGGATGGTATCAGCATCCCCTCGCAAATCCAAGTTTCAACAATAGTTTTGAGACGCTTATTAAATCTTGGACGCATAGTATACGATGGAATCAAATAAATTGGCAATTTTAGAGATGCGTGTTGGCTCACTTGAGCAATCACATTCAGAGAGTGCAGTAAAAATCAATACGCTAGTTGAGTCAGTCAACACATTAACTTTGAACCTGTCGGTGTTGATAGCAAAAATAGACTCAGGGTTAAGATCAATGATTTTTTTCGCTGGCGTGGTGGTTGTGATTATAGGAGCTTTCTTCAGCTATCAGGCATATCAAGATTCACGTTACGTGCAAATTAATTCAGAGCAGCATTTGCAGATTGAAAAAAATACCGCATCGGTAGCTAAACAAGGAATTAATAATACTGAACAGGAATCCAGGCTGGATTCAATAGACAGTGATATTGACGAGATACATAACAAAAAGGTTTTCAATGCGTCGAAAGACGTTTCCCCGGCGCATGGCCGGTAATTATTCCAAAGGTAAATCTATCATGGAACCTGTAACTACAACAATATTAACAGCAACAACCGCCATTAATGCTTTTTCTGCCATGATTACTGCGCTAACGGGGTTGTTGGCTACTGCCGTGACAGGGTTTGCCGGTGTGGTGGCCGCTTGTTCGGTTATCGCAAAGTACCTGCCGCCTCCCGAAAATGGAAAATACAATGGCGTGTATAAATGGGTCAACAAGCTGGCGTTTAACTCCGGCCATGCGGCTAATAAAGAAGGTATTCAGTAATGCTGCCCATCCCTCCCACAGCGTATATCATTGCCGCCGCGCTGGTTTTGGGCTTAGGTCTCGGCGCTGGCGCTACTTATAAAATCCAGCGTGGTAATGTGCTGGCCCTTGAGTTAGCCATAGCAACCGCTAACTCTCAGGCCGATGCAGTTATGTCAACTGCAAAAGAAGATGTCGCCAAGGCCGAAAATAAGGCCGTATTAGCTAATAAGGAGCTAGATGATGCACAAAGTAAATTTGTTGAAACTGTTAATTCTTACGATAAGCAGCTTGATACTATTAAGCTGTACTCCAACTATAAGGCCAGTTGTCCAGACTCCTTGTCAGCAAGTGATACTGCCAGAATTTCTAAAGAAGCCTCCAGTTATGCCGAATATGCAGAAAACCTTGATAGAGTTATCAAAGAAAAGGCTGCAATAGCTGATGAAGCAGCTGAATATGCTATGAACGCATATAAGTTTGCTTATGGTCTATGTGGTACAAAGAAATGAACAATTATTGCATTTATAAACATACATCACCGAGTGGTAAAAGTTATATTGGGCAGACTAAAGACCTAGATAAAAGAGAAATGCTGCATAAAAGTGAGCATAGTAATTGTACTTTTTTCCACAGGGCAATTATAAAGTATGGATGGGATAATTTTAAGCATGAAATCATTGAAAATAATTTAACATTAGACCAGGCAAATGAAAAAGAACAATCCTATATTATTGCTTTTAATACATTAAGCCCAAATGGGTATAATTTAACAACTGGTGGATTAAATAGAAAGGTATCAAAAGAAACTGTGCTAAAAATTAGTATGGCTAACACGGGCAGGAAACGATCTATCGAAACCAAGCAGAAAATAAGTGCAGCACTTTCTGGAAAGCCTAAAACAAAGGAGCATATAAAAAAAATAATTGAATCACGATCAAGTTATCGTCCCACTGATTATACTAAAAAATTGATTAGAGACTTCCATATAGGTAAGCCAAAAACTGAGGAGCATAAGAGAAAAATTAGCGCGTCTAGGAAAGGTCAGCGTCCTACTAGGGAGTCTATAGAGAAATCATTGGCTACACGTAAAATGTTGAAACAACAAAACTGCGGTATAGCGCCATGATAACACTGGGCCAACTCACTTTAATAATTCCTAATGCTGGCAATAGAAAGCGTAGGGAATTTCTGGAACCGTTAAACGCGGCCATGCAAGAATTTGATATTAACACGCCATTGCGGGAGGCGGCATTTATCGCTCAAATAGCGCATGAGAGTTGCAGCCTGGTTTACATGAAAGAAATCGCAAATGGCTCTGCTTATGATAATCGCCGTGACTTGGGTAATACAAGGCCAGAAGCAATACGCATTGCCAAAGAGCACGGCATGACTGCGGGCAGATGGTGGAAAGGTCATGGCCCTTTGCAAATTACTGGGTATGACAATCATAAAAAGTGTGGTGAAGCGTTAGGGTTGGACTTATTGAACAATCCTGGCTTGATAACACTGCCTAAAGACGGTTGCCGTTCGGCTGCTTGGTTTTGGAAAACTCACGGATTGAATGAATTAGCCGATAAAGAACTTTTTAGCCAAATTACTAAGGTTATCAACGGCGGCGTCAATGGCGCAAGGGAACGCTTGCAGTTCTATCACACGGCAAGGCATGTTTTGAAATAGGAAAACGGCGGTAAAAGACGCAATTAATACCCTTAATATGTTCCATATCACTACCTAAACCGGACACCAGCAATGACTATCAGCAATGCCGCTTACCTAAAAACATTTTTCGACGGAACCAAAGCACTTGGCGCTAAAGTCATATCTAGTGATTTTACGCTGGAAATTGAAGGCTTTGAATCAAATTACCTGTTGGCTAAACAATGCCCCTGGCCCGATGTCAGTTCAGCCGGTGAAATTGAAGTTTCAATGCCGCTCGGATCGGCCATGTGGGAAGCACAACAGATCAAAACCAATCATCAGGGTGCTATTACCTTGATGGAAACCGTAGCAGGCAGCATTGACAATATGCTGGTTGGCATTATCGCCAATGGCGGCAAATTCAATGCCAAGATTTACGAAGGAACACCCAACAAATTCCTGAGAGCAAAACGAATCGTTGACTGTTTCGTTCAAATTGACGACCCCGACCGTGATTGGGAAAACAGATCACAAATACTCTTATTCACTGGAACAATGTTCTTCCACTATTTTGGCGAGGTAATTCCGGGAAATACCGGCGATTACCGTTAATTTTTCTTTAATTCTAAACAAAAAGGCATTAACCCATGAACTCACCTTCATTTTTAGGCGCACCAATCGACATCCCCGCTGGCGCAACCGGCAGACAGGCAGTACAACGTCAGGAAGTTGACGCTGAATTTACCAAGATAACTGGCTTGGTGCAATCCGAAGCGGCCAATGGCAAAGCTGGCGTTGCTACGCTGGTTGGCGGTACGAAAGAGGTAGCAAATACAAATATTACCGCGAATAGCCGTATCTTTTTAACTTCACAGTCAGTTGGTGGTACGCAAGGCTTTTTAACGGTATCCGCACGGGTAGCAGGCACAAGCTTTACTATCCTGTCATCTAATGTTGCAGATACCAGCGTCGTAGCGTATTTGATTGTTGAACCTACCGCTTAATGGCTACACTTTCAGCATTAGTTGATCGTTTCGAAGTAGAGCGTCCGGTAGGTGTACTGCTTGACGCTCCTACTTTATTAGCGCAGGCAATAGCGGCGGCTACTTATTATTCAGGATGGGCCGATCTTGAGGCGCATCTGGCGATTCCTGTTGCTGCGCCTACAGCTCCAGCAGAATATCCAAACTCACAGTTTATTTATTTTGGCCCAAACATATCAAGTCCTACACCTGCTCCGCGAGTAGCTTACCCGGCCATTACCGGCGCTACAGAAATATCAGTGTCGGAATGGGCGCTAATCAGGCCATTATTTCTGCTTTATATAGAGCGTGAAAACTCAATACAGCTTGAGGCTTCGCGTGGTCTTGGTGTTGATGTTTATGGCCGGTCATCATCGGAAATAGCCGGTGACATTACGCAGATGGAGGCATCGCTGCCACATACTGCGGCATTTTTTGGCGTTATTACAGCATAGGTGAATAAATTGAAAGCATTAACTCGCTACACAAGAAGCTTTATCGGCTTAATGGAAATGTGCAATACGGGTAACTGGGTTAAATACTCTGATGCCAAACAGATTATTGATGAGTTATCGGCAAGTGTTGTTGAACTTGAATATAAGCAGGCTTTGCTGGAAAAAACAGCAGGTAATCTTAATAAGATTTGCAAAAACCAAATTAATGAACTTGCAAGGCTGCATACGCATAACAAAAGATTAAAAGACAAGTCATATGCACGAGATAAGTTGCTTTATGGTGTTGCCGCTTCTTTGTTGATTACAGCGATAGTAGTTCTGTATTTTGCATGATCCTTATTCTGTCAACTGGCAGGCAGATTAGAACTGATTTAATCAAGTCTGCCGTTGTTCGCTCCGATCTTGCACCTGTACCTGCTACGCTTGAGGCCGAAATACGGGTAGATGCAGACATGAAGAAGCTGTTAGCGGAAGGTCAAGTAATAGCCGCTAACGGTGATCTTTTTAACATCATAAAATCCGTTCTATCATCCGGCAAGGATACCCAGGGGCAGCATGATATGAGCATGGTCAAGATAACCGGCTTGCTTAATTCATGTTACACGGTTACGTTCGTAAGACAAGTACCCATTATCAAAGAAAACGCTACACTGGCTGAGATTTACCGTTCAGCCGGGGCAAGTCTAAAGGCTATCGATGCAGACTTTGCTGTACCCCGTTTTAATTGCGTTATTGGACAGACACCGAGCTACCCTATAGCTGAGATTTTGCAAGAGGAAGGCGGCGTTGTGCGCTGGAAAGGCGGCAAGATGCAGTTTTTTAGACTGACCGACCTGCTCAGGCAAAAGCCGGTATTGACGCTGCAAAACCATGAGTCAGAGAATGTAACAAGCGGATTTCTGGAGCGTCATGAAGTCCCCTGGTTTTATTCGCTGAATCCAGATGGCACCTTCGCCTATGGCAATCTAACTAAGTCCCGTTCAGTCAGATACACGCCATTTAAAGACTTGCTTAGGCTACAAAATATGACGCGCTGCCTGGTGCAAAAGAAAATCTCAAAAATAGACTACGCTAGTTATCTGTGCGCTGGCGACTTGGTAGATATTGCCGGGGCTGCACCGTTGGTTATCGTTACTGCTGCCCATGCGTTCTTTTCCGGTACCGATGGCAGTCCGGCATCACAATACACAAAACTGTGGTTATCGAGCGTTGAATCATGAAAGAAGCGCTCCCAGGCCGCTATCCAGCGGTTGTAATGTTCTACGACAAAGTTACCCGCACCTGCAGGGTAGATATTCCAGGTATTACCAGCGGCGGTGATTCTCTGTTGCTGGCCGAACTTGAATATCCTTTAGGCGATAAGTCCAGAATTGAAGAAGGTAAATTCCCTACTGAGATTGAAATATTACCGGGCGATACAGTATGGGTAGATTTCATAGGTGGAGATAGCCGTTATCCCGTGATTACCGGCTACAGAAACCCGCAAATAGGAAATGATGTAGATTGGCGGCGCTGGCACCATGCTAACATTCAGCAAATTGCAGACGTTAATTTAAATCTGTTTGCCGGTGAGTTAATGAGCTTTACCGTGGGTGAGACAGTTATAACGCTAACGCCTGATGCAATCACGATTACAACAAAAGACACGAGCATCACTTCCAAGTTAAAGATTACCGGAAGTGAATTAACTCATAACCAAGTTTCAATTTCATCGACTCACACTCATACTGACGTTCAACCGGGCAGTGGAACAACTGGAGTACCAACATCATGAACACAAGTTTAATATTCAGCTTTGCCGATATGGGCGTTAAAGACCGTGCGGCCAAAGCGGTTATGAAATACTTTACCCGCGCTGGCGCTAATGTCGTATCTCAAGATGTTTCGACACAAGTTAAGCGCACATCTGGAATAAGCTACAGGGAGATGACCCTCACCTTCGCTGACTCGCAAAAGCTGGTTATGCGGATTAAACAAACCGGAGATGTTTTCCAAGTCACGCTCAATGGCAAACTCGTTCCAATTAAGAACCAGGATGACCAAACTAAGGCTGTGGCAGAGATAGTAGCCATGATGGACGGCGCAAGAACCAAGTTTCAGGCCAAGCTCGCCAAGACATTGATTAAATTGCCGCCTAAAATTAAGACAGCCGCACCGAAGATGATGCAAGTATTGACCGAAAAAAGGGATACTTTGAAAGAAGCCATTGCCGAAGTCAGGGCAGAAATAGCAAAATTGCAAGAACCTGTTGCTGCATAGCTATTATGATCGTCTACTATGTAAAAATAGATAGACGACGTCCCTACAAAGACCAGGCTTGCTTATGGAAACAAAAGCTGCATCGGATGTTCATGGGGTACTATATTTACGAAATATAACTTGACGATCCGACTACCTTTCGTGGTACGCTGCATAATAACGAATGGCTTTAGGAAAAACCAACAATAAACACCTTAAGTTATCCGCATAATAGCGGCATGACAGATTCAAATGACACTTTTTTAAATGTAGAAATCGCCGCGCATGATGGCGATTTTGGGCATAATCATCGGGCTACTCCATCGGATGCCATGCTTAATGCGGGTAACTACAAGGTTGGAAGAGTCCGTATTTATGATATGCCTATCGCCATTGAACAGCCAAGACACTCATACCGTACCGGCATTGACCAAAAGACGGGCAAGCGGTGGGCTACTAAGTTAGCGGCTCACTACGGCTATATTTCCGGTACTCGCGGGGCAGATAAAGACCCTATTGATTGTTTTATCGGCTATTACCCGCAGTCAGAATACACGTTCGTTATCAACCAATATGTTGATGGCATTTTCGATGAACACAAAATCATGCTGTGTTTCCCTGATGAACACAGCGTACGTAAAGCTTACCTGGATAGCTTTGAAAAAGGCTGGAAAGGTCTGCATAGCATAATCACAGCAACGGTTTCTCAATTGAAATGGTGGCTAAAGAATGGCAATCACACCCGGCCATTGGCAGTCGCACACTTACCCTATGACGGAATGGAAAAAATGAATAACACAAAAGTTACCTTCGACAGCACGCAACAGCCTAAGGGCATGAGTTACGACAAGCTGCTGTACGAGATTAGACGGGCTGACAGTGATGACAAACTGTTGCTGGATTCTGTTTGCATGGCTGACATTCTGGAAGATGCTGACGAGATCATGACGTTTGACGCGCTGGTTACGCCTTATGCGAAGCTCGAACGCAAAATGAACATTCTGAAAACCGTCATGGAGCGATCAGGCAACACGATCAAGCCGGTGGCTATGCAGATCAGCGACCCTTTCAAGCAACTTGGCACAGCGCAAGTGGCTGTCGTTTTTGAGCTATCTGACGGGCAAACACTGAGTATCTTTTTCCATAATCCAGATATTAACCCTAAAAAGATTGGGCCTACGGATGAGTTGATAAGCTGGAAGTGGTTGCTCAACAAAAAAGACTGCACAATTGTTGTCGCACCCGAACACGGCGAAGATTTGAATATCCACAACGTGGCAACTCGCGTCATGAAGCTGGCTGAAAAGAATAGCGCCGCCTTTCAACGCGCTAACGTCAATCGCGCTGCCAAGATGCAAGCGATTGAGGACATTAAAACCGAGATTGTTGCGCTTGAGGCTGAGTTGACTACGGTGCAGCATGAACTGGAAGTGGCTAAGGTTGAGGCGGAGGATAGATCGGTTAATCCAGTAGCTATATTTTCGATTGGTGATTGGGTGACAAGGATTAATGATAACAAGGTCGCTAAAATAGTAAAAATTGATTATGACGAAAATAATCAAGTAAAGTATAGCATTAAGTATCCAGATGAATTACCAAAAAATTTGACATGGACTGTAGCTGCAAATGAAATAATAGCAGCACCAAAAGAACTTATTCCGAATGATGTTGTTATTGACCAGGAAGATGATGAAGGTACGGACGTTATTAGAGACACTAAACTTGTTAGAGCGCAAGCAGTTCGTAGAGCGTTACTACCATTAGGGTATAAACCATTAACAGAAACTACTGGTATGATTAAGCATGATGGCGATCATACTGTATCAGTTAAAACAGTTGATGCATCGTTTATGGTTACGGTTCTTGATAAAGGTATTCAGACAAATGATTATACAGTCACAGATGATCTTACTAAAACACCTGAACAAATAGCATCAGAGATAGATGCTCAATCGGTTGCGCCGGAACAAATTGCTCCAACAGAAACGGAAGTTATTGAACCTGAACCCGTTATCGAGCCTGAAATAATCGAACCCGTAGCCGTTGATCCTGTTATCGACCAAGAGCAACGCTCCGCAGAATTAATGAGCGCCATGTCACAGCTAAAATGGGCAATCGGTAATGCCGGTGGAACCAAGTATTGGGACAAGGCGGGCATCATATTCAGCATGGGTTATACCGAGGATAAAGGCCGTTATTTCAATCTAATGGACGTCAAGAAAAACGTATTGACCAAGGTATCAGATGACCCAAGCGAAACGCCAGAACAGGTAGCGCAGCGTGTTGATGCTGAGGCAAGCAGTCAGGCGCAACAAATTCAAAACAAACCACAGGTACAAGATGAGCAAGAGAACCAGCAAGCAGAAGTTGAGACGGAAGCAGAAACGGCAGGAGAGGAAGGTATTAGAGCAGATTTAACAGGTGCATCACTAGATGAAATAATAGCCGCTCGTGAACTTGAAATTAAAAAAGCTCATGATGAATATGATATAGCGTATAAGGAATTACAAAAAGAACTTGCGGCGATAGATAGTAAGGTTACAGTTGTAAGGAATAAGGGTGCAAAACGGGATGCTATAAATGAAAGGGCCACAGACTTACGCTTAGATAATGAGAATAAGGTTAAAGAAATACTCAATTATTATGAACCTTTTGTTAAAAATCATCCTGAAACAATTAATGCTACAGCAGTTCGTGCTCTTGAAAATGTAGTAAGTGGGGCATTTGATAAGCTAGACCTTACCGAGTTACTGGATAAAATAGACAAGTTCGCTACTATCTTAATCGATGCCGGTCTAGGCGAAGCCAATGATGCGCTTATTGGTGCGGCGGCTGAACATTGGGCCATGCTTGATGAGCAGCAAAACAAGCTGGATAGCGTGAAGCTTGTGCCTACTGATGTTATTACCCCAGATATTGCACTTGACAAAGCGACTCTCTACGGCAAGAACTTTGAAACCGTCTACTACTGGACTCAAGGCAGCGACGTTTGGGGAACCACAAATAAACACAAAGCTGAAAAAATGGCTCGCGGCGGAAAGATTGAACAGATAGGCATGAATGAGTTTGACGGCAAGCTACTTGGAGACAAGTACCTTGACAGCGTTATCGCGCTTTACGACAGCCTTGATGCAGTCCTTGATTCCGTGGAATAACAATGGCAATTTCAGGCGTTGAAAAACTCAAGCTCGTTCGTGAGCTTGGGCTTATCAAAAATAACTTTTCTACAGCCAAAGGCATCAATAAATTGACGCTGGCGAAGCGTATTAACGAGATCAGGGCATTGCTATCGGTTAAGGCTGAAAAGGGCTTAGAGTTGGTTATTGATCCTGCAAACAAGGATGGTTCCTTTATTGCATTAACTAGCTATGTCAAGGATGAAATTGGGAAAAATCCAACAGCGTTGCAACTGTCAGAACTTGATGCCTCATTCTTTATTAAAAATATTCTAATAACCTTACCTGGAGGGGAAAATACAGAAAGTCAATATAATTCAGAATTTAAAAATGCAGCCGAAAATTTTAGGGAATTATATAACAACAAAAATCAGTCTAAGATAGCTGCTTTTGAGTATTTCAAAGATAATGGCAGCGCCTTTACTGTGGACACCGAAAAGGTTAAGGCTATTCTTGCTGAAATAAAGGATATTAACAGCAAGGCTCCAGAGGATTCACCCGAAACATTAAAAATGATTGAGGATGCCAAGCTTGAACTGGCTTCTTTAAATGAAAAGATGTATACGTTAATAAAAATAAATGCCCGTAATGGTTACGATCAGGAGTCGATAGACAAGGCGGCTGCTGAATATGCCTCTGTATATAAAATTCACCATGATGTATGGGTTTATAGGAATGGTCTTGGCGAGCAAAAGTATACAGATCGACAAGCAAAAATAAATGATCTTCGAGCGTACATTTACGCCGATGGTGAAACCGTAATAAACACCTTGCTTGATAGTTCCACAGTCACCAAAGAACAGGCCGATACATGGGCCGGTCAACAAGTCATAGACAAATCAATCGCTACCAGGCTTAAAAAACAAGGCTACCCGGTTGAAGATATTCGCCGCGATATGTCCGAGTTTTACCGGCTGACGCGCGGCAAACTCAGGTCAATTGGTATTCAGGCAACGGGCGTAAAACGCGCACATGCCAGCGGAATAGGAGCGGTTGAAGGCTCTTATATCACCCCAGGAAGTAACTTCACAAAAACCACTTTATGGCATGAACTGGCGCATCATCTTGAAGCCGATCCTGCCGCAAGAAACGCTGCTAATGGCTTTTTATTAAAGCGCAGAGAAAGCGAAGAAACTTATTCCTTAAAGTCTTTAACCGGAAATCCTGGCTACAAAAATGACGAATACGCCTATAAAGATGAGTTTATCGATCACTACATTGGGAAGGTGTACAGTCACGGCGATACCGAAGTTTTCTCAATGGGCTTGCAATACCTGTCTAATCCAGCCGATGCCGCGATGATGTTAGTGCGTGATCCTGAAATGGCGGCAATGATAATAGGCTATATCCAGGCCGATTTAAGCCCCGCTATGAAAGCCTTGCAATCTATTCAAGACAATGCAAAGGGTAACAATGAAAAGTACCGTGAAGAGACTAAAAACGAGTATCAACAGGCCGTGTCAAGGCTTGCGGCAATGGTTAATCTGGTTGATGATGGCTGGTATTTACGGCTTGCAGAAAATGAAAAGGAATTGATGTCCAGATTTATCTTTAGAGACTCCGATGCGCAGTTTATTGGCTCATGGGATAACATAAGGGTATTTTCCGGTAAGTTTAAGAAAAGAAAAGGTAGACGTATTGCCAAAGGTTATGTCGCAATTGCAATGGACAGCGATCATTTTATCCAATCCAGTGATGGCGTGTGGAGGAGTATGCCTGAAACAGCAATAATACACGAAGATTATGAAACGATGAAAGCAGGTCTTAAGATTGCCAGTGAATTTGAAAACAGAGATATTTACAGGATTTCATGGAGACTATTTGGCAATGCCGATACTCAATCACAAATAATCAACTATGCAAAACGTATCTTCGGTGCCAGCAATGAATGAAAACATTTACAGCGTATTTACCCCTGCAGGAAAATTCGAGGCCGTTTTTGGCGAAGAATATACGCCGGTTGAATATCGCGGCGATGACGCTGCAATCCAGTTCTTTAAAGATTTTATCGAATTGAACATGATTAGCGGTGAACATGGTCATAGAATCAGCTATAATACGCTGGAACCCGACGAGCTTTACGGCTTTTGTCAACCTAACGGATCAGGAATAACAGTCATACCACCTTTTGACGATATGCTTGCCAATGCGCGGGAAGAAATAATGGAACAGGAACAACTCAACGACTCTGCGCTTGATAGCGCAATACAACAGGTACTAGACAACGTGAACGTAACAGGCATAGAAAAGATTAAACTGGCTAAGGAATTAAACGCTATTCGTGGCTTGATTAAAGCAGGAACCATGAGCGGCTTGGACAAGCTTAAAAGCGTTAAGCGGCTGAATGAGATTAGGGTTATTTTTGGTGGTAATGCAAAACAGGTTGAATTTGACCCTACATCAGCGGAAGGCTATGCTAAGGTTATGGCGTCTATAGAGTTGCAAGAATATTGGCAAGATGTTTTAGATTCATTTTTCCAGGGTCGTATTGTTGATGTTCGTAATGCTTTGCGTGATCTTGGGTGGATTGGCCGTAATCCTAATGAGGCTCGTCTTTACAAGGATTTTAATAGTAATGATGCTGAAGCACAGTTTTTATTCAAACAAGTTGGTGCTGGTGCAAATGTTGTTGGCTATTCGGTCAATGAAATAGCAGATGATTTGACTAAAACTCCAGAACAGTTTGCGTTAGAAATAGATAGCTCAGCACAACATGAGGTCGAGATAGAACCAGAACCAATACTTGAACAAGGTACAGAACCCGAAGTAATAAATCCAGAACCTATAGCGATTGACCCAATTATTGAGCCTGACCCCGTCATTGAACCTACACCCGTTTCAAGAAATCCAGAACTTGACAAGCAAATGGCAAAGCTGGCAAATCTTACCCGTCTGCAAGAGCAGATGAAGGCCGCTAACAAGATACTTAAAAGTGCAAAGTTAAGCGATGAGCAAAAGCAATCCGCATTGTCTGAATTGGGTTATGATGTAGGTGAAATAAATAAACTAATGCGGCCCGACTTTGCCGGTCGCATAGGCTACTCTTACCATTTAACCAATAACAACGCCGTTATCAAGAACACACAAGGGCGCATTAGGCAATTACAGGCACAGGAAGTATCTGCCATGAAAGCCGAAAGCGGGGATCGTGAAACCATCTATGACTTTGATGGTGGCAATATTGAGTTAAGCTATGCAGATGACCGGCTGAGAGTAAACTTTGATAAAAAACCGGCTGCGGATATGATTGCAAAACTTAAACAAAGAGGCTTCAAGTGGTCGCCTACTAACACGGCATGGCAACGGCAATTAACTGATAATGCTATTTTAGCGGCCAACTCTTTGTTTGGAACCAAGATACAGACGGCGGCTGCAGCTATGAGA
>Ga0172379_10003412_pt1 | contig 25396 bp, 24 predicted proteins | sample GrowelOW334metaG_FD_119756 | JGI IMG/M metagenome (GOLD analysis project Ga0172379, IMG submission 119756) | Groundwater microbial communities from an aquifer near a municipal landfill in Southern Ontario, Canada - Groundwater well OW334 metaG | ecosystem: Environmental > Aquatic > Deep...
GAAGTTTCCGCTCTAGATTTAATGAAAGAATGGAAAAGACTAAAAGAACATTTCGTAGAGCACAATCCTTCCGCTACTATATATGTCGGACCAGAAGAATGGCTCGCTGTTGGAAACTTTGTCTATGAAAACTGGGATTTCGTCGGAGGAATGTCTTTCCTTCCTCGTTCTGAACACGTCTACCAACTCGCTCCATATGAAGCCATCACCAAAGAAGAATACGAGAGACGAGCAAAATCCATTGGCAAAATTGATTTCTCTAAACTTTCTCAATACGAAGCTGCAGACAACACTACCGGTGCAAAAGAATTCGCTTGTGTCTCAGGAGTCTGTGAAATATAATTAGAAAACTTGTCGTAGGCATAGTTTTTGAGAGGCCTTTCGCAGGAGCTTAGAAAATTAACGAGGTAGTCCTCGTATAATTTTCTTGAGCGACGAGAAGTTCGCTCCGCAAGCTTGCGGAGACAGATTGCCTATCAAAAACTATGCCAAGAAAGAGTTTTCTAAAAAATTATGCTTTATACAAAAAAAGGAGACAATGGAACAACTGGAACTTTTGGCTGTGATCAACGAATTTCTAAAAGCTCTGCTATTGCTGAAGCGCTTGGTTCATTAGATGAAATAAATTCTTTTCTAGGATTAATAAAAGTTAAATCTGAAAATACAACATTTAATTTAAAAAGTGGAAAAATTATAATCTCTGAAACTATTGATAACATACAGCAAGACCTTTTTATAATCCAAGCCGAACTCGCTGGAGCAGAAAAAGCAATTTCAGAAGAAAAAGTAAAACAGTTAGAAGAAATTATTGATAGTATAGAAAAAACACTTCCACCAATTAAAACATTTTTCGTCTCCGGTGGGACAGAGCTCGCCACCCTTTCAGACATTGCTCGCACCATTGCCCGCAGAGCGGAAAGACGAGTCATCGCAGTTACAGAAGAAGGAAAAATTACAATCAATAAAAACACTCTCGCATATCTCAATCGTCTTTCCAGCATTCTTTATGCTTTTGCCCGTTTTTTCAACCACCAAGCCAATATAAAAGAAGAAACACCTAAATATAAATAACAAAAAACCACCAGAAGAGCGTGTGCTTTTCTAGTGGCAGTTTTCACCTATTTCCCTAGGCGGGGTCTTGTGAGTATAGACCCCGCCCATCTTCTTGGTTGCCGTATTCACCAGCTCGCAACGATGTGGAGAGTGGTCCAAGAGCGACCTTGACCTTCATCGTTTTGATCTTCGGCGCGCAAAGTAATCTTGAATCCTTCCTCAGTAAGCCAATTCATCACCGTCCAAGCTCCATGACGGATTACAGCTGAAGTTGCTCCGTGTAGACCGACCTCTTTAATAACAGTCTGCACATCCCAATCGCAATGGAAGCCCTTTTCAAGCCCCATAACAACAAACGAATGAGCACCTCCTTTGGCCGCATTGCGCAAAAGTGGCGGAAGGTCTCGAATCAACTTTTGTGCGTTCTCTTTGTCCCGTTGGATCCTTTGCTCATCACGTTGTGCTTCTTGGGATTTTTCTCTCCCACGTTTTGTCCTACTGGCGATTTTTGTGTTTTGTCGCAATTCTTCAATTAGTTGCATTTTTTCCTCTCAGGAAAACAATTTAATGATCTAGCCTTTCCAAGAAAAGCCATTTCAATAAAAGCTTTCCAAGTTAAAGTTTCATTTTAGACGCTAACATATTATAGATAATTTGTCAAGTATTTCATAATGATCAAAACATATCACCGTTAATACGCGAATGTGATATAAGAATATATAATTTTCTAATTACCTTTAACTCAAAATTGGACTTGACTTTTTCTTAAATTTAGTATACAATACTAGTGTTAGAACTTATAAATCTAGTTCCCTATTATATGCCTTTTTATAAGCATATTTTCGGAGAAAAGATCATTTTTATGAAAAAAATTAACAAGTCAACAAAATATATAATTTTAGGAATCATAGCTTTAATGCTCATGTTTGTTTTTGCATTTATTGCGCCCAAAAATGCAAACGCCCAATTTGATGATTGGGGTTATTCTTATGGCGACTATGGATATGGCTATGATGATTACGGATACGGTTATGACGACTATGGATATGGTTACAATGACTTCGGATATGACTATGGTTATGATTATAACAATTACGATTACGGATATGATTATGGAAATAATAACAACTACGCTTACAACTATGGATACGACTATGGCTGTACCAATTGTGGCTACAATTATGGCGGTTATAGTTATAGTCATCCAGTTTATAACAATCCAGTAGTTCAAAATCCAACTGTCAGCATTTATGCAAGTCCATCTAGTGTCAGTTACAACGGATCAACTACAATTTCTTGGAGTTCAAACAATGCAACTTCCTGTAATGCGAGTGGTGGTACAAACGGATGGGCTGGAGGTAAAAGCACTTCTGGAACTTTCTATGCTGGAGCTTTAACTACTCCAACAACTTTTTATATTAATTGTAGTAATTCCGCCGGCTCGGCAGATGCATCGACAACAGTGGGAGTAGCTCAACAGGTTCAAAATCCAACTGTTAGTATTTATGCAAGTCCATCTAGTGTCAGTTATAACGGAGCAAGCACTATTACTTGGAACTCAAGCAATGCAACTACTTGTTATGCAAGCGGTGGCGCAAATGGATGGAATGGAGACAGAAGCATTTCTGGAACTTTCTATACTGGATCTTTGACGGGTTCAACAACTTTCTACATTAATTGTACGAACAGCACCGGTTCTGCAAATAGTTCAGTCACAGTAAGTGTAGATAATTATTACAACTACAACAATAATTATAACTATAATTATTCTTACACTTCCCCTGCCAGTGTCAGCATTTCCGCAGACCGAACAAGTGTTAGTTATAACGAAAGCACTACAATTCGCTGGTATCCAAACAATGCAACTTATTGCTATGGAAGCAATGGAAGCAATAGCTGGGCTGGAGTAAAGGGAAGCACTAATGCAAATAGCTTCAACACTGGTCCTCTACCAGCCACAACAATTTATACAATTACTTGTAGTAACAATATTGGCGGTTCTGAATCTAAATCAGTCACAGTATATGTTGGAAATCAAACAATTGTCAGCAACCGTCCGACAGTAGTTGTCTTTACAGATCAAACCAGCGTATCTCATAACGGAACCAGTACTATTCGCTGGATTACTACAAATGCGACTTCTTGTTATGCATCCGGTGGATCTACTGGATGGGAAGGAGTAAAAAATATCGGCCCCGGATCTTTCTATACTGGATCTTTAACATCAAGCAAAACTTACACGATGACTTGTAGAAATAATTTCGGATCTGCCACCGATTCACAAACAATAACAGTGCGAGGAGAAACAGTTACCAATCCAACACCAGCTACAGCTTCATTGGTATTAGTAACTTCTTCTGTAGATCGCAATCAACCGATTATTTCTTCAATTGACAATACAAGACCACACCCAGGAGATGAAATAAACTACACAATAGGTTATCAAAACATTGGAACCGCTTCAATCACTAGTCTAGCAATGCGAATAGACCTCCCTTCTGAAGTAGAATTTATTTCATCAAACCCAAACAACCCGACAATGTCAGGTCAAACTTTAGTCTTTAATCTAGGAACACTCAAAGCAAATGGCCAAGACGCTGTAACTGTAAAAGTAAAAGTGCGAGACAATACCCCTCTTGGAATAAATTTATATTTCCCCGCAACTCTCTCTTATGTTAGCGCAGGACAATCTCAATCTGTAAATTCAAACGTTTCAGCGCAAGTTTGGAGCGGAGAAGAAGCAACAGATGGAAATGTATCTCTAGGAGCAAACGTTTTTGGCGCAGGATTCCTTCCTACAAACTTATTTGGATGGTTACTCTTGATTATTCTCATGCTTCTATTACTGCTTTTAGTCAAATACCTTCTTGATACTGGAGCTTTCGCTTTTCAAGGACAAAATACTATAATCGCTGACCAACATTCCAGCAGGAAGAGCACTAACAAAATAGAATAAAAAATAAAAACAAACTCACAAGAACGGCATAAACTTATGCCGTGTTTGTGTTATATTTAGGCTATGTCATTTTATGAAAATGATGAAGAAATAATTCTATCGTATAAAAACGGCAACCAAGAAGCCTTTAAGGACTTGATAAATAGATATTCTTCACCTATCTATAATTTCACTGCGCGCATAACCAATCAAAATGACGCAAATGACATAGTTCAAGAAATCTTTATAAAAGTATGGAAGAATATCTCCCGTTTTGATGAAAAGAAAGCTAGTTTTAAAACTTGGATTTTTACTATTGCTAGAAATACTGCAACAGATTTCTTGAGAAAAAAAAGAAATCTGTTATTTTCTGACATAGAAGATGCTGATAAAGAAGACATCTCTTCTTTTGAAGAAAACATACCGGACCAAGCTTTATTGCCGGATGAAGCTCTGCAAAAACTAGAAGACAAAGAATTTTTAGATAAAATATTAGGAAAATTACGTATTGATTATAAAGAAATACTAATACTTCACTATCAAGAAGAAATGACTTTTGAGGAAATAAGTAAAATATTAAATAAGCCATTAAACACAATTAAAAGCCAATGTCGTAGGGCTATAATCAAGCTTCGAGAACTTCTTGATGAATAATGCACCAAAACTCATCTTGGTCTCGTATACACATATCGTATGGAACAAAAACTGGTAAAAGTTTTTAAAAAGACAGAATACCAAATGAATCCAGATTTACCAGAAAAGGTCTGGCAAGCCATAGTTTTACGCGATAAATGCATTAATCGTGTAAAACTATGGGCTTTTTCAGCAGTTGGAGTATTTTCAATCATAGGACTCATTCCAGTATTCAAAATGTTATCAAACGACCTCGCGCAATCTGGATTTTACGAATATCTATCCCTAGCATTTTCAAGCAATGGTTTAATACTCACTTATTGGAAAGATTTTCTATTACTATTAGCCGAATCACTACCTATCATGAGCATAATTCTGACACTTACCCTCATATTCATTTTGTTTGTATCGTTAAAACAAACAATGAAACAAGTTATTAAAGGTCAATTATCATTATCATTTTAAAAAATAAAAATTAAATGGAAAAAATACATGAAAATATAAAGAAAGTTTTTGAAGGAAAGAATTCTTTCAGAATTTTGTGCGTAATTGGATTTGTCATAGTTGCTTTGCTGATTTTTTCAGCTGGAATAAAGGTTGGTTTTTATAAAGCATCTTTTGGACGCGCTTGGGGGGAAAACTATGAACGTAATTTCGGAATGATGCAAAATCGTCCAATGTTCGGAAACGATAACTTCCCAAATGCCCATGGAGCAATAGGAAAAATCATAAAGAAAGAATTACCAACTATAATAGTGCAAGACAAAGATAACACAGAAAAAGTTGTGCTAATAAAAGCTGACACACAAATTCAAAAAATAAAAGAAAAAGCCACTCAAGCTGACTTAAAAATAGACGATTTCATCGTAGTGATAGGAACTCCAAATGAACAAGGACAAATTGAAGCAAAGTTTATTAGAATAATGCCGGCTGGAATGCCAGGAATGCCACTACCACAGGCTCCAGAATTTAGATAAAAATATGAAAAACTTTTTTAAGAAGACTGTGAACTTTGCAGTCAAGATAAAATCTTATGCTTTAGCGCACAAAATAATTAGCATCATAGTATTGATTCTCCTTATATTTATTGGATCTTGGGCTTATGGAAAAATGACCAGCACAACGGGAGAAACTCAATATATAACAACTACAGTAAAAAAAGGAACAATCATTTCTTCTGTTACAGCAAGCGGACAAGTAGAAAGTTCCAACCAGGTAGATTTAAAAGCGGATGTTTCTGGAACAATCACTTATGTTAATGTAAAACCTGGTGATAAAGTTGAAAAAGGAAAACTGCTTTTTGTAATTGACAGTAAAGACGCACAAAAGTCTATTCGTGATGCAGAAATAAGTTTAGAATCTGCAAAAATTTCTTTTGAAAAATTCAAAATAGAAAATTCCAGCGATAATTTAAATAATGATTTAGTAAAAGCTTATGACGACGGTTTTAATACTGTTTCAAATGTGTTTCTTGACTTACCGAATGTCATGACCGGACTTTATGATATGTTTTTCAAAAGTAATACAACAACATGGCAATGGTATGTGGATTGGTATGAAGGACAAGTTAAAACTGAAGACAAAGACGAAGTTAAAATCTTCAAACAAGCTTTTATAGACTCTTATAATAAAGCAAAAACTGCTTATGACATAAATCTAAATAACTACAAAACAGTTACCAGAACTTCAGACAACGCGACAATAGAAACTCTCATCTCTCAAACCTATGAAGATGTAAAGCTTATTTCTAATGCAGTAAAAAATGCCAATAATTATCTTGATTTTGTTAACAGCTCAATTCAAAAAGATAATCTTGATACACCTGCAATATTAACCACAGATAAAACACTATTAAATAGCTACACTACAAAAACAAATACTCATTTAACAAACCTCTTCTCAAGCACGACAAGTATAAAAAATTATAAAGATACTTTGTTAAATACTGATTTAGACACTCAGTCGGAGCAACTATCTCTAAAACAAAAAGAAAATTCACTTCAAGACCTAAAAGATAAACTAGCTGATTATTATGTCCGCGCTCCATTTAGCGGAACGATTGCCAGTGTCACGGCAAAAGTCGGAGAGACATCTTCCTCTACTATGGGTTCAATAATCACCAATCAAAAGATTGCTACACTTTCAATGAATGAAGTAGATGTGGCAAAAATAAAACTTGGACAAAAGACGACAATAACATTTGACGCAATAGAAGATTTGTCTATGACTGGAATAGTTTCAGAAATTGATGCGATAGGAACAGTATCTCAGGGTGTTGTTTCATATAGCGTAAAAATAACATTTGACACAGAAAACGATTCTGTAAAACCAGGAATGAGCGTATCTGCCTCAATTATTACTGATTCAAAAACTGATGCCTTAATCGTTCCATCCAATGCGGTGAAAAGCAAAAATACTACAAAATATGTTTTAATGTTCTCTACCCCACTTTCCACACCAGCTACTGGTTCTCAAGGAACACCTTCAAAAATTGCGCCCAATCAAGTGACAGTAGAAACTGGAATTTCTGACGACACAAATACAGAAATTATTTCGGGATTAAAAGAAGGAGATCAAATTGTTTCTCGTACCATCACAAGCACTTCCAGCACCAGTACAAAAACTACTAGCACAAAAAGTATATTAGGTGGTGGCGGGCCAGGAATGTAATCTACCATGATTGAAATAGAAAATATCGTAAAAATATATAAAACTGGTGAAGAAAGTTTCCAGGCCCTAAAAGGCATCTCTTTTAAGATAGAAGATGGAGAATATGTTGCAATAATGGGACCCTCAGGTTCTGGAAAATCAACGCTTATGCATATATTGGGAGCGCTTGATAATCCTTCTTCTGGAAAATATTTTCTTGATGGAAAAGACGTCTCTACACTATCTGACGATGAACTTGCAGATATTCGTAGAGATAAAATAGGATTTGTCTTTCAATCTTTCAACCTCTTGCCCCGCACTACAGTGTTGCGTAATGTCTGCTTGCCCCTTGTTTACGAAGGTATCCATGATGGCGAACGGGATAGACGCGCAAAAAAAGCGCTTATAGATGCTGGTTTAGAAGAAAGCCATTTTGGGCATCTATCAAACCAGCTCTCTGGAGGACAAATTCAACGTGTAGCTATAGCCCGAGCACTCGTAAATAACCCAACACTCATTCTTGCGGACGAACCTACAGGAAACCTTGATACAAAAACAGGAGAAGTCGTTTTAGCCACATTCCAAAAATTAAATCGTGATTTAAAACGCACTATCATTCTTATCACCCACGAACAAGATGTGGCAGAACATGCAGACAGAATCATCCACATAAAAGACGGCCAAATCATAAGCGATAAAAAGATAAAATAAAAATATGAAAATACAAGATATTTTAGAAGAAACATCCAGCGCACTCTTTTCAAACAAAGTAAGAACAGGACTTACTATGCTTGGTATTGTTATTGGTATAGCTTCAGTTATAGCCATGACTGCCATTGGGCAAGGAGCAAAAAATTCCATCTCGTCCAGTATAGAATCAATAGGAGCAAACTTGATCATGATTACGCCAGGAGCTACGCGTTCTTTTGGTGGTGGTCCAAACGAGGCCCGTGGTGGTGCTCAAACTTTGACATTAGATGATGCTGATGCAATTCAATCCCAAGTTGAGAATATCGCAGAAATTACCAGAGAAGTTTCTGCGCGTAAACAAGTAACAGGCACAGGCACAAATACAAACACAAGCATTATGGGAACCGAACCATCTTATATGACTGTCCGTAATGTTTCGATTGATGAAGGTAATTTTATATCGGATCAAAATGTTGAAGATGGCTCAAAAGTTGCCGTATTAGGACCGACCACAAGAGATGATTTGTTCGGTGAGAATGCCACAGATGTTGTAGGTCAAAAAATCCGTATTTCTGGTTCAGAATATAAAATAATCGGCATTACAAAATCAAAAGGAGGCTCTGGTTTCAGTAATGGTGATGACATAATTTATATTCCTTACACGACAGCTCAAAGGTACCTTTCTGGCAACAAATATTTAAGTGAAATTGATGTTTCTGCGCAAAGTTCCGATGCTTCTAGCCAAGTTCAAGCTGATATAACGAACCTATTACTTGAACGTCACGATATCACAGACGAAACAAAAGCTGACTTTAGTACTATGAACCAAGCAGATGTTATCGCAACCGCCTCAAGTGTCTTAAGCACTTTTACCACCTTGCTCGCCGCGATTGCCGGTATTTCCCTTTTGGTTGGTGGTATTGGAATAATGAATATGATGCTCACCACCGTAACAGAACGCACACGAGAAATCGGTTTACGAAAAGCTGTCGGAGCAAAACGTAAAGATATAAATATACAATTTTTAACAGAAGCAGTTGTAATCACATTTATCGGGGGAGCAGTGGGAATAGTGCTCGGATGGCTAATATCTTTCATATTGGGATATTTAGGAATTATACAAGCCCAAGTTTCAATTTCCTCAGTATTATTAGCATTCGGAGTTTCAACGATTATTGGAATTGTCTTCGGTTATTACCCTGCTCGACACGCATCTTCATTAAATCCAATCGACGCATTGAGATATGAATAAAAAAAATTATTAGTAATTATTATTAAAAAATAAAAAAAATATGAATAAAAATAAAAAAATCGTTTTGATGGTTATAGGAATTGTAATTTTAATAGGAGTATTTTTTGGGGGTGTATCTTATGGTAAAAGCAAAAAATCAAATAGAGGCCCAGAAGATATGCAAGCTTTCGGTCAAAATGATGAAACAGGAACTCGTGGAATGAAAACTGGAGGAGGTTTTGGAGGACTAACTGCCGGAGAAATCATCTCAAAAGATGACAAAAGCATCACTATAAAACTGCAAGATAATGGTTCAAAAATAATTTTCCTTGGAACAAGTACAACTGTTGCAAAAACAGTCACTGGATCTATCAGCGATTTATCAGTAGGCGCGTCAGTTTCAATCACAGGCACTGCAAACACTGATGGTAGTGTAAACGCTCAATCTATACAAATTAGACCCAACACCCCTACTGTGCTAAAGTAGAGTACATGCAGAAGATACAAAAAGAACCAAGAAAAGACCCTAATTCTTTTCCAATGCGCATAAATAAATACCTTGCTCTAAAAAAAATCTCTACCAGAAGAGGCGCAGACGAACTCGTGTCTGCCAAGAAAGTATATATAAATAACAAATTAGCAGTGCTTGGGGACAAGGTAAATGAGAAAGATAATATAGAAGTAAAAGGGGCAGAAAAAAAAGAATATAAATACTTTGCTTACAATAAACCCATTGGTATTGAAACCAATTCCCCCAAAGAAGATTTATTTCCCCTCGGAAGACTAGATAAAGCTAGTCATGGACTTTTGATTCTCACAAATGACGGACGCATTACAGACCAGCTTTTAAATCCAAAATATTTCCATGAAAAAGAATATCTCGTAAGAACTTCTAATAAGCTTCGTTCAAATTTCAAGCAAAAAATGGAAGCTGGAGTAGATATTGAAGGCTACCTCACAAAAAAATGCAAAGTAAAAATTATAAATGATTTTACTTTTAGAGTTGTTCTCACTGAAGGCAAAAAACACCAAATTCGCCGAATGTGTGCAAACCTTTTCCAAGAAGTCGCTGATTTGAAACGTGAAAGAATTATGAATATAAAACTAGGTAACCTAAAACAGAATTGCTTTAGAGAAATAAAAGGAGAAGAATTAACTACTTTTCTAAATCAAGTACTTCGTCAATCCTGATTTGTTTAACGAACTCGGGAACGTGAGAAACTAGGACCATTGCGCCTTTGTATTCATCAAGTGCTTTGGCAATAACTGGCAAATGACGGAAATTTATATGATTCGTCGGCTCATCGAGAATTAAAAGTCCAGGTTTTTGTAAAACAAGCCGTGCAAAAGCCACGAGCCCTTTCTGCCCTTCGGAAAGGCTTCCTATCTTTGTACGAATAAATTCTCCAGTGATTAAAAATCCCGCAGCAATGGAACGCATCCTCTCTTCATCCAGCTTCTCCCCACCCGCAAGCATCGCGCTCGATAAAGATTGATAAACTGTATCCTCAAAATTAAGTGTAGAAAAGTCTTGCCTATAATAACCAATACGTATTCCCTCTTTTACTTTTTCCCCGTCAGCATGACCAGAGGCCAGCCTTTCAAGTAAAGTCGTCTTCCCTATTCCATTTGGTCCTTGTAAAAGCAAATGCACATTTTTATTCAAAGATACTTTTGCTTTATGTTTTACTATCTTGCCGTTTTTCATAGTAGTAAAAGAAGAAATATTTAAAATTTCTCCAATCAAATCTGGCTGGCTAGGAATTGTAAAAGGTCTGATAGATTTATCTTCTTTTCGCACATCCACAATTTCTTCTTCGAGTTCTTCCGCCTTCTCACGCATCCTCTTTGCCACCAAGCGAAGCCTTCCACCTTTATATGCAAAAACGTTTGCTTGATCCTTTTTAGCTTGAATTTCTTTTTGCAATTGAGCGTTTTTCATATTCTCTTTTTCTACTCTTGCTGTAATGTCTTTTACCACATTAAAATAGTTACCAACATATTGCTCAATTTTCTTTGTATAAACATCTAAATAAAGAACTCCTTGTGTAAAAGCATTCAAGAATTCTGCATCGTGGGAAATTACAAGCACCGTTTTCTTATAGTCTATTAAAAATTTAGTTAAATGCGCGATGCCTGCTTTGTCTAAATTATTTGTTGGCTCATCTAAAAGAAGTAAATCAGGATCTTGAATCAAAGCTGAAGCAAGTAAAAGTCGTGCTTGCTGTCCTCCAGAAAAAGTTCTTATCTTTTTCTCATGAACCTTGGTATGACCTTTTAAATTTACCACTTCCAAAATATCATCAATTTTTGGATCAATATCATAAACCTTATGTTTAAAACATTTTTCAAAAAATTCTCTAACATTCAAATCCAACTGATCACGAGGAATAACTTGCCTAGCCGAAGCGATACTTACACCCTTTACAACATTAATAATTCCGGATTCAGGATTATATAAACCGGAAATTAAACCAAAAATCGTACTCTTTCCAGCGCCGTTTTGTCCCATTAAGGTAAACTTCATTCCCCTTCGCACAGTAAAGCTCACACTATCTAAAATAGGTTTATTAACCCCCCATTCAAATGAAACGTTCTCAAATCTGACTATAGTTTCCCCTTTTTTATCATTTTCATTGTTTTCCTTAGACATTGTCATAGATTAGCTTATTTAAGCCAAAATAGAAAGGTTATTTCAGACAGTTGACAAAATGGGTACTTATGTGATATACTTGTATACACAAAGTAGGTGCGAAAAGAGTCGATTTCTAAAGCAATCTTAATTTGTATTTAATAACTTAACTAAAAAAAATCAATGACTGGTACTATAAAAAGACTCACTGATAAAGGTTTCGGCTTTATAACCGGCGAAGGGCTACAGAAGGATTTATTCTTCCACAGCAATTCTCTAGTTGGCGTAACTTTTGATGAGCTCAAAGAAGGTGATACTGTTTCTTTCGAAACAGAACAATCACCAAAAGGATTGAATGCTGTGAACGTACAACGCGCATAATATTCATTTCAATAAAAAACCACCCGCAAGGGTGGTTTTTTATTTTATTCTTCTTGAGTAAATGGTTCTCCTTTAGCCCATTTTTTTATATTTTCATAGCTCGTATCTCCACAAATCCACTTTTTAGTTTTTAAATTATAGAAAAAAGGTACACCACCACATAAATCTTTATCTAATTCGAGTAAACGCTTTTCGTTTTCTTCATTATGCCAAACTTCTAAACTTTCAACCTTTATCCCCTCTTCTTTCTCTAATCTTTCCACCAGCGCGTGCATAGTAATACAGTGAGGGCACTCGGTTCCATAAAATTCTAAAAGATGATTCATTATAATATAATAGCGTAAAGTTTGTGTTTTAGAAAGCCTTGCGCAGGAGCTTAGAAAATAAAAATGGTAATCCATTTATTATTTTCTTGAGCGACGAGCAGTTCGCTGGGCAAGCTTGCCCAGATAGATTGCTTTATAAAATATAAACTTTATGCTATTTAACTATCCTAGATAAACGAGCCTTCTTACGAGCGGCGTTATTCTTCTTGATGACATTTTTCTGAGCTGCTTTGTCTATAATAGCAAAAGCACTAGAGAGCATTTTAAGAGCTTCTTTCTTGTCTGTTTTAGCGATTTTCTCGATTTTTTTTATAACTTCTTTCATTGCGCGTTTTCGGCTGTCATTAAAAGCCTTCTTGCGAAGTGAACCTCGGATCGCTTTTTTAGCTGATTGTGTTATTGGCATATAAGCAATTTAACAGAAACACATCAAAAAAGCAACCCTGCCACGGTAAAATAAATATGATATGATTAACTTATGATTGGAAGCATAAAAGGAAAAATAGTCTTAAAAACAGAGAAGTTTCTGATATTAGAAACAAATGGAGTTGGCTATAAAATCAACGTATCTCCTGACACAGTGTCAAAAGCGAAAAAAATAGGCGATGAAATGATGCTTTGGATTCACACCCATGTGCGCGAAGATGTGTTGGATTTATACGGATTTTTAGATCATTCTGAACTAGATTTTTTTGAAATGCTTATCGGTGTGTCAGGCATAGGACCCAAGGGAGCACTTACTATTTTAGGAGTTGCTTCCATAGAAACGCTCCGAAGAGCTATCAGCACAAGTGATATATCATATCTCACAAAAATATCTGGAATCGGAAAGAAAACAGCTGAAAAAATTGTGATTGAACTACGAGACAAAATGGGTGAAGAAAAAAAGGGCTCTTCTCTACAAGGCGAACTGGACGCAATGGAAGCTTTGAAATCTTTAGGCTATTCACAAAACGAAGTGCGAGAAGCTTTGAAAAAAGTTTTACCTAATACAGACACAAACACAAAAATCCGCGAAGCTTTGAAAATATTAGGCGGAAAATAACTAAATTAAATTTCCAATTGCTATCTCATGATGATACCCTAAAAATATCCTTTATTTTCTCTTGATGAGATCTTGGAATACCTAAATCCTTAAAGGTCATCACATATACATTTATAAACAATGGTGGGACCATTAGACTATCAATTTTCCCTGCTTCTTCAGGAAATGCTTCATTAAATGAAACAATTTTATCATTATTTTTTACTTTAAATTTATTTGTTCCAGAATTTGAAATAGGTGAAAAGTCATCAATAATTGCTATTTTCTCGGAATCATTATTAAATGAGGCTGCAAATTTTCGAGCTTCTTTAATATTTAGACATCTTTCTACTACCGCATTTCTAGGCTTGGTTAAAATAGGAAACATTTGAGATCCTATAAATTTTTCTAAATAAGCCATTAACATTGAATCCCCACCCTCTAAAAATTCTTTCTGTTTTAATTTTCCAGTTTCGTATAAATATTTGATAATTTCTTTAGCAAACATATAAACAGAAAATCTACCCACATAATTATAGTAAAGTTCTTTAAATAACAAAGCTCTAAGTTTTAGAAAATCAGAAAGTTTCTGAACATTAGTTACAACAACTTGTCCATTTATAATTTCAACAGAATCCCATACATTACAAACAAGTGGATCTGATTCCAAGATATTTTTTATAGATTGCAATTCAGGCTTATCATTATAAGAGACAGCACCATCTTCCATTTCTTTTATATCAATCACGCGCATAATCTCATTTAAATACACATCAGCATCACGCGCTACATAAGCTAATTTATCTGCAAGATCAAGCAATTTTCCCATGACTCCTTCCCCTTGTATTACTTGGTAAAGTTTTTCTTCTTGTTCTTTTGAAATTCCATATTTTTTAGCAAAAGCTTTCCACTCTTTTGTCTCAAAAATCTCCCCATAGTGTTTATCTTCGTCAAATGCTTCTGGATCAATAAGTTTTGTTACATCACCACCGGCTGGAGTACGAAAATCATGGCTCACAGCTGCTATCTGCAATATTCTCAAATCCTCTAATGAAAGTTTTGCATTAATACCAAGTAAGTTAGCTATGGCTAGCACATCAAAACTATGACCATATCTTGTGTGTGGAAAATCTTCTCCTCCTCCAATTATTGCTGAAGCTGGATCACGTAAAAGAGAAAGTTGTTTTATTAATTGTAATCTACCAAGCTTAAAAACATCATGTAAATCTTCAAACATACTCACATTTTCTATGGCAAAACTGTTTATTCCAGCATATTGCATTCGAGAAAATCTTAAATACGGAGGAAAATCATCCATACTTTTATTGGCAAACAATTGAAATGCTAAAAACTTTCTTGTTTCTATATTTACTTCTCCAAGCCACACAGGATCTTCACCATTATTTTCGTATTTAAACTTTAAATAAAAATCTACTAATTTATCACAAAGCTCTGCATAAAAAGATCCATCTTCTTTGGATTCTTCAGTCTCTATGTCACCATGTGCACTTCTTAAGATGTTTCTTAAATCAGCCATGGAATTTTCTGGACCACTTTTAAAATCATGGTTATCTACAAGAAGTTTTTTGAACCAAGGTTTTTCATAAATTTCTTTACCTATTTTTGATTTAGTCTGATGGTCAAATTGAGGACGAGGTATATAAACAATTCCATTTAAATGAATTAATCTGTCAGCACTACTGATGTCTGCGGACTTAATTTTTTCTTTTTTTCCCTCTATTCTTTGAGGTATCTGGGGTTTTGTTTCCATTTTCATATTATAACCTAATGCTATAATGTTTCCATGCCAGAATTACCAGAAGTTGAAACTACAACAAAAGGCTTAAGAAAAACAATAGTCGGCCTTACAATAAAAGATGTTTGGACTGATTTGTCTACCAAAGACAAACGTCAGCATGAAGCAGTTGCCAATCCTATATATTTCAAAATTTTTAAAAAAGAAGTTATTAATAAAAAAATTCTCTCAATAGAAAGACGAGCGAAAAATATTTTAATAAATATCTCTGGTAGTAAAACAATTTTAGTACATATGAAAATGACTGGGCATTTAATATATGGAGAATACAAAAAAGACCCCATCAATCGTTTTATTCATTTTACAATCACTTTTAATAACAAAGAAAAATTATATTTCTCCGATGCGCGTAAATTTGGGAAAATTACACTACTTAATACTAAAACGGCGCACGACACAAAACATCTGAATAACATAGGTCCAGAACCACTTTCTAAAGAATTTACTTTAGAAAAATTAAAAGAAAGATTAAATAAAAAACCAAATGGAAAGATAAAAACAGTTTTAATGGACCAAAGCATTATTGCTGGTATTGGAAACATTTATTCTGATGAAATACTTTGGAAAGCAGGAGTTCATCCAGAAAGAAAAGTTTCAACCCTCCTTCGCCAAGGCTTCGGTGGGCAAGAAATAAAAGAAATTTATTGTGCTTTAAAATATATACTAAAGAAAGGTATCGATTTCGGTGGAGATTCCATGTCGGATTATCGAAATATTTATGGTCTACCGGGAAAATTCCAACTACACCATAAAGCTTATAGGCGCACAGGAGAAAAATGTGGGAAAAAGGGCTGTAAAGGAATAATTTTAAGAAAAATAATTAATGGCCGTAGCGCACACTTTTGCTCAGTGCATCAAAGATAGAAAGCAAAAGAGTTTTTAAAAGGCCTTTCGCAGGAGCTTAGAAAATAAAGAAGGTATTCCGACTATTATTTTCTTGAGCGACGAGAAGTTCGCTGGCGAAGCTTTGCCAGATAGATTGCCTTTTAAAAATTGCTTTTGCTTTCTATCTGTTAAGTATCCCGAAAAGCATAACTCCGCAAGCTACGGAAACATTTAGTGATTCTTTTTTGCCTCGCATCGGAATTTCGGCAATTATATCGCATTTTTTGAGAACATTTTTTGGTATACCAGTCACTTCTGCGCCCATTATAAAAGCATTCTTTTGCTGTAATTTCACTTTTTTATAATCAATGGAATTTTTTGCTTGTTCTACGCCTATAATTAAAAATTTTTCTTTCTTTAGTTTCGAAAGTAAAGAAGAAATACTTTTTTTCTGCTCCCAAGGCACAAAATCCTCTGCACCCAATGCAGACTTTGCTAAATCTCCCCTCTTTCTCCCAAACCTATCTAGTGGTGTCGGTGTATAACCAGTTAGAAAAATTTTATTTATTCCCACTGCATCTGCAGTGCGGAACATTGCGCCAACATTCTGCACACTCCTGACATTATGAATTATTAAAATGTTTTCTTGTTGTTTTTTCATTATTAATACACTTCTTGCTGATAACACTTTTCACAATAAATCATTTCAGGTCTTTCTGAGGCGTATGAAGTTTCAAATTCTATTTTGCATTTTTCTGCTCCATGAAAATGGTCTCCTTTGTCACACATACATTGCCTGTGCCAGAGTTTACGGATTCCAGCAATTTTATTTCTTCTTTCATGGCGACAATTTGGGCATTCTCTTGGTAATGGTAATCCCAACTTCCTATACAAACTTAATTCATATGGAACTATTTTATAATTTCTTCCACAAGCACAGGTTAAAACTTCTTTTATAATTTCATCTTTTACTTCATCAATATTATCAGGCAAATCTTTTTTATCCATTGTCCCTTGTCCATACGTAGCCATATTTGTATTCCACCATGGTAAATTTTGTTTTTTACATTCTTCTTCTGTTAGTGGAAAATATTCTTGCGCGACTGTTTCGGCATACCCAAAATTGGTTGTTCCAATAGGAAAAAATTCTCCATATTCTCCTGTATTTTTCATATGCTCAATAATTTTATTTTTCAAGGCAACATATTCTTCTTTAACATATTCTTTGTTCAAAATACAATATTTCTTTTTTGAGATAGCTACACATCCAAAAAGATCAGAAGAACTATTGCATTTATCACAATACCAAATATCACTAGAGAAGTGGGAAGCATTACAAAAACCAGAATTTCCAAGATTAAGCGTGCTTATGAGCTCGATGCTAAAAGAAGGCTTATATAAAGAAAAATCAAGATCATAACATTCTTTAGCATCTAACACATCACATAAATATTTACTATTTTCTGCATTACTTATATCAAAACTTTTATTAACATTTTTACAATTAAAAAGATCATCACCTGTACTACTTGGGCTATTTATTAAGGTAGCAAATTTAACTATCGCTTCTTTAGATTTCTCTTTAAATTCTTTCTTAAGATTTTCAAGAGTTGAAAAAGATTTTTTATTAAAACCAGAAGTTATTTTTAAATATTCTTCTCTACTATATGACTTATTAAAAATGTGATAAGACTTGTTTCTTAAATTCCAACAACCAAAACAATCCGTACAACCCTTGCAGTCATACATAAAATTACAGTTAGTGCAGTCTTGGCATTTATTCAAAAAAGATGAACCATAAATCTTATGGCAATTTACACATTCATAGTTGAGTTCAGAATTATAAACAAAAGAACAGTCTATGCAGTCTTTGGAATATTTTACAAATTTACAAAAATAACAATATTCATTTTTCTCTCCTGCAATGTCAAAATAACAATAGTTATCATCACCACAATAACTCACGTAGTCGCTATTTTTACAGTTTACAATGTCTAATGAAAGAGTTGGTACTTTGTCTCGCAACTCTTTGAATTGCTTAAAAAATGGACGATTAAAATCAAAATTTTGACCGTACATAAATGGGTCTAGTTTATCACTCCACCAGCATTCAGGACACCAGACAATTTGTTTTTTATCAGGGTGATAATAGGAAATTATTTTTTTATGACATGAATCACAACTACGATAATAAAAAACTCGTTCATTTCTTATGGCCAATCTTCTTTGATGCCTGCATTCCGAACAGAAAGTTGGTGAAGGAACTTTTATTTTTTCATAAAATTTAAAATCATCCGGCTCTATCGTGAAATCTTTTTTACAATTTTGACACTGTTTAGTTTCAGAATTCATGTTTATATTGTATACCTATTTTAAAAAATTCCTGTTACGTAAATTTTTATGATAAGCGATAGCAAACCTGTGCGCTTCGCTATTTGCGAGCAGAATTTCCTTTTTATATTTTATAGTAAATTCTTTTTTACCCATAATACCCTTGGGTTTATGTCTTTCATCCTTTAACACAGAAACTACCGGAATATCAAGGTTTAATCGTGATAAAACCGATCTAGTGACGTTAATTTGAGCCATACCACCATCTACAACGATTATGCTAGGAAAGGGCCATTCCCTATGCGCAAGCCTTCTTTCTAAAACCTCCTTGAGCGCTCCTGTATCATTAGCATCATTTTGAGTTCTGATTTTAAATTTTTTATATTCACTTTTTACCGCTTCTCCATCTTCAACCACAGTCATCACCCCCACCATATTTTTGCCTCCCATATGAGCTATATCGTAAGCTTCAATTCTAAAAAGGGTTCGCTCGAGAACATTCTGCCTTACGCTTTCATCTTTTATGAGTGCCACATCATTTATGTGTTTCAGTGCAAAAATTTGTCTTTTTATTTCTCCCGCTTTTTCAAACTCGTGCTTTTTTGCATATTCTTTCATTTCTTTTTGCAAATTTTTAAGAATTTGTTTTTTCTTTCCAGAAAAGAATAATTTTACATTTCTGATATTCTGTAAATACATTCTTCTATCTTCTAAATCTGGCACCAAATTTATCTGCTTATAAAATTCAATATAATTTTTACTTTTTTCATCTAAAAATGGAAAAATCTTGCGAATAATTTTGATTGCCTCACGAAGTTGAGGAGAATTGGTGTAAGGTCCGAAAACTTCTTGAAAATAAGAATTTTGATTCTTATTTTCAAGAAGTTTTTTTCCTCTTACAACAATTACTTTGGGTAATTTTTCTTTAGTAATACAAACATAATTAAAACTTTTATCTGATTTTTCTTTGGTATTGTATTTCGGCTGATATTTTTTAATGAGATTCGCTTCGAGAATTATAGCTTCCAACACACTGTCAGTAATTTGAAAATCAATCTTGTCTGCATTAAAAACCATATCCACGAGCAAAGGCCCCCTAGTTTCAATTAAATCTTTTCCAAAATAACTTCTTATCCTGTCTTTGAGTGATGTAGCTTTGCCAATATATAAAATCTGTTTTCCTTTCAGAAAGAAATAAACTCCAGATTTGTTTGGAATATTTATCTTCTTTAAAGTTTGTATATTCATCTTATTTTTTTAACGCTTTTTTAAGATATTTTCCTGTATAACTTTTAGGATTATTAGCCACATCTTCTGGTGTACCTTTAGCCACCAAATGCCCACCATTTATTCCCCCTTCTGGGCCAATATCTATAATGTAATCCGAGCTTTTTATAATATCAAGGTTGTGTTCTATCAGAACAACAGTGTTGCCTTTTACCACTAATTTATTCAAAACTTCCAAGAGTTTCTGCACATCATCATAATGCAAACCCACAGTTGGTTCATCTAAAAGATAAATGGTTTTTTCCAAATGCGGACGATAAAGTTCACTAGATATTTTTACTCTCTGTGCTTCCCCTCCAGAGAGTGTGGTGGCCGATTGTCCAAGTTCTAAATATCCCAAACCCACATCAAAAAGAGTCTGCAGTCTGTCAGAAATCGCCGGAATATCTTTAAAGAAAGATAACCCATTTTCCACAGTCATTCTGAGAACTTCGTGAATATTTTTTTTCTTATACTTCACAGTCAATGTCTCTTTATCAAAACGTTTACCGTTACAAACATCGCAAGTCACATAAACCGTCGGTAAGAAATGCATCTCAACGGCAATTTCACCATTTCCTTCACAAGCCTCACAACGGCCACCTTTAACATTGAAAGAAAATCTATTAGCTTTCCAACCTCGAAGGCGAGCTTCTTCGGTCGTTGCAAAAAGATCTCTAATATGGCTAAAAGCTCCTGTATAAGTAACAAGATTTGAGCGTGGAGTTCTACCAATCGGAGATTGATCAATCAAAATTGCGCGGGAAAGATATTCTGTGCCAGAAAATGACGAACAATTAAAAACTTCAGCAGTGCGATATTTTCTTTCAAGGCGAGCTTGAAGATTTTTATAAAGAATCTCATACATCAAAGAACTTTTACCAGAGCCAGACACTCCAGTAATCGAAGTCATCACTCCTAAAGGAATTTCAACATTCAAATTATTTATATTAAAAATTTTTCCACCTTTTATAAGTAAATTTCCTTTAGCTTTGCGTCTTTTTTCTGGAATAGGAATTTTCAACTCACCACGAAGGTAAGCAAGTGTGCGAGAGTCATTGGTATTTTTTTTAGCAGTTAATAAATCTTCAAGATAATCAGACACAATCACTTTTCCACCATGCACACCAGCCTTTGGACCAATATCTACAATATAATCCGACGCATAAATCGTATCTTCATCATGTTCCACTATTAAAATGGTATTTCCTAAATCACGAAGGTTTTCAAGGGTTTTTATCAAACGGTCATTATCACGCTGGTGCAAACCTATAGTTGGTTCATCTAAAACATAGAGCGCTCCAACCAATCGAGAACCTAATTGGGAAGCAAGGCGAATACGTTGCGCTTCCCCACCCGAAAGCGTATTTGCTTTACGAGAAAGTTGAAGATAATGAAGCCCAACATCTAACATAAATTGCAATCTTGCTTCTATTTCTTTTACTACCGGCAATGATATTTCTTTTTCTTGATCAGAAAGTTTTAAATTTTTAAAAAAATCATATGCATCAGCAATAGAAAGAGAGGAAAGATTTAAAATGTTCACTTTACTATCAGCGAGAAAAACATTCAAAGCTTCTGGGCGTAAACGCGCGCCATGACAAGAATCACAAGGCTCATCACCCATAAAATATTTTGACCCTAAACCATTACAAGCAGGACACGCACCATATGGGGAGTTGAAAGAAAACAAACGTGGCTCAATTTCTGGAAAAGAAAATCCGTCATTCTTGCAAGCAAATTTTGCAGACATAATAAACTCTTCATCATTGATTTTGATAGTCACCAAACCTTCAGACTCTATCAATGCGCGTTCAATAGCTTCAGAAAGACGCGTTCGACTATTTTCTTTATTATCTTTAAATTCATGAACAGCAAAATGATCAACTAATACATCAATATTGTGAGCTTTATTTTTTGAAAGAGTTATCTGTTCGCGAAGGCGTTTCATAACTCCATCTAATCGAATTTCCGCAAAACCTTTTCCGAGTAAATCATAAAGCAATTGATAATATTCCCCTTTCCTACCTCGCACTATCGGAGAAAGAATGTTAATTTCTGTTTCGTCCCATTCTACTCCCATAACTTTTCGTTTATTCTTCTTCTCGAAACTCTGAATTTTATCTAAAATAAAATTCAAAATTTCCTCATTGGAAAGTTTTTTAATTTCTTCTCCACATAAGGGACAATGCGGATGCCCGATGCGCGCATACATCACACGCAGATAATCATAAATCTCAGTAATCGTCGCCACTGTGGAACGTGGATTATTAGAACGAGATTTTTGGTCAATAGAAATTGCTGGCGACAAACCTGTAATTTCATCTACATCTGGTTTTGGCATTTGATTCAAGAATTGTCGAGCATACGAAGAAAGCGATTCTACATATCGCCTCTGCCCTTCAGCAAAAATCGTATCAAAAGCTAAAGACGATTTACCAGAGCCAGAAACACCAGTAATTGCTACCATTTTATTACGTGGTATTTCAACGTCTATATTCTTTAGATTATGGGTTCGCGCCCCTTTTACTATTAACTTATCTAATGGTTCTTTTTTCATGTTTTTTCCTGCCCCGTAGGAAGTATTCTTTCCTTCGGGGTCGTTTTCATATAAACACAATGACACCCCGCCGTGCTTGTAGGGGGTGTATATCGTTATATTAGACTATCTTTTATCTTTCTCCAAATGTGTTTTTAAAACACTAATTTCATCTCGTAATATTGCCGCTGACTCAAAATCTAATTCTTTAACAGCTTTATTCATTTCTTTCTCTTTAATTTTTATTATTTTTTCATAAATCAAATTACCTATCTCTTCATCTGAAAGCAAAGACTGCCCCAAGCTTGTATTTGGTATTTTTCTATTCAACTTATTATCTTTTTTAAATTCTTTTGAATAAGCTTTCTTGAAAACTTCTAAATCAAGCTTTAGTTCAGCATTCACTGTCTTTCCATGTTCACTTTCCATCTCTTCAGTGATGTCTTTTATCTTTTTCATAATGGTTTTTGGAGTGATGCCATGTTTTTTATTATAAGCAAGCTGAATATCTCTACGACGAGAAGTCTCTTTCAATGCATACTCCATAGCATCGGTCATAATATCAGCATAAAGAATTACTTTTCCTTCACTATTTCTCGCTGCGCGTCCGATAGTCTGAATAAGCGACGTTTCAGAACGCAAAAAACCTGCTTTGTCTGCATCTAAAATTCCAATCAAAGCCACTTCAGGCAAATCCAGTCCTTCACGTAATAAATTCACTCCAACTAAAATATCAAACTCCCCTTTTCTGAATTGTGTCAGAATTTTAATTCTATCTAATGTTTTTACATCACTATGTAAATACTCTGCTTTTATTTTTTTATCTTTTAGATACACAGATAAATCTTCCGCCATTTTCTTTGTCAGTGTTGTCGCTAAGACACGAAAACCTTTTTTTATTGTCTTTTCTGCCTCACTTATAAAATCTTGAATTTGGCCAGGGTAGTTTCTTCCAGACAAAACACTCTCGGACTCACCACGAAAATTTTCTGCTGAAAATTTTCTCTGTCCGTCATCGCCACTCCTACCAAGGGTTCGCTCGTGAGTGTTTTGTCTCTCAGAAACGGGTCTCACTATTGTTTCCGGATCCACAAGCCCAGTCGGACGTATTATTTGCTCCACGATTTGTTCACTTTGAGTTCTTTCTTGTTCACTCGGCGTAGCGCTAGTGTAAACAACTTGGCCTATGCGCTCTTCAAATTCCTTATATTTTAAAGGCCTATTATCCTTGGCTGAAGGCAAACGAAAACCATATTCTACAAGGGTATTTTTACGAGAAGCATCTCCCGCATACATCCCTCGGAGTTGTGGCAAGGTCACATGCGATTCATCAATAATTGTAAGAAATCCTGTTTTTGGAAAGTAAGAAAGCAATGTTTCCGGTGGTTCACCCTCTTTTTTACCAGATAAATGTCTGGAATAATTTTCAATACCGTTGCAATAACCTATCTCTTTTATCATTGCCAAATCGTAATTTGTCCTTCTCTTTATCCTCTCTGCTTCAAGTAATTTTTTTTCTTTTTTAAATTTTTTTAGCTGATTATTTAGTTCTTTTCTAATTTCTACCAATGCTTTTTCTTTCTTTACATCTTCAGTAATGAAATGTTTTGCTGGAAAGATAAAAACATTTTTTTCTTCTTTTATAATTTGCGAAGAAATTGGATCAACTTTTATTATTTTTGAAATAATTCCTCCCGAAATTTCAATTTGATACATAATAGTTTCCGAAACTGGCATAAATTCTACCCTAGAACCAATAGAACGAAAATTTCCCGGAGTAAGATCTGCATTTGTGCGCTCAAAATGTATAACAATTAAGGATTTCATTAAATTCATCCTATCCATTTTTTGCCCAACTTCTAATTTTAAATTTACTTTTTCATATTCTTCAGGAGATCCCAATCCATAAATACAAGACACGGAAGCGACGATAATAACATCTGGCCGAGTAAGAAGAGCCTGTGTGGAAGCATGACGAAGCATGTCAATTTCTTTATTGATAGAGGCATCTTTTTCAATATAAGTATCAGAAGCAGGCATATAAGCTTCTGGCTGATAATAATCATAATAAGAAACAAAGTAATGAACTGCTGAGTCTGGAAAGAACAATCTAAACTCTTGCGCAAGTTGCGCAGCTAAAGTTTTATTATGCGCAATCACAAGTGTCGGTTTATTGTTCTGCGCTATTACATTTGCCATAGTAAAAGTCTTGCCTGTTCCCGTCGCACCAAGCAATGTCTGCTTTTTCATTCCTTTATTAAGCCCTTCAATAAGTGAAGAAATAGCATTGGGTTGATCACCCGCCGGCTTAAATGGAAGGTTTAATTTAAAGATACTTTTTGACATAATTTGTGCGCCCGCTCGGGATCGAACCGAGGACCTTATCCTTAAAAGGGATCTGCTCTACCAACTGAGCTACGGGCGCATATTATTTTTCATACAAAGAACAAGCTTTCCAAATAGCCAGTTGAATCCGCTACAACTGAGCTACGGGCGCATAAACTAAAATATATATGAAATAAGGCTAAAAATCAAGATAACTAAAAAATCTTTCACAAAAAGTGCATAACTAATTTTCACAAAGTATTATAATTGATATACGATTTGTTCTTCGTAAAACCCAGCAACCGGAGGAGGAAAATGGAAATTGAAATTACTTGTTATTGGCATGAGTATCCTGATGTCTTGCACCCAAACGAGCCTGGACACGGAAATTGCAAAATTTGTACCGTAAGTCCTGACAACTCTCTTTGTACAGGCTTTATCCCAGTGAGGACGATTTTATTACCCCGTTCCAACAACAAGAAAGGGGAATTGATGGTGCTGGAGATAGAATGAAAGAAAACAACCGTGGCGGGAGCTCGACTCCCCCCACGGTACGTTTTTTATTTACCAAAAACCTCCAATAAAAACTGCTCAAAAGCAGATTCAGCATCACGGCCCTGTTTACGTGCTTCTGGCAAAAGATAAGAAAGTTTAGAAGAAAAATTCTTAAGTTCAACTTCAGAAAATTTACGAAAATCTTTTTTTATTAACATATCTTTAATTTTCCAAAAAAGAACACC
>Ga0172379_10003413_pt1 | contig 25388 bp, 8 predicted proteins | sample GrowelOW334metaG_FD_119756 | JGI IMG/M metagenome (GOLD analysis project Ga0172379, IMG submission 119756) | Groundwater microbial communities from an aquifer near a municipal landfill in Southern Ontario, Canada - Groundwater well OW334 metaG | ecosystem: Environmental > Aquatic > Deep...
CAGGCGACCTGACCACCTCAGGCATCGGCACCATCGCCGTCACCTCCACGGCCAACGACATCGCCATGGCCGACGGTACCGCCTACTCCACCGGATCGGGAACCGTGACCCTCCTGGCGGCCGCTGACATAGCCCTCGGAGGGATCACCACCACCTCTGGCGCCATCACCGTCACCGCCGGATCGGGCACCTCGCTCATCGGCGCCATCACCGACAGCACCGCCGCCGAGGCAGCCAACCTCGTAACGACGGGCACCGTCACACTCACCGCCGAGACCGGCATCGGCACGGGCGGCGGAGCAGCGGACATCGACACCGCCATCGACATCCTGGCCGCCACTAACAACACCTCCGGGGACATATACATACAGGAATCGAGCTCCCTCACCATCGCCGGTACCGGCGTGCGGACCCTGGCGGGCAACGGCAACATCGATGTGGACGTCACGGCCGCGAACCTTACCGTCGACGCCGTCGTCACCGCTCACGGTTCGGGCGACGTGATCCTCAGCACCGCTGGCCCGATGACCGTCAATGCGGTCGTCTCCTCCACCACCGGAGACCTCTCCCTGACCGGCGGCACCGGCGTGACCCACACTGCCCCAGGCGACCTGACCACCTCAGGCATCGGCACCATCGCCGTCACCTCCACGGCCAACGACATCGTCATGGCCGACGGCACCGCCTACTCAACCGGCTCCGGCACGGTGACCCTCCTGGCGGCCAATGACATTGACCTGAACCTTCTGACGAGTGTTTCTGGTACGATCAACGTCATCGCGTACGGGGCCATCTCCGCGATCCATATCCCCGACGGAACTAATAATATCATCACCACCGGCATCATCAACCTGAGTACCGATACGACAAACGGCAACCGTATCGGACAAGGACCGGTGGCTCTCTCTCCGTATACAGGCTATTTCCCGATCGTCATCGCCTCCGGGCATAGCCTTGTCAACATCAGCGGCAAGAATTCCCTCGGTGTTTACCTGATGGGCAACGGCGCGGAAGTGACCATCGGTACGGTCGCGATCAGCGGGCCGATATTCACCGACCTCTACAACAACAGCGGAATCATTTATCTGACGAATGACATCAGCTCCGGCGGACAGAATATAACCTTCGTCCAGCCAGTCCGGATGAGACCAGCCCTTGGAAGCCTTATCACCATTACATCTTCCGACGGTAATATCACTTTCCAGAAAACGCTGGACGAAGACGATGCCGGGGGCGTATTGCCAGGTACCAATAGCCTGACAATAAACGCAGGGTCAGGTGATATCACCTTCAACGAAGAAGTCGGAGGCGATCCCCTTACAATCCGGCCAAGTGAAAAGGCATTGAAACATTTGACGCTGATTGCAAACGACATCACCATATCAAAAGGTCTCTCGACTGCCTCAGGAGGCTCCCTTTCAGTGACGCACACTGGTCTTTTCACCGTAGCAGACACCACCAATGCCACAGACACATCTACATACGATCTTGACTTATCCGGAAGCTTTGGGGAGACTGATTCCTCCGGATCTCCCACAGGAGCCAGCATAATTTCTGGTGATATTCGGACAGCCAACCAAGCCATAATTTTCAATCGCCCAGTCACCCTGACAGGTCATACGTCCTTGTCCAGTGGAACCGGGGCTGTAACTTTCCAGTCGGCCAGCACAATAAACGGCACCCACAATTTGAATGTAGACAGTTCGGCGGTTACATCTTTCGGCCTTTCAGTCGGTTCCATAACACCTCTTTCATCCCTTACGACCAATACCGGCGGAGCAACCGTCATTAACGGCGGATTGGTGCGAACCATCGGCACACAGACCTTCAATGACGCGGTCACTTCCGGCGCGGACCTCTCACTAACCACAACAAATTCAGCAATCGCCTTCAATTCGACCTTCAATGGCGGAGGCAATGACCTGACCATCACGGGCAGCACCGGGACGGGTACCGTCACCTTCACCGGTGCGGTGACCAACATGGGAACTGCCAGCGGTCCGTCCATGACAGTAGCCGCCGGGCAAACCGGACTCATCCGCTTCCAGAACACCGTGAATGGCATCAGCGGCCTGACCTTCGCCAATGGAACCGACGTCCGCTTCGACTCAAATGTAACCCTCGCTTCAGGTGACACTGCCAATACTTTCCTGGGCAATGCAACCCTTGACGGACTCACCTTCACCTCTTCACAGCCGATCAGCTTTGGCAACAGTGCTTCCGGTGGAACCGCCGACCAACTGACCCTCTCAACGGCACCGGTCACGATTACGACTGCTGTGGCAAACCAGAACATAACCTTCACTACACTGGTCGATGGCGGCCAGCCACTGGCAGTGAATGCCGGAACCGGAACGACCACCTTCTCCGGCGCCATCGGCGCTGGTACGGCGCTCACATCCCTTACAACCGACGCAGGCGGGACAACAGCCATCGACGGAGGATCGGTGCGAACTATCGGCACCCAGACCTTCAATGACGCGGTCACTTCCGCCGCGGATCTAACCTTGACCACAACAGATTCAGCCATCGCCTTCAATTCCACCTTCAATGGCGGAGGCAACGACCTGACCATCGCGGGCAGTACCGGGACAGGCACAGTAACCTTCACCGGGTCGGTGACAAACTTGGGAACGGCGAATGGCCCATCAATGACGGTTGCCGCCGGGCAGATCGGACTCATCCGCTTCCAGAGCACCTTGGATGGGATCAGCGGACTGACTTTCGCCGACGGCACGAACGTCCGCTTCGACGGAAACGTGAACCTGGCGTTCGGAGACACCGCCAACACCTTCCTGGGGAACGCAACCCTCGATGGCATGACCCTCACCTCCGCAGGCAGCGCGACCTTCGGCAACACTGCTGCAGACGCGCTTGCCCTTGCCAACGGCGTCACACTCTCCCTGACCGGAACGGCCACCCTCGATGTCAACGCCACCACCACGCTCTCCGGAGGTGACGGTCTCGATGTCTCTGCCTCCGTAGCCGGAGCGGCCACCTTTGACGCACCCGTCTCGGGCAATCAGGACCTCCTGCTGACCGTCTCCGGTCCCACCACCTTCAACGCGACAGTCGGCGGGACAACCGCGCTGACCGCCATCGGCGACGGCACCGGGGCCTCGCTCACCATCAACTCCCCAGGCGCCACCACCTTCAACACCGGCGCCACCGTCCGCACAGCCACCGGCATCGTCCAGGCCGACTCCGCAGGCCCGCTCACCTTCCGCGAGAACCTCGACATCCTTGGACCCGCCACATCCACCTCCCTCCTGGCCAGCACCACACTTGACGGCATGACCCTCACCTCCGCCGGGGCAGTCACCTTCGGCAACGCACCGGGTACCGACACCCTCACCCTCTCCGCTTCCGACGTAGTCATCGACCTTGCTGCCCAGAACCTGACTGTCAATGCGGCACTATCCGGCACCCAGAATTTCACAGTTCTCGGTACCGACCTCATCTCGCTCACCGGTGACGTGTCGATCGATGGCAACGTCGAACTGAGGTCCAACGATTTCGACATTTCCGCCGGAACCCTTTCGGCCTTCAACGTCTCGGCGACCCGGACCCTCGCCTTCCTTACGCGAACCGGCGCCGAATCCATGGATATCGGTTTCACGTCCGGTTCGGGAAGCTGGAGGCTATCCGATGCCGAGCTCGCGAAGATCAGGAACGTCTCCACGGTCATCTTCGGCAAGGCGTCCGTACCGAATCGCCAGTCGGGAGCCATTATCGTCCAGACTGTTGTTCCGGATGCTTCGATCAGGGATTCCTCCTTTGATTTCAACTCCGACTCGGGAACAGGCTCCGTCTCCTTCGACGATGCAGCTGCGTCCACCGCCTTCGCCACCGGCGGATCCGGATCGGTCACCATACGCGCCGGTACCGGCGGCATTCTCTCGGCCAGCACCGCCTACAACACCTACGCCGAGATCGCCACCACCGGCGCCATCACCCTAACCAGCGCGGGGGGCATCAGCCTCGCAGACTCCATCGGAGGCGCGGACTCGGTTGGCGGCGCGGTCATCCCCGCCTCGCTCGCATCCACCGCAACGGGAACCACCACCCTCGGCGGCCTCACCTACCGGACCTCGGACGACCAGTCCTGGACATCCGGCGACATGTCGCTCACCACCAACGACAAGACCTTCCAGGTCGACACTCCGGCGAACACCCTGACCTTCACCACGCCAATCACGGCCACATCCGTGGACACCACAATTCGTTCGGACAACCTGACGCTGACCACGCCCGCCAGCACCTTCAACTCCGGTGCCAACGACCTCAACATCTACCCACGCTCCCCGGCGACGCGTCCCATCGATCTGGGTAACGCCATCGGGAACGCTGGAGCCCTCACCCTCACCGACGCCGAGCTCCTGCTGCTCGGCACCAGCGCCATCGGCTCCCTGCGCATCGGCGAGTCGGCCGTCCAGGCTGGCCCCATAACTGTCACGACCGCAGGCATCCTCGCCGGCGTGGCCAATGTGGAGCTGAACTCCAACGCCGTCGGCGGCAGTATCGAGCTTACCAGCTCCGGCGGCACTACCGGCCTCTCCTGGGCCGGTAGCGGCATACTCACCGCGCGGGCCGCAACCGGCGGCATCGCCATCACCAACAACGACAACGTGGCTGACCTGGCGGCGACCAACGGAACCGCCTCCATCCGCCTCTACGCAGGCGACGCCACGACGGGCGCCATCGGCTCGGCGGCGAACCCCCTGGAGCTTCCGGACGGGCAGCGTTTCGTCAACCTCGGAACCTTCTCTCCCGATATTGCCACCGCCCCCGGTGGAGTCTGGATCAAGGGCCTCGGCGCCTACGAACTGGCCGACGTGAACCTGCTCGGCCCCCTCACCCTGAGTGCCTCCAGCGAGATACGGATCGCCAAGGACATCACCCTCCCCGGCCAGGTCCTCGTTTTCGCCTCCCCCGTGAGGCTCACCAAGACCAGCCCGGACACGACGGTGGCCATCTCGACAGGCACGGCTGCCGGATCGGTGACCTTCCAGAGCACCGTGAACGCGGCCAGTAACGGCGGTCAGGCCCTCAGCCTCACCTCACCGGAAAAGACCTTCACCGGATCCGTCGGCCAGACGGCGGCCTTCGGTTCGGCCTTCGCCCTCGCGGGGCTTACCACAGACGCGACCGGCACCACCTCGATCGACGGCGGTACGGTCACGACCACCGGCGCCCAGACCTTCAACGACGACGTGACTGTTGGAGCCGACCTCAACCTGGCCACGACAAATTCCGCCATCGCCTTCAATTCGTCCCTCAACGGCGGAGGCAGCGACCTGACCATCACGGGCAGCACCGGGACGGGCACCGTCACCTTCGTCGGTGCGGTGGCAAACCTGGGAACCGCCAGCGGTCCGTCCATGACGGTGGCCGCAGGCCAGAGCGGGCTCGTCCGCTTCCAGAACACCTTGAATGGCACCAGCGGCCTGACCTTCGCCGACGGCACGAACGTCCGCTTCGACGGCAATGCGACCCTCGCTTCGGGTGACACGGCCAACACCTTCCTCGGCAACGCGATCCTCGACGGCATGACCCTCTCCTCCCCACAGGACGTCACCTTCGGCAACGCTGCGGCAGACGCGCTTTCCCTTGCCAACGGCGTCACCCTCTCCCTCACCGGAACCGCCGCCCTCGACGTAAACGCCACCACCACGCTCTCGGGCGGCGACGGCCTCGACGTCTCCGCCACCGTTGCAGGAGCGGCCACCTTCGACGCACCCGTCTCGGGCAACCAGGACCTCCTGCTCACCATCTCCGGCCCCACCGCCTTCAACGCCCCCGTCGGCGGACTTCTCGCCGGCTCCGCCATCGGCGACGGCACCGGGGCCTCGCTCACCATCAACTCCCCAGGGGCCACCACCTTCAACACCGGCGCCACCGTCCGCACCGCCACCGGCATCGTCCAGGCCGACTCCGCAGGCCCGCTCACCTTCCGCGAGAACCTCGACATCCTTGGACCCGCCACATCCACCTCCCTCCTGGCCAGCGCCACACTCGACGGCATGACCCTCACCTCCGCCGGGGCAGTTACCTTCGGCAACGATGCTTCAACGGACCAGGTAATAATGACCGCTTCGCCGGTTACAATTACTACGGCAACGGCAAACCAAAATGTTACCTTCGAGGCGCAGGTGACCAGCAACCAAGCATTCACCCTGGAGACCGGGACAGCGGACGCCGTTTTCAACGGCACCCAATCCTACACCACCGCTTCCTCCTTCTCCTTCACCGGCAGCGCGCTTACAGTCAATGCCACCATGGCCATTTCCGGCACCACCACCATAACCAATAGCAGCCTATTCACCGTAAGCGCGACGGGCGATGTTGCACCGACGCTACCCATGACAATCACCGGTGCAACCATCAATCTGGGCCAGATCACCGCCGGTCCCGTCGCAGACAATACTACCGCGATCCTGTTCCAAGGTGACTACACCGGAACCGGCGGAACCCTCAACGGAAACGGAGCCACCACCGACCCGGACATCGAGTTTCAAGCCGACGTCTTCTTTGGCAACTTCATCCATAACGAAGATCGCCTGCTATTCTCGGGCGCTGCGGAGCAAGTATTCAATTCCAACCTGTCGCTGGTGCCCACCAACTTCCTCGCCGACGTCCTCATCGACAAGGATGCGGCCAGCGGCGTCACCCTAATCAGCTCCGGCGTCGGTCAGAACGGCTCGGTGTTGGAAGTCCGCCAAGGCTACCTCGACCTGGACACCAACGATCTGGGCTGGATAACAGATTCCTCCTCAGGAGCACCTGTGGCGGACACGTTCACCGGAATGGACGGTACCCTGATTCTGGGTACCAGCCTTGGTACTGGAGCCGAGCTGCGCACCGGCGGCTTCGACAGCCAGGCTTCCCATTCCATAATCCACTCGGGCACGAACATCATCACCGCATCCGGCAACGTCGCGATCATGGGAACGGACAACACCTATTCGAACGGATCAGGTCAAAGTCCGATAAATTCCACGCTTATCATGACCGGTCTGGCGGTTACGCTTTCCGCAGAACCGCAATTGGGCAACCTGTATGTAGGAACGGTACAACTGCCCAGCCCCATTTCTCCCGCCACAGCCAATGTCGTCCTTACCCGAACCCTCAGACTGGCAACAACGCTGGAGATTCGGGCGGAAGGATCCTTGGATGGCGCGGGTAATTTGATCGAGGTAGCCGGGAACTGGCAGAACTGGGCAGGCTTCTGGACTCCGGTGGATGTGAACGAACCGGTCGCCCTCGAAGCAACACGCTTTGAACCCGGCACAAATGGCGAAGTCCGCTTTACCAAGACAGCCAGCCCCATAGAAATTCGCGGCCACAATCGCTGGTACGTATTCAACGTCACTACGCCAGGAGCCCAGGTGTGGTTTGAAGCAGGCAAGATCCAGCGCATCCTGAGCGGCGGCGTTTTCAGGGTCAAAGGGGCTGATGCCGACACAGGTAAAGTCATACTTACCCGTTTATCCGCAGATCCCGCCAATCCGGACAATCCTGGAGACCCGCTCAACCAGGTGAGCCAATTACCGGGCGAATTTACTGGAATGTATCCCCCCAATCCACCGAACCCGAATTTCATGTGGCGTATCGACGTCCTTCCTGGTACTACGCTAACCTTGGATATGCAATTTGCGGAGGTACGCTATTCGGACGCCAGGCTGCATCCATTGGCCAGACCCGACGATGTAAAGCTTTACCGTACTCCCACAGGCAACTTCCCGACGAACTTCAAGTGGATAGACAGTATCCTTGCCGTCTACAGCTTCACCGAGGATACGGACGGGAACGGCAGGATCGACAGGCTTCGTGTGACTACGGAAACCGCCCTTAATTATGATTTCTCCACGTTTACTGTTGAATTCAGGAATAATGAGTATGAGGTAGATACCAGTAAGGGTACCCGGGGCTTGGAGGCGAAAACTGATGTACCCGCTGTTCCACCCTATACGGGTTCGGAATTCTTTATCTGGCTGAAAGAAAAGACCTGGAGTGATACGGGTGCCATCCTGTATTGGAAAGTGAAAGAGGATAGCCCACTCAGGAGCCTCAGGGATCTGGCCACGAATAAATATCCACTCAACCTGATAAGCGATGAGGAAAGCGCCCGCTTCCCTGATTGGTACCCTGATTATTATTTGCGGACCTGGGACAGCGCCCCGCCCAAACCGGCATACACCCTGGGGATACCGGGTACGAAAGATTTATTCTACCATTTCTCGGAACCGGTCTATTCCACGGATTCGGGAACCGCGATCGCAGCTTCCAGTTTCACCTCCACAGATGGCCTCACACCGGTGACGACCGCTGCTGATGGCATAGGTGTTAGCGAGCTTATTGCCACCTACGCGGATGTATGGTCAGCCGCGCAAATAGCCGCAGGGAACAAAGCTTCCCTGTCAAATATCTGGGACGGCGCCGAAACACCCTGGGACTATTCAACCGATGACGAATGGCTCTCGTTGGGCAGACCTTTACCCGCACCGTACAACGCGTATGGCGAATCGTTTAAAGCCTACGAAACGATAGTCAAGAGTGGCGGTACTACGACGCTGGATTGGTCCCCCGACTGGCCAAACCCAATAGCCTCGGATACCTACCCCACACCGAACGACAACAACACCCCAGTCGCTACCCACCGGGCAAGCGACGTGCTCGTATCCGTGCCGCCCTCCAGCGCCGATGACAGCCGTTACTTCATCTGGCCGATCTGGGCACGGGACAGCGTCAAGACCGAGGTGAGGGAAGCTGACTACGAAAACCTCACCCCGGAACAGTCGGCATCGCTCACCATAGGTTTGGTGCGGGACTTTACCGGAACCCAGTGGCTGCGCGACCAGGACATGACGGTGCAGGCCAGGGTCAATCCCAGTCTGGGCCCAGACCAAGTTAACCTCCACTTCGATACGAACGTGGCGGCTGCGTTCAAGGCGATAAGCGCGAACGGCCCCATTGGTCTCTGGCTGCCTGCCTTCAACGAGGACAGCTACAATTCGGCAACGGACACCAAACTTCCGGCCTTCTCCGGCATGGTACCGGGGCCCAATGCGAATACAAGCCTGAACACGGTGTCGGCTCCGGCCAGCGGATTCCTCTGGAACAATACCATTCCGGCTGCCGACTCCAAAGTGAGAAGCGGCGCTGTCCTGGACTTCTTCTACAGCTTCGGAACGGTAAATACCATCAATCCACTCTACTCAGGCCGCTTGGACATCCGCCCCGGTGCTCCCGTGCCGACCAACTGGTACCGCTTGGTGAAGCCTTTCAGCTTCAACATCCAGGACGTCAAACTGCAGCGCAGCTCGGTAACCATACTGAACAACGTCATCGATCCCACCAAGGGCGAGTACGTACGCGTCTCGTACCAGCTCTCCAAGAGCGGCCCGGTAACGGTGCAGGTATTCACGCTGGATGGCGACCTGGTTCAGGTGCTCTACCGGGGAAGCCGAGCGGCAGGTGATTACACGGCATCCTGGGACGGCAAGAACAGGGGCGGCAGGGCAGTGGCGCGGGGGATGTACTTTATCCGTGTCGTAGGCCCTGAAATAGACGAGATACGAAAAGTGATGGTAGTCAAGCAGTAAGGCTTGCGGTACACGCGGGCAGTTGCTTGACATGTAAAATGGGTAGGGGAGACGGACAATCGTCTCCCCCTTTTTTCAGGACACTTTCTTAAAGGTAGGCAAGAATTTCTGCGGCATGGGTTTCGGGACTGACTTTTGGCCAGACTTTTCGGATTTTTCCGTCCGGTCCCACAAGGAAGGTGGAACGGAGTATGCCCTCATAGGACTTGCCGTACATTTTCTTCTCGCCCCAGGCTCCAAAGGCCTGAATCAGACTTCTTTCCGTGTCAGCCAATAAACAGAATTTCAGGTCGAATTTACCCGCAAACTTCAGGTGAGATGCGATGGTATCCGAGCTGACACCAATAATTTCGACTCCCTTCGCCGCGAAACCAGCCTGGCTGTCACGAAACGCGCAGGCTTCCTTCGTACAGCCCGGCGTGTCGTCCTTTGGATAAAAATAAACAACCCAGGTTTTCCCCGCAAGATCGGCAGAACGGACAAGCTGGCCGGTCTGATCCGCGAGAGCGAAGGCCGGGGCCTTATCTCCTTCTTTCAGCATGGTTGCTCCTTCTGACGTACATGAATCGAACCTATAATCCACTTGGAATAAAATAATGAAATTTCACGAGAGCGTGTGCGATTTCAACATTGACGAAAGCCGGTGCATCCACGAAGATAGGTGTTGATATGAAATCGAACTTGCGCCAATATTCACGCTTCCCCGCCATCGCACATGCCGTAGTTACCGACTTGGTGCCTGCCGAGGCGGTCCTGCGTGATCTGAGCGTCACTGGTTGCCGTCTCGAATTTAGTGCGGCCGTAGCCTGCGGGATGGGAACGCGGTACAGGGTCACGATCATCCCGGAGGCACGAGCCTCGATCGAGACCTTCGAGCTGGATGCGGAAGCCCGCTGGAGCCGGTCCGGGGACGACGCTTTCGAGGTTGGCTTTTTCATTAGCGTCTCTCCCAAAGGTAAAGCATTCCACCGCTACGTGGATTATCTTGCGTACCGTACATCGGAAGGCGTGTCCATCCAAGCCGGCGCGACCGTAATAACGTGAGCAGGGAAGACCTGGCCGGACTCGTCTTTCAGGGCATCGAAGAATTTGTTGCGGATCTGGATGCCGAAATTGGTCCCAGCGACGCCGAGTGGGGTCCTTTCCGCTACCTGCGGGATCCCATCTCCGATCCCCGATTTTCCACTCCCGTGACATTGAGTGTCCCGAATGCCTGGTGGGCGCGAAATACCTGGGTGGAACCTTTCCGTATCGAGTTCGATTCGATTTCGGAAGCCGCCAAAGCCTTACGGGCCGTCCAGCGGAATTGGGCTCCCTGCCTTTTCACCCAATTCCGCCGTGGAGAACTGATAAAGGAACGGCTGCCTCCCATTTCCGCAAAACCAAAACCCTTCCCCTTCGAGTTGCCCGAGACTCCCATGGGCGCCTGGACCCTGCTGGACGAACACACCATGATAGCTTCCGCCACCTGTTCGAGCCCCTTTCCCGGCGGTATCGTCGAGTTCGAGGAGGACAAGGTCAACCCGCCCAGCCGGGCGTATCTCAAGTTGAGGGAAGCCTTGGTACGGGCCCGCCGTTTTCCCGACCCGGGCGAAAGTTGCATAGACGCTGGAGCTTCCCCTGGGGGCTGGACCTGGGTGCTTGCGGGCTTGGGTACCCGGGTACTCGCGGTGGACAGGGCTGAACTGGATCCCCGAATCGCAGCCATGCCCGGTGTCGAATACCGCCGCCACGACGCGTTCACCCTCAAACCGGAAGATTTCGGCAGGCAGGACTGGGTTTTCTCGGACGTCATCTGCTATCCGCAGCGGCTATACGAGTGGGTAAGCCTGTGGCTTGAATCGGGGTTGTGCGAGAAATTCATCTGCACCATCAAGATACAGGGCGAGCCGGATTGGGCGGCAATCCGGCTATTCGACGCGATTCCGGGCGGTTCTGTCGTCCACCTGCACAACAACAAACACGAACTCACCTGGATACGGGTCTGAATCGAGAACGACAATTGAACAAAAAATGAAAGATCGTTAGATTGTCAGCATGATGATCGCCCTCGCCCTCTGCGCTGTGGGTGCCGAAAAGGCCCTTTCCAACGAATTGCGCAAGCTTGAACTTCCCATCGTTTCCTCCGGCTTCGGGCGCGTGCGTTTCACAGCGGATGTGAAGGGCCTGTACAAGGCTTTAATGGCCCTCCGGACCGCAGATCGGGTCCTTCTGGAAGCCGCCCATTTCCCGGCTGCCGACTTTGACCAACTTTTCGAAGGAATACGCGACATAGCGTGGGAGCAGCTGATTCCCCGTGGGCGTCCGTTGGTCATCTCCAAAGTACGGTCCAAGGGTTCCAAACTCTCCGCCGAGACGAGCATACAGGCGGTTGTCCACAAGGCCGTGGCCGAAAACCTTTGCGAAGCGTGGCGGGTGAACCGTCTTCCCGAGACCGGCAATGCCTCGGACACGAATGCCGAAATCCGCGTATACCTGGACAAGGACCAGGCATCCATCGCCCTGGACCTTTCCGGCGAACCGCTTTTCAGGCGCGGCTACCGTACCGAAGGCGGAAATGCCCCCCTACGCGAAACCACCGCCGCAGCCGTATTGTTGCTGATGGGGTGGAAGCGCAAGTATCCCCTCTACGATCCTTTCTGCGGCTCGGGGACCATAGCGGTGGAAGCCGCCCTTTACGCTTGGGACGCGGCCCCCGGCCTGGGACGCAACTTCGCCCTCTCCCGACTGGCCATCGGCAACAGCGCGGTGGAGGCGCGGATGCGGGAAGAGTTGGCCGACAAGGTGGACTTTTCCCGGATCATCCGCATTTCCGGCAGCGATTTGGATGGCCGTGCCGCGAAACTCGCCGCCAACAACATGGAACGCGCCTATGACTTGGTGGAGCGTTCCCGCAGCGCCATAGCCCGGGCGGACAAGCTCAAGACCATCCCCAACCGGGAAACCTCCAAGGGTTTTGCCTCCTGTTTTCCCGCTTTCCGCAAACTGGACATGGCCCAGGCCCGAGTCGACGAAGATGGCGATCGGGGTTTTATCCTCAGTAATCCTCCCTATGGGGAACGTCTGGGGGATCTGGCGCAGGCCGAAGAAAATTACCGCGCCATGGGACACCTCATCCAGGATTTTCCCGGCTGGACCTTGGGGTTCATCACAAACCATGCGGGCTTTGAATCGCATTTCGGAAAGAACGCCAGTGCGGTACGCGAAATTACCAACGGAGCGTTGCGATCCTATTTATATATATATGAAGGCGCGGAGGAGAAACACGATGTCGATAGTCGTCGAGCATGACAAACGTCGCCGGGAAATTCTGGAACGCGCGCTGGATGTCTTTATGGACGAAGGTTTCGAAGACGCCACCTTCCAGAAAATCGCGGACCGATGCGGAATTACCCGGACCACTCTCTACATCTATTTCAAGAACAAGCGTGAAATTTTCAACTGGAGCATAAAGCAGCTCATGCTCGCGGTGGAGGAAGACCTTACCTCCATACGCAGCCATGCGGACATGACCGCCCCGGACAAACTCAAACAGGTGGTGAGCACGGTTATCACCCGCTGCCAGGATAACCGCCGGCTGCTCTCAGTGGTCCTCAACTATCTGCTGCACCTTTCCAAGAGTGGCACTGATCCCGATAACCGCGTGCGTCGCCGCACCATACGCCTGCGCCACATCCTTGCCACCATCGTGATCGACGGCATCCGCGACGGCCAACTTGCACCGGTCAACGTCCGCATCGCCGATGACTTGCTCTACGGCCTGATAGAGTCGGCCATCTTCCGCCTGGTCGTCCTGGGCAGGGACTCGGTGGGCGAACTCATCCACGCCGCCGAGCTTGCCGTAGACCGCCTTGCCCCGCAAAGCTCCACCTAGAATACACTCGTACGGACACCAAGGGTGATACTCGGTTTGATTCCACCGTCAAGTTCGGCGGAGACGAACCAAGCCTGTCCCTCTATATAAAAAGAGTATGAACGGAAAATAGACAGCTGCTTCAAGCTGATCTTCGGAAATTCAAATTGGCCAAGCACCGCGCCTATGACTATGCCGGAAGAAGATTCTTCCTGGCCGACTATAGTACTCTGGGTTTCCGAAAAATAAGAGAAGTTGGCGCCCACCGCGAGGTTGGCCGAAAGGAAGTCCCAATCCGGTCCCAGCCAGAAAGCGAAGGGGAAGGCCAGAATATTGGCGAGCAGCTTGGCGCTGTACACGTTTCCGTGGAAGCGTCCGCGGTCTTGCCCCAGGAAAGTCGTGGGAGTATAACCATAGGCGAACTGGAGCTTGACGTTGTCGTCAAAGAAGGTAAGTCCGGCACCCACTTCCATGACGGGTTCGCCGAAATAGTGGGCATCCAGGTAAAGTCCCTGAATGAAGGAAGGCAATTCGTACCCTGCCTTATCACCGTCGCGTAGGGCGAGTTTGACAGAAACCAGTTCCGTATCGTCCTTTGCGGTACCCGAGACTGCCAACTTTTCATTGAAACGCCCGCCCTCCAGGGGTGACTTGATGGAAACCGACGGGGGAGTCTTGTCCAGGTTGAGGATGAGCCTTGAGACGGCGCTTTCACCGTTCCTGAAGCGCGCACGGATCACGGCAGGGAATAGTCCTGCCGGATAATCCTGCGTCTCAAGCCGGAAACGCCAATTTTTAGTTCCCGAAGCCTCCTGGAAAGTTCGGCCGTTATCCAGACTCACCTCGACGGATTCCAGCTCCCGTCCCCGGGCGGCTTCGGCCGCCGCCTTCTTTGCTGCCTCAGCCTTTTTCTTCGCGGCTTTGTCGGCTTTCTTGGGATCCTGTTCATCTTTCCCGGTGTCGGCAGAATCGGTTATCCCGGTTTCCTCCGGTGACGAAGCCACCGCCCCGTCCGCGACTATCCAACCGGCGGTGCCACTGAGGAAGGGGCGATACGGAATCCACGCACCGGGGGCGAAGGAGTCCGGCAATACCCAGCCGCCTGAGGGCGAGAACTCCACTTCGATTTTTTCGCTGGAGAGTACCCGACTGTCCTTGGTGGTGAAACGCGCCTCGATGGACCGTGTCCCCGCAGTCAAAACCTTTTCGTCCAAGTCCACGGAGAACCAACCATTCTTGTCCGGTGCCGCGGAGGCGGTATCCTCTCCGTCCAGATACACGGTGACCATGCTGATGGAGTCAACCGAGACAAGGCGGCCCTGGACCCGTAGGCGGCCTGCCAACTTTTCGCCATGCACCGGCGCGGCAAGGGAAATGCCCTCCTCATGCCAGCCAGCCTTGAACTCGAAATCCCTGCTCACAAGAGTTTCGTTGCCCGCCTTATCCCGCGCACTTATCCGCAAGCCGTATTCGCCGTCATTAAAGTCATCGATAGTCAGGACGGTGTCTATTACCGGGTCGAGGCCAAGATCAAAACGGCGCTCGACCTTTTCGGCGTTTTCCTTAATCCGGTATACGACAGCTTCCCGGCTCGCAAGACCACGAGTATCGTCGGAGCGGCCACTCAACACCAATTGCCCATCGCTGATCGATCCGTCCAGTGGCAAGTCCAAGGACAGGGTGGGCGGAGTATTGTCCACGGAAATCAAACTGGCGTAAAAGCCTTCAGTTTCGTATGCATCCTTGGGTCGTATATAAATCGAATGGAGACCATCCTTTAATATCGTAGTATCCAGCTTGTACGACCATTCCGTGGTGCCTTCCGCCAGGTTGAAAGTTAATGCATTGTCAAAGGAAAGCTCCACGAGGGCTATGCCGTTGGCGTCGGACGCTGTACCCGAAATGACAATTAGACCAGAACTGGTCTGGTCCAGCAAAGGTTGTAGGAAGGTCGCTTTTGGTTCTTCCTTGGATATCCTGAAATTGCGGCTGCTACTTTCACCCATGACGCCATACATGTCTTCGGCGAAAACCTCTACAAGGTGCTCATTGTCGTCGATATCCGCCAGCGCAACGGGAACGGAGAAGCCATTCGCCTCCAAGGGGATACGAACCCAATCCCCACCATCAATCCGGTACGAGACGGCTGCCGGTGCGTCGTCGTCAAAGGCGGCCCCCGAAATGGAAAAATCCGCGCGAAGGGTCTCACCTTCCTGTGGCAGCTGTATGACTACCCTGGGTTTGTCAGACTCGGTATTTATGGCGAACGCGGGAAGCGCCTGTCCGATGTTTCCGGTCAGGTCGGTGGCGCGGAACAGGATGCCTGCGCCGGGAAGTGTGGCTGTCTCGCCCATGGTGGCATAGTCCACCCTTCTGGACATGGCCGAATGCGACTCGGCGCGTTCCCAGGTTTCGCCGTCGCTGCTGAATTCGATGGACGCGACCGCACCGGCATCGGTGAATCGGGCACCTATGCTTGTGTGCCCGTTTACCGGATCTTCGGCACGTGGTATCGTCACGATGCCCTCGGGTGCCACGGTATCCTTGTTGACCACCCGGATGATGCTGCTTGTGCGCCCGGCTTCGTCACGTACATGGAAACCCAGAAGCAGGGCTCCATCCGGCGACTCCAGCGGAAGGGTTCCGGTGAGACTGCCGTCTTCGGCGAGCTCGATATCAGGAACTCCGGCATCGGTGCCGTTCACACTGTACGAACCGGTGGGAACCCCTACCCCACCCGACAGTCGCAGCTTGAAGACCGCCGCATCCCCAAGCCAGGAGTCGGTGAGGGGGGCCGTAACTTCCAGCGCAGGTGGGGAACGATCCACGACGTACTGTGCGGGCCCCCAGGTGAATTCATCTCCGTCGACGGTTTTCACTGAAATTTCCAGAGGTTCGCCCATTCCGTCGGTCGTCGGGGTAAGCCTGACCAGGGAACCTTCGAAAGAAAGCGCTACCGTCGTGCCAGGCGCGCTTAAATCGGCGGACCTGATAGGCCTGCCGACAAAACGGAAAGTTGCACTCTCATCGTCGGTGAACAGAAGCCGGGGAACCGGTGCGGAATCTCCGGCAACGGAATTTCCGGCAGAGCCGATTCTGATGTCCTTGGTATACAATCCTTCTTGGGTAAAAAGTCCCGTATCAGGCACAGGGGCGACGCGGTAAAAGAAACTTGTGTACACCGCTTCCATTCCCACCACACTCTTGGCCTTTATGGTGAGGTCCGAACGGCCGAAGGGCAGATTCGCGGATAGTGGCTCCGAGAATGAATACTCGTCGGTGGTTCCTTTTTTTAAACCCAGCTTTACAGGGGGAGATCCGGCAATGGAAACCTCAGCCGAAACAAGCCCGTTGGGCGCACGGATGGAACCTTCAAGATTCACCCCCGACGCCCCGGAAACCATTCCCAAACCAAGGGCCAGAGTCATTCCGGGCAGAAAGGCCTCTCTGGAATCCTTGCGAACCAGGCTGTTGACCCTGATTTCCGGGTTCCCACCGATAACTCTGAAGGACCGTTTGACAGGAACCGATTCCCTTCCCATCAAGTCTACAGCGCGTACGATCGCGGTGTGGGCTCCAGGAATCAGAGATTCCAGCGAAAAGGTAGCACTTCCGACGCTCTTGATGGTCCGCGGCTCTCCACCGTCCAAAGTCAACTGGTACGACGCGATGCCCCAGGGTGAGACGGCTTCGACCATCACCGGGACTGAGGATTCGGTGACCGCCGCCTCCAAGGGAGAAACAATGGTTAAAACAGGAAGCGCCCCGGCAGGGTACGCGCTGAGCTTGAGGGTGGCGCTTCCGCTTTTCGACGCACCATCCTTGACCGACACGGTGGCAGATACTTGTCCGACTTTTGTGGCCACACCTTCCACGACCACCGCACCAATAAAGGTTCCTGCAGCATTTACTACAGAATCCGCGTCTGCCGGAACCAGGGAACCCACATCGATGGTGCCCGACTTCAACCCGAAGGACCAGCTTACGAGGGCGAGTGGCCTGGGAGAGACTACCCGGAACGCCAGAATGACCGCACCCTGAACCTTACTGTTACCGATGGGTGAGAGGATGGTAACCGTCGGCACGGCTTTGGAATCCACTACAGCTGAGCTTCCCGCTGGGGCGACTGGAGCAGCAACAGGCTGCTCGACCGAAGCCGGTGCGGTACTGGAATCATCGGTAACTGGAGCCGTATTTTCTGCCAGCCCTTCCGGCGCCACTTCCGCCTCGAACGCAGGTTCTTCTACCACTTCTTTTTCTACCACAGTTCCCGGCACCGACTCTTCAGAGGGCAGTCCTTCAACCACAGCCCTTCCAACTGATTCCGTTTCAACCGGTACTTCGCCAACCGAGGGCGTATCTGACGTCCCATACCCTTCAGCAAGGGGCTCCGCGGCCTCGGAATCCGAGCCGTTCGACGGGGTATCGCTTTCAATGATTGTTGAGGTCGTATCCGGCGCCGGCTGCACCTCCGCAGAAACGGCCACTTCACCCGCTTCGCCAGCTGTCGGGTCAAGGGTGGCAGGCTCGCCGCCATCGGGAGCGGTCACTGCTTCGGGAGCGGTCACTGCTTCGGGAGCGGTACCTGCATCCGCAGCGGCAAGGGGGGTCTCAGCAGCCGGGGCTTGGGTTGGTTCGAGTTTCAATCCGGGAAGACCTGCCAAGGTACTATTGCCTGCGTAGTCCACCACACGGAATCGCGCTTTGGAGGCGTCGCCTGCGATGGGTTGGACGAACACAGCCCGCGAATCCATAGCTACGAAGTTTTCTCCATCAGCGGCGAATGAAAACTGCGCGATGCCACCCGTGTCGCGAATGGTACCGGCGGCCAGGGGAACTAAAAATTCCTCTGTCGGAAGTACAAATTCCAATACTGGCCCTTGCGTATCCTTCAGGTATTCCAGGGTGGCCGAGGCTTCGTTGCCCGCGCTGTCCTTGGCGTTCATGGAAACCCGAATTATACCATCGGAAACCGAGGTCAGGTCCACAATGCTTTCAAAACGCCCGGTGGCTGGGTCAAATTCCGGTGATGGCCCTGTTGCTCCTCCGGCAAGGAGCTCCCGGGATTCGACGTTCCGGGCAGCGGATGCAGGACCGGCGCTGATGGAGAGCCCAAGAAACGCTACCCCGTTGGGATCGGCCACGCGTCCGGCCAAGGTCAGGGAGGATCCGATGATATTGCTGCTGATATCGTCGTAGGTAATTTGGGGACCGGCTGAGTCGTATTCAAAGCGATACTCACCGGATCGGAATTCGTGCCCCTTATCGGTACGGGCCACCAGGCCAATCCGGTCCGCGATACCCTCGGTCAGGGCTTCTACCGTGACCAGGGCACCTTCGAAGCTGGCCTTGAAAGCCGGATTTGGCGGGTCCAGCTCCACCGAGGCGAGGGTGGCTCCCACGAAGCGACCGCGCAGGGGTTCCGGTTTCCCTGGAACCGAGCCTCCATTGCCCTGCTGGGCCATGAAACGGAACGTGCCGGCATCATCAAGGCGGGTATCGGCAAAAATAAAGGCAGGCTCTCCCCGCACGGCGGAATAATCGGTGATATACGCAAAACTCGATACTTCAGCGACCCTGCCCCAGATATCCTTGGCCGTCGCGGTAAATTCCACGGTACCGAAGGGCATATTCAAGGGCAGGGGAACCAGAAAACCCGGATCCTCGCCGGATTTCGGTTTTATTGAACCCGAGATTCCACCTTCGCCCTGGGGACCGCTCAATTTCCAATCGAAAGAGACAAATTTCGCTCCCCCCGTTACTGCCACACGCAAGGCCGCGCCGGAATCGGGGGCTATCTCCATACCTGGCGTAAAAGGTTCTGTCTTGGCTTCTTTCGAACCCGCAGCCAGCACTAATCCGGCCATGCCGAGTTTCGGGGCCGCACCCAATACCTCGATGGGAACGATAGCGATATTGCCAGCCTTACCCTTGGTATCAATAGCCCGCACAGAAATCAACCTCTTTCCAGGAGCCAGGCCTTCGATATCAATAGCGAAGGCACCACTGGTTTCCACCCGTTGGGGTGCTGTCTTGTCCACCCAGTATTCGATGGCCGCCACACCGTCATCATCCCGCGCGAAACCCGCCAGGAATACGTATCCTTCGGTTTTATCCGTTGGTTGGGGGCTGAGTACCGTGGTCTTGGGCTTGTCCGCCTCCAGATCCAGGATCAGCCGGAAACGCCTTTCGCTGGTGTTGCCGATTGTGTCCATCGCTGTGATGATCAACTCGGCATTTTTTCCCTTCGCCTCAGGCAGGGACACGGGAACTATCCAGAAAGGGTCTCCGGCCTGCAAGGGTATCTCGCCACCCAGATTGCCGATTCGCCAGGACAAGGCTTTGATGCCTACCGTATCCCTGCTCAGCCCGAAAAAGGAAAAATCGGCGTCCACCTTATCCTCGGGACCGGGAAAAGCCAATTCAATTTCAGGCTTGGTGTTGTCTATTACCAATAGTATGGGAGTCAGACCGATGGAACCCACCCCATCGACAGACCGCAACCAGATGACCATTGGCCCGTCAGGCAACTCCTTCGTATCTATGGGTGCATTCACGGACCGGTTGCCCGTCTTCTTATCCAGCGAACCCTTTGCGGCCGTAAAAGTCCGGCCTCCGTCCAGCGAATATTCAACGCTCACCACACCGTTCGCGTCGTACACATTGCCCCGAAGGTTTAGTTTTCCCGATACGAGGGTACCGACGACGGGTGATTCCGCAGTTCCAAACGGAACATGACGGTCCATGTCAAAACTCAGCATGCTTTCCGGACCCGTCAAGCCGTTCACGTCGACGCCGCGCACCCGAAGTGTGCGTCTGCCATCGTCTATGTTACCGCCCTTCAAATACCATGACCAGAACTCCTTGCCCTCCGTTTCCAACCATTCGCCATCGTCTATTTTCAGCTCCACCCTGGCGACGCCGTCGTCGTCGATACAGGTCCCCACTATGTTCAGATCTCCACCCACACGCATGCCTGCCAGGGGATTCGAAATGATGGCGATGGGGAGGTCACTTTTAGGGTCCACGTATACATTGATGGGTCCGGCGATGGTGACGTTTCCCGCAAGGTCGCGTCCTTCCACTACCAGATTGTAGGTGCCCGGTTTTTTATCGGCAATATCAAAATTCTGTTCCCAGTTCCGCAAACCTTTGGCATCGACCAAGGGTGTCTCGCCCCGCCCGGCAGCGAAGGCCGGGAAAGTTCCCAGAAGGATAAAAACGATCAGGAACGGGCCGGGATATATACCCTTCACAAGCAAGGATTTTTTTTCCGGTGTTCTACAGCCTTTGATCATAGACAGCACTTCCATTATCTAAGTATCGGATGCCTATTCCCGAATACCGAGGTTGATTTTATACTAGCAATTATCTATCCAAGCTTAAACCCATATCAAACAGTCATTTAGGGATACCATGCCGTAGCTTCCCTACACTTTCAGGCGATTTCGACAATCCGGTCGAATGCCCCATTGCTTCCTGCACTGCTTCCTGCATCCCGGCAAGTCGTGTTATCCTTATAATCATGCGTATTGCGGTTGCACAAATCGATTCCATAGTCGGGGATTTTTCCGGAAACGCCGAAAAGATCGCCACCTACGCCGCACAAGCCCGTGGGAATTACAACGCGGACCTTGTCGTATTCCCCGAGCTCGCTCTTTGCGGGTACCCGCCCATGGACCTGCTCGACCAGGACAGCTTCGCGGAGGGCAACGTCCGCGCCCTGCGTTCGCTACAAAGGAAACTCATCCCCGGCATAACTGTCGGCGTGGGTTTCGTCGGCCGTAATACACGCGCCAGTGGTAAACCCCTCACCAACGCATATGGCTTCATTGCCGACGGCCGGATGATATTCGTACAGGAAAAGACGCTGCTGCCCACTTACGACGTATTCGACGAAGCCCGTTACTTCGAACCCGCGGGCGAACGCGCACTATTCCCCTTCATGGGCGAGCGTATCGGAGTGGCGATCTGCGAGGACCTGTGGTGGGAGACCGAATCCACCCCTGGCATGCGTTACGGTCTGGATCCCGTGCGTGAACTTTTGGACCATGGCGCAAGCATGATACTGGCTCCCTCGGCCTCGCCCTATTTCGCCGGCAAATTCCGTATACGTAAGAAACTGGCGCAGAATCTGGCCCGCCGGGGCGGTATTCCCGTGGTCTACATAAACGCCGTGGGTGCCAACGATTCCCTGGTCTTTGACGGCCGCTCCTTCGTCGTTGTCCCTGGGGATTCCCCCGCCATCGTCGCCGAAGCCCCCGGGTTCGAGGAATCCCTGCTCCTCTGGGATTCCAAGGATAAGGTACCGGCCGTCGCAGTGGAACCTGATCAACAAAACGAACTGGACACCATTCGAAGCGCCCTGGTAGCGGGCATCCGCGGGTATATGTCCAAGTGCGGTTTCAGACGCGCCCACTTGGGACTTTCCGGTGGCATCGACTCAGCCCTTGTGGCTGTGTTGGCAGCGGAGGCTATCGGAGCGGAGAATGTGACTGTTTTTGGCTTGCCCTCGCGCTATTCCTCGGAAGGCTCCAAGGACGACGCGCGGGAACTGGCAGAGAACCTGGGCATGCGCTTCGTACTGCTCCCTATCGAAAAACCCTTCAATGCCTATCTGGAAACACTTGAGGACGTATTCGAGGGCAAACCCTTCGATCTTGCGGAGGAAAACCTGCAAGCCCGGATCAGGGGAACGCTCCTCATGGCATATTCCAATAAATTTGACTCCATGCTGCTCACCACCGGGAATAAAAGTGAGTTGGCGGTGGGGTACTGCACGCTTTATGGGGACATGTGCGGAGCCCTCGCTCCCATTGGCGACCTTTTCAAGACCGAGGTGTTCGCCCTTTGCCGCCGCATAAACGAGAAAGCCCGCGCCACGACCGGCTCGCCGATCATTCCGGAAGCCACCCTCACCAAGCCACCCTCGGCGGAACTCCGCCCCGATCAGACCGACCAGGACAGCCTGCCGCCCTACGACGACCTGGACGCGGTGCTTGCGCTCCACCTGCTGGACAACCTTTCCCGCGCGGAAATTGTCGAACGTGGCTGGGACGATGCCCTGGTTTCCCGGGTCATTCGCATGGTTGCCCGTGCCGAGTACAAGCGCAGGCAAGCACCGCCGGTGGTCAAGGTATCGCCAAAAGCCTTCGGAATGGGCAGGCGTTTCCCCATAGCACGGGCCATCCATGAATTATGACCGACGCCTGCCCGGCGTTGACGCGTCCGGCGGGCTTCAGCTATCCTGCACCAATGAAAGTATGGGTAAAATTGCTGATAGGCTCGGTTCTGGGAATCGCCTTGGGATTGCTGCTTCCCCACGAAAATGCCGCATTGGTCTCCGCACTAGCCTGGGCCGAATCGCTGGCCATACGCATAGGCCGTTACGCCCTCACACCCATCCTGTTTTTCTCGTTGGTGATAGCCATCTATGAATTGCGCCAGGACCTTCGCATGTGGGGCGTGGCCTTCCGCACCATCTTCATCATCATCGTATCCTCATTCCTGCTCATAGGCGTGGGGCTTGTAGTTGTCATAAGTTTCCCTCCGGCCAGGATCCCCATCCTGATCGAGGGCCAGAAGGATGCCATTGCCCTGAACCTGCTCACGGGCATCCAGGAACTCTTTCCATCCAACGCCTTTTCGGCGCTGGTCACCGACGGCTCCTACCTGCTGCCACTTTGTGTCCTGGCGTTCTTTCTGGGTGCGGGCCTGTCCTTCGACCGTAGCTACTCAAAACCGGTAACAGCCCTGATGGACTCCCTCTCCCGCATTTTCTTCTACGTGTCATCCTTTTTTTCCGAAATCCTGGGTGCCGCCATGATCGTGCTTGGTGCCTACTGGGCAGTACGCTTCCACACCGCCATGAACGCCGATGTATTCCTCGACCTGGTCATCCTGCTCGGCATCCTGGCTTTTGCCCTCATCTTTATAGTGATCCCGGTTTGCCTTTATACACTGGGTCCAAAAATCAATCCCTGGAAACAACTCTACGGAGTCGCGGCTCCTGCCCTTGCCGGATTTTTCTCCGGAGACATCAACTTTACCCTTCCGATCCTGCTTAAACAGGCCAAGGACAACCACGGGGTAAAACGTCGCTCGAATACGGTCAGCCTCGCCTTGTTCGCCGCATTCGGCCGGGCGGGAAGCGCCATGGTGGCGGCGGTTTCGCTCATTGTGATCATCAAGTCCTATTCCAGCCTGGGGGTTACCACGGCGGACCTGCTCTCCATAGCCGTGTCTGCGGTTGTCATTTCACTGTTATTGGCAAAGCATCCCGGTGACGGGGCGTATACGGCCTTGGCTGTCCTGTGCGCCACCTATGGTAGGGGTTTCGAGGCGGGTTACCTCATCCTGAAACCCATAGCCTTTTACCTGATCGCCATAGGCACCCTGCTGGATGTCGTCATTGCCGCGCTGGGCACCTACGCGGTGGGCAAACTGTCGGGCTTTCAGGAAGACAAGGAAGCGCGGCACTTCGTCTAAGACGCTTCTCACCAGGCTAGTCCGAAGAATCAGGGGACCCGCAGCAGGTCTCGGGGTTTGGAACCCTGACTGGGACCGACTATGCCCCGCTCTTCCATCTCTTCCACAATACGGGCAGCCCTGTTGTAGCCTATCTTGAGCCGCCTTTGTATGTAGCTCGCGCTCGCCTTGCCCTGTTGCATCACAATATCCAGGGCCTTGTCGTACATGGGATCGTCACCTTCGGAAAAAAGGCTGGGACTGCTTTCCTGGTCATCATCGTCGTAGAAAATCTCCTCGTCAATGTAATCCGGCTCGCCGAGGGTCTTGACGTATTCCACCACCTTTTCGACTTCCTCCTCTGATACGAAAGCCCCCTGCATGCGGATGGGAAAGGGATCCCAGGCGCTGGCGAACAGCATATCGCCCCGTCCCAGGAGTTTTTCCGCCCCCACCATGTCGATGATGATCCTGCTGTCCATCTTCGAAGCTACCATGAAGGCTATACGGCTGGGGATGTTGGCCTTGATCAGGCCGGTGATGACGTCTATGGACGGACGCTGGGTGGCGAGCACCAGATGGATGCCCACGGCCCGGCTCATGGCCGCGAGACGGGCCACGGTGGATTCCAGCTCCTTGCCCGTAGTGGCCATCAGGTCTGCGAATTCGTCGATCACGACCACAATATAGGGCAGGTGCTCGGTGGCGATGTTTCGCTCTTTTATGCGCTTGTTGTAGCTGCGTATATCGCGCACTCCCATGGAATCCAGCAGGGCATAACGGCGTTCCATCTCGAAAATACAATATTGAAGCGCCTGGAACGCCCGTTTCGGCTCCGTTATCACCGGCGTTAGCAGGTGGGGAATATCGTTGTACAGCTTCAGTTCGACAATTTTAGGATCGATCAGGATGAGGCGCACTTCGGCGGGGGATTTCTGGTACAGGATGGAAAGTATCATGGAGTTGACGCAGACCGACTTGCCCGACCCCGTAGAACCAGCAATCAGTAGGTGCGGCGTCTGGACCAGGTCCAAGGTCTGGGCCTCGCCGGTTATGTCCTTACCCAGGATTACCGGTATCTCGTGCTTTTTCCCGTCCTTGTGAAGCTCGCCCTCTATCATTTCCCGAAACGATACGATGTTGCGCTTACGGTTGGGCACCTCGATGCCTACCGCATGCTTTCCCGGAATGGGTGCGACAATACGCACCGAAGAGGCAGCAAGGCGCAACGCGATATTGTCCTGCAGGTTCACGATCTTGGAGAGCTTGACACCCGGAGCCGGCAATATTTCGAACATGGTGATGACCGGCCCCTTGCGGATACCCGTCACCTCGGCCTGGATGTTGAATTCTTCCAAGGTTTCCTTGAGTATCACCGCAGCGTCGCGGGTGGCCTGGTCTATGACCCAGTATTGGCCATCGGGGTATTGGGTAAGTACACCGTCCACCGGTATGCCGTAGGG
>Ga0172379_10003414_pt1 | contig 25377 bp, 27 predicted proteins | sample GrowelOW334metaG_FD_119756 | JGI IMG/M metagenome (GOLD analysis project Ga0172379, IMG submission 119756) | Groundwater microbial communities from an aquifer near a municipal landfill in Southern Ontario, Canada - Groundwater well OW334 metaG | ecosystem: Environmental > Aquatic > Deep...
GCGGCGCTTTTCTTCGTCTTCATTTTGGGCATGACGCCTTCCCTCTCGTTATTTCTTGACCTTCTGGCTGAGCACCATGGACATGAAACGACCCTCCATAGCGGGGGGTTTGTCCATTACGTAATCGCCTTCGATCCGCTTGAGGACATCCTTAAGGACATCCAGTCCGAGTTCGGTATGAGCGAGTTCACGGCCGCGAAAACGGACCGTTACCTTCACTTTGTTGCCTTCAGCCAGAAAGTCGCGGACATGCTTCGATTTGAAATCCAGATCGTGATCATCGATCTTGGGTTGCATCCGGATTTCCTTGAGCTTCAGGAGCTTCTGTTTCTTTTTGGAGTCCCGAACTTTTTTCTCGTTTTCGAATTTGAACTTGCCGTAGTCCAATATCTTGCAGACAGGAGGAACCGCCTGAGGGGCGACTTCCACCAAATCCAAAGCTTGTTCCTTGGCCATCCGAAGCGCTTCGAGCGTGGGGAGTATACCCTGTTGCTCGCCGTCGTCGCTAATGAGACGAACCTCACGCACACGGATCTGTTCATTGATCCGCAAATCCTTGTCCGCCAACTGACCTCCTCGTTCGTCATTGGCGCAACGGGGCGAGCGCCGACAACTTATCAGTAACTATATCAAAGGTTTGCGGCCCATGTCCAGTAGGTGCAATAAACAGATAAGCCTTTATCCGGGTCTGCTCGGCACCCGTTACTACCCTTGCGGCGGCTTGTATCCCATGCTACCTTTCCTTTCATGAGCGTTTTCAGCTTCCTTTTTTTACCTCTTTTCGCCCTATTCTATCGATCCTTGGTCACCCTTTCCGGTGGTACGACGTCCTGGAAGGGTGTTTCTTCGGGTTTTGTATTGGGTAGTATAATTTCTGTCCTTAACCGCCTGGTAGGGCATGTGTGGATGCCACGAGGATTTGGACTCGATGCCTTCTTCGCCCAAGTACTATATGGCCCTTTCTTGATTGTAATCTTGCCTGTCTTAACCTTTTTCTTGTTAAGAAGTATTTTTTATAAGCGGAAAAAACGGGTTGAAGCTACAGATCCCGATGAAATCCTCAACTTTTCCTTTGCTTGGTTGATTCCGGTACTCGCCATCCGCACTCTGGAGTGGAGTACTGTTCCCGACCCGGTCAACCTGGTACTCGTCCCTGTACTCTGCGTGGCACTCCTTCTATCCCTTTCGATATGTATCAGGGCGCTGGAGGGCATCAGTATATTGATAATCATCGCAGCGGTCTTGGGTTTGCTCATATTTTCCTTTTCGGCCAGCGTCGCTCCTTGGGGCTTTATCACACACCGTTTCTGGATAGGCATCGCCGCAACCGCGGTAAGTCTGGTTGGTGCGTTAGCCCTGGAGCTTCCCTTGATGTTCCGAATTCATGGCGCCCATAAAAGAAGGAAGGCCGAAAAAAATACAATTTCCGAGATGAGCGAAACGTTACCCCAGGCCTGAATACCAAACCCAGACAATTATAAAGCCCCCTGCAGTTAATGGCAGGGGGCTTTTCGTTTTTTTTGCATAGGCACTTTCGGCAAGGTTGATGTGTTACATTAGGGATCAGGCGCGGCCAGCGGAACCCAAGACATCCACGTTTTTGTGCATGTACAGCTTTTTAAGCTCGTCACGGGCTGGACCTAGGTACTTGCGTGGATCGAATTCATCCTTCTTCTCGGCAAAGACCTTGCGGATCAGGGCGGTCATGGCCAATCTTCCGTCGGAGTCGATATTGATCTTGCATACGGCGCTCTTGGATGCCCTCCGCAGCTGCTCTTCGGGAATGCCTACCGAATCCTTCATCACACCGCCGTATTGTTCGATCATCCGTACGTATTCAACCGGAACCGACGACGAACCGTGAAGGACGATCGGGAAACCGGGAATCCGTTTTTCGATGGCTTCAAGAATGTCGAAGCGGAGCGGGGGAGGAATAAGGATGCCGTTGGCATCTTTGGTGCACTGCTCGGGTTTGAATTTTGTTCGACCGTGGCTGGTTCCGATGGAGATGGCCAACGAATCGACACCTGTTTTCTTGACGAAGTCTTCAACTTCTTCTGGCTGGGTATAATTGCTGTGTTCGGCGGAAACATCATCCTCGACTCCGGCCAGAACACCCAGTTCGCCTTCGACCGATACATAATCCTTCCGTGAATGGGCAAATTCACATACTTTTTTTGTAAGCGCGACGTTTTCATCGTAGGACAGATGGGATCCATCTATCATGACCGAGGAAAAACCAGTCTCAATGCAATCCTTGCACAGCTCGAAACTATCACCGTGGTCCAGGTGCAATACGATGGGGATGTCGTATCCCAATTCGTGGGCGTATTCGACAGCTCCGTGAGCCATGTGGCGAAGAAGTGTCTGGTTGGCGTATTTTCGCGCGCCAGAAGAGACCTGCAGGATGACGGGGGACTTGGTTTCCACACAGGCTTGGATGATGGACTGCATCTGTTCCATATTGTTGAAGTTGTAGGCTGGAATCGCGTAGCCGCCGGCCACCGCTTTCTTGAAAAGTTCTACGGTGTTTACGAGGCCCAGTTCCTTGTAGCTGGTCATGGGGACACTCCTTATGGTTCGATTAGGTTGAGGCGATTCTAAGCGTCGTGGCTGGCTTGGTCAAGGCGGCTGGACTTGCGATTTTGGCCGCTTGACCTCATATCTTGTCGGGACTAATGTAACCACGATGGCAAATTCCCTACAAAATCAGCCGATACCTTCCTTTTTACACCTCAATGTCGTGTTCATCCTTGCGCTCGTATTGCTTCTTGTAGGCGTGGCTTCCCTTTTTACATTTCGCCATCCACTGGTGATCGTAAGCGACGATGCCTTTGAAGCCCTATACGGAGAGCGTCGCGCAGCCAACGCTCGCATCTCGATCTCCCTCCGCCTGTTTCGTCCGGTCCGAAACGCGATGATTGCTCCTTCGGCTTCGGCGGAAGCCATTGCGGATGCGGCTGAATTAGCGGGAAGAGGGAGGGTTCCGGTGTGTGTTCTCTATCCCGACCGCTATCTGGCAGGCGCCCGCATCTACTCGACGCGCTTTCCAGGGCGAAAGGTATTTGTCATTGGTGATCGGCCTGAAATGACTTCCCAAGGAAGACTTGGCGATACCCGGGCAACCACGGTAAGCGAAGGGCCGAACCTGATATTTTTTGGCCCTGACCGCGAGAATGACCTATATCGGGCTGGAATGATTGCCGGATTCATGCCGAAACAGGGCCGGCCGGTCGTTCGGTTCGGATCCCCCTTCAATAAGTCGCTGGAGGAAGCGCGTTTTGCTTTCAGCGCGGGGCTTGCGGCTTCGGGTTCCAACAATGATCCTCTTTTCCTGCGCCCTGGCGATCCCTTGCCTGTTTCCGCGGAGAACATTTCCATCCTGATAGATGGGGCACCCTATTCGGGCTTGCCTTCAAGTGCATGGATTTCTGTCCCACGGTTGGTGTTTTCCTGGATGGATCCGGAATTTGCTGATGTGTCTGTCCTGCTTTTTATCGATGACTCTCCTTATTCACTTGCTGCCGCGGCCTTTCATAGGGGTGTGGGGAAGACGGTCAGGGATCTTGCTCCTTCCGGATTTATCCTTACGCCAGCCGGATATGCCGTCCCGGGTCTTGCGAAAGCCCTGCGAATGATGGCTAAATCATCCATACCGTGAAAAAGCAGACGATTGCTGAGCGGTATTTCCTTTCGAGCGTTTGACAAAGCATAGTCAAGGAAATATAATCAGACCGACCTCGAATCCGCGATGTTCGGCAAAAGGAGTATGGGATGAAACACGGCGGTTTCAAAGCTGCTTGCCTCGTGATCTCGACATGTATTGCGGTCCTCTCCGTCCACGCGGACGAAAAGACCGTAAATCTGGAGTCCCGAGTCCTTGAAAGTTTCGATGGCGAGTCCCCGTATGTTTGGGAAGTCGTCGCCAGTAAATTCGCGACCAAGAACGACGAGGATACCTTCCCGAAGGTATCTTACATCCCCGCTTGGCCTGCCGCTCTGCATGGTTCCAACAAGGAAGGGAAGGATCTTAAAACCCTTGGTGTATGGGGCCGTTTTGATAGGAAGGGATACAACTGGATAGATGTATTCCCCATGGCGAAGGACGCCGCTGAAGGCGACGAGCCTACGGAAATCCCCATTCCCGGTCGAGTACGTGGTCTTGATCTCTGGGTATGGGGTTCCAACTTCAACTATTACCTTGAAGTGTACCTAAGGGATTTTAAGGGTGTCGTGCATATTATTCAGCTCGGCGACTTGAATTTCGAGGGTTGGAGAAATCTGCGCATCAACGTGCCGGACAATATTCCGCGGTCCCAGCGGACCCTGCCCAAAATGCAAGCCCTTTCTGTCGTGAAGTTCCGTATCTGGACGCGACCGACCGAGCGGGTTGATAATTTCCAGGTTTATTTTGATCAGATCAAAGTGCTTACCGATACCTTCGAATCCTTGTTCGACGGCGATGAGCTTGCCGATACCGAACGTGTCCAGGAGCTTTGGAGCTCCGGATCTTCGAAATAAGGCATAAGGAGACATTCATGAAACGAGCCTTCGTCGCTGTCGCCTTCTCATTGGTTGCAATAGGTATTTTTGCCCAAGACGCAGAACTTGGAACACCGGATCCTGAGAAAGTCGGGGTGGATTCCGCGCAACAAAAGCTCAAGGAAGTTTCGGTAGATAAATTCGAAAATGCCGGCTTCTGGATTTCGAACATGTCAACGGATGAAGGGTATACGACAACCCGCCTTTTTGAAGGCAGTCCGGCCGGAAAGGTTCCTGTAGAAGAGGAAAAAGACCTTAATATCCCGGATAAGTACGTCCTTGGTACCCGCATTGACTATCTACGCCGGGGTTATTCAACCTTTACAGTATATCCGGTCAGGCCCATACCGATCGAGGGCATTACCAAGACGATCTCTGTCTGGGTTGTTGGACGTAATTATAATCACAGCCTGAATATCCTAGTCCAGGATTTTTTCGGCCGAAAGTATGAATTATTCTTGGGGAAATTGAATTTCCAGGGATGGAAAAAACTGACCGTTGCGATACCACCCCAAAGTCCTGATGGCCAGAGTGGGATCGTTCAGCGCAATTATCACTACAACAACCATATGGGTATCAAAGTGATCGGATTCAAGATTAATTGTGACCCCATGGAAGCGTTCGGAAGTTATTACCTGTATTTGGATGATTTGAGAGCGGTCGCCGACTTGTTCGCGGAGGATAATAGGGATCCGGACGACATGGTCGACTCCTGGTAGGATAACCTTTATACCGTTTTAGCGAATGGCCGCCGAGAGGCGGCCTTATTTATTAAAGAATGATCTAGGAATGGAGTTATGATGATGAAAATAGAAAAAACACCTCGCCCGGAGTACAGTCCCTTTCTGAGGGGCGTTTATTTTCTTGAAAAATTACATGAACCAGACATCGATTCCATTGCATGCCTATGCGTTCAGGAAAGGTTCGCGCAGGGCTCTGTCATTTTTAAGGAAGGTGCCGCAGCGGACAAATTCTACATCGTCATGGAAGGCGAGGTGGACGTATGGAAAGATTATGGTGATCATGGACGAAGCCTGTTGGCATCCCATGGGCCTGGTCATTTTTTTGGGGAGATGGCGCTGGTCGATGAACTCCCACGAAGTGCAACCCTGCTTGCCCGTACCGACACCTTGGCTCTATCAATAGAACGGGATGCGTTCCATACCCTGATCAGATCGAATGTATCTATAGCCTTATCCGTGATGAAATCCATTTCCTTGATGTTGAGAACCTCCAACGAGGCTTTTGTGAAGGACCTGACGGAACAGAATTCCCGTCTGGAGATGGCTTACTCGGAACTAAAGGCTGCGCAAACCGACTCTTTAAGGAATGAACGGCTTTCCACGATTGGCAAGTTTTCCTCCCTCATACTGCATGATATCCGTAATCCGCTTTCAGTGATGAAAGCGCTGGCACAAATGATAGACAGTAAGGCCGAAAATCCGCTTGAAGTGCATTCGGGAATGTCACGTATGCGGGCGGAAATTTTCCGAATGGAACGGCTGGCCGCCGAATTTCTTGATTATTCACGGGGTGAAATCCGTTTGTCCCTTGGGGTCTGCACGATTCAGAATCTTTTCCAGCAGGTAGCGGAGGAAATGGAGAACAAATTCCAAAAAGCCGGCATGGTTCTGGTGTTGGAAGACAGGATTCGAGGAGCTATCGTCTTGGATGGAGAGCGGTTCGTTCGTGTGCTTCTGAATCTGTTGGATAATGCACGTAAGGCCATGCCATCAGGTGGCGAAGCGCGCGTGCTTGCCGAGCGGGTAGCTGAGGAACTTGTATTTACCGTCTCCGATACCGGGGAAGGCATGAGCGAGGCGGTACAAGCCAGGGTCTTTGAGCCCTTTTTTTCCAATTCCGGTAGGGGCGGGACTGGACTTGGGATGTTGATCGTAAAAAATATTGTTGAAGCCCATGAGGGATCGGTGGAAATATCTTCCAGGGAAGGTTTGGGGACCACGGTTCGTATATCCATACCTGCAAAAGTTTAATATGTAACAGGTACGTTTTTTTGAGGTGATTCCCGATAAAGCTTCGCATTGCCTCTTTTACCCGCAGGTTGGATGAGACCCATCCTACTTAGGACATAGAGAACCTTGCGCGCCAAATCAGGTCGAATGGAACAGGCTTTTGCGAGTTCGGCGGTTCCGAAATGTTCCTCCAAGCCGTAGGGCAGAAACCTGCGAAATGATTCTGCGCCTTCGAGAAGAAAGCTCTGGCCTATCGAGATAAGATCGCGTTCCACGATGCTGACCCCTCCCCGTCGCCATGAACCACAACCGTTGGCGATTCTGGTTTGCTTTTCCTCGACGAATACCACTTCGATGATCAGGTTTGGGGTGAGTGCTAACCTTGGTGTCCCGACAATTACCCGAAAAAGATCCCATTGGGTGCCTTTTTTGGGGCTGCGCCTGATCCGTACACGGTTTCCTTCCTTGTCGAAAAGGTCGATTACCCGGGAGACCACGATGGGATGTACAATACGTACACGGGAAATGTGGGCCAGGCTTATGAATTTTTCTTGGACAGGCGCGAAATTTCCCGTCTGTACCTCAATCAGCTCTCCGTCCCCTCGTTGGGCGTCGCACACATAATTGCCAATTTCCTTTTCCATCTTGCCATCAGGTCCGCAATAATGGGCTTTCAGGGAAGCATGGAGACCTTTTTCTTTTATGGTTCCGATCCCTTCAGTGACGGACATAGGCATTCAATTCCGAAGCGCTGACGAGTTCCAGCCGATGGTAGTGTTCTGTGGCGTTTCGTTCTTCCCGGATACGGATACCGGCTACCTTGAACGCGATAATTCTATTGTCAGCTAGGGGCAGAGGCAAGGTATGTCCGTTCAGGTCCACTAGTTCACCAATACGCAAACGACCAGGTATTTCCTGGACGTCACCTTCCGGAAAAATGATGAAATATTCTTCGAACCGCATGCTGCAAGATAACGCGTATCTGTCATTTCTGGCAATGCGCCTAGCGATGATCTATACGAGCGTATAGTAGTTTTGATGATGCAATTTTTGATTGATCTTTTTATTTCTCATTGCGTATTGACGGATGAATTTATCGTGTTAATAATGTAGATTAGTGGGAGAAAGTGGGAGAAAATAGGAAAAAGTGGAATGGAGTTGTTGACAGGTGAGTTTCGGAACACATTAGATGACAAGGGCAGGGTGAGCCTCCCCGCCAGACTCCGCTCGGAACTACCTGGAAATTTCCTGGTCCTAACCCAAGGTATTGACCGATGCCTCTGGTTGTTTCCCCCCGAACAGTGGAAAATCCTTTCACGGAAGCTCATGGAAACCACTTCCCCCTTTCAGGCACGGGCAAGATTGGTTCAACGACGCATTATTGCCCCAGCGCAGGAAATTGAGATTGACAAGGCTGGCCGATTGGCTGTGCCCCAAAGTTTGAGGGAATTTGCTTCCTTGACAAAGGATTGCGTTATTTTGGGCATTGAGAAATACGTTGAGATTTGGGATACGGAGCAATACCGCGTCTATTGGGAAGACAACGAAGCCGAGTTCCAGGCGGCTGCGGAAGAATTGGGTTCGGTGCTGCTATGATGGAAGAAACGATGGAAGTCATCCACACACCGGTACTACTCGAGGAGACCATCTCCTGGCTGGCACCCCGTTCCGAGGGTGAACTCATGGTGGATGCGACCTTGGGCGAAGGCGGCCATAGTCTTGAATTCTTGTCCCGTTTTCCTTCATTGCGCATCATCGGTGTAGATGCGGATCCTGAAATATTAGCCCGTGCCCGTGTACGGCTGGCAGCTTTTGGGGACCGCATACATTTTTATAATGGTTGGTCCCATGATTTTTTTGCGGATCTGCCAGGGGAAATCAAGCGGCCGGATACAATCCTGATCGATTTGGGCGTCAGTCTCTTTCATTATGAAAAGAGTGGCCGCGGTTTTAGTTTCAGACGCGATGAACCACTGGATATGCGTATCGATACGAGTACGGGTTCCAGTGCTGCAGAATTGATAACACATATGGGTGAGAAGGAATTGGCGGATTTGATATATGAATATGCCGAGGAGCGCTTTTCCAGGCGGATTGCCCGGGCCATCGTGCTTGAACGGGCTCGTGGCAAAATTGAGACCACCGGTGCGTTGGCTTCCCTTGTGGGTTCTGCTGTCCCTGCTGCTTACCGCCACGGCCAGATCCACCCGGCAACGCGAACTTTTCAGGCTTTACGGATCGCTGTAAACGGGGAATTGAGCCGGTTGGAAGAATTATTGGAAGCTGCATTTCGTGCACTTGAGCACGGCGGCCGCCTTGGCGTTATTAGTTTTCACTCCTTGGAAGACCGGATTGTCAAAAATTTCTTTCGGGATAGGAACAAGGACTGTATCTGTCCTCCCGAAGCGCCGATATGTACTTGTGAGGGTCGACGTTTGCTGAAAATCCTGACAAAAAAAGCCATTCCTCCGAGCCCGGAAGAAGCGGACCGGAATCCACCGTCCAGAAGCGCCAAATTGCGTGTAGTAGAGAAACTGCTCGAAGAGGACCAGATAAAATGACTAAGCGCCCCCTTTTTTACTTGATGGCGCTTGCAATACCGGTAGCCTTTGCCTTCAATGCGTGGCAATCCGTCGCGTATGCGGAGATTGCGAGGGAATTAAAGGTCCTGGAAAAAACCCAGTCTGAATGGATAGAAAGCAACAAACGCCTGATTGCGGGTATTTCGGTTCTTTCTTCATCCGAACGCATTGAGCAATTGGCGATCCATGATTTGAAAATGAAAAAGATCCAGGCCGAATCAGTAACCCACATAAGGATTGCGCCGGGTGGGGGTAGTGATGGCTGAGGCGGTGTTGATGACCTTGGTGGAGCTCGCCGAGGCAGTGGATGGTCTTGTACGCACTGGTAAGGTCGCTCATGGAAACTTGAAGGATGCATGTTTCAGCTCGGTCAGGATAGATAGTCGTGCGGTAAGGAGCGGTTCCTTATTTGTGGCTCTGGCGGGGGAGAAGCAGGACGGGCATGATTTTGTTCCGTCGGCCTTCAAGGCAGGGGCGTCGATAGCCTTGGTTTCCGCTTCCCGCATGGAAAGGGATGGCGCATCCCTTATTGCCGCAGCTGAAAAAGCGTCCGGATCCTTGGTCGTGGTCGACAATACCTTGCATGCCTTACAGTCTGCCGCTCAGTCGTACGTATTGCGTTTTCCTTGTTTGAAACGTGTAGGCATAACCGGTTCATCGGGCAAGACAACGACGAAGGAACTTGCGGCTGCCATGATCGGCATGGAGCGCCGGGTAGTCATGAATGAGGGAAATCTGAATTCGGAAACCGGACTGCCGCTTTCGGTTTTCACGATAGACGAAGCCGATGAAGTGGGAATATTCGAATTGGGTATGAACCGACAGGGTGAGATAAGCGAATTGGCTTCCGTCCTTTTTCCTCATTTCGCCTTGGTTACGAATGTTGGTACTGCCCATATCGGTATTCTCGGTAATCGTGATGCGATTGCAAAGGAAAAAAAGGAAATATTTTCCCGCTTTGATGGAACCCAGGTGGCCTTGATCCCGGAAGAAGATCCATATACCGCTTACCTGGCATCCGGTGTGCGGGGCAAGGTCACCTTCTGGGGACCCAAGTCGCTGAAGGCCTTTGGAGGAGCGAGGAGCCTGGGTCTCGATGGAACCGAGCTTGTCTGGGATGGGGTGCCCGTACGTCTTGCCTTGCCCGGAACACATAATCTTCATGATACACTGGCAGCGGCCGCGATAGCAGAAGCTGTCGGCGTGTCGGCAAAGGCAATACGGGCTGGCATCATTGCTGCCAAACCCCTTTTTGGCCGTGGCGAGATACTTCAGGGCAGGCCGACTGTAGTGCGCGACTGCTATAACGCCAATCCGGAATCCATGGAAGCCGCGATCTCTTTCTGCGACACATTGGAGTGGCCGGGTAGGCGCGTGTACGTAATAGGGGCCATGCGCGAGTTGGGATCCTCTGCAGAAAAAGCCCATGAGCGTCTGGGTGAGTTTCTGGCAGCTTCGAAAGCGGATGAAATCTTCCTTTTTGGCGAGGAAACCAGGGCTTCGGTTTATTCCCTGAAAGGCAAAAAGGCTTTTTTTCAAACAGAAGACCTTGATGGCCTATCGGCTCGGCTGGCAGGCACGCTCAGACCGGATGATCTGGTCCTGCTCAAAGGTTCGCGGGCACTTGCTCTTGAACGTCTGGTGGAGCACCTTCCGGTGTTTCCGGCCGGTGATACTCCGGCCGGGAAAGGAGATTAAAAATGCTACTGGAATATGTATACCCCTTGGTGAAGATATTTACACCCTTCAATGTATTCCGCTATCTGACCTTCCGCGGGGCCTATGCAGCGCTGACCGCACTCCTGATCGCCTATCTGTTTGGACCACGCATCATTATAGCGCTTCAGCGCCTGAAGGTTGGCCAATCGATACGTGAGGATGGACCCGCCACGCATCTCAAGAAGGGTGGCACGCCTACAATGGGCGGAATACTGGTGATCCTGGCCGTCACGATCGCGGTGCTTTTATGGCAGGACCTGAAGAATTTTCATGTATGGTTGGCTACCGCTTCTTTCATAGGATTTGGTGCGATCGGATTTTTGGATGATTACCTGAAAGTAAGTCGTAAGAATTCAGACGGACTGCCTGCCTGGGCAAAACTAATGCTCCAGTTTGCTGTCGCGACATCGGTTGTGGTGACTCTGTATCTGGCTGGGGACGAGCGGACGAGTTTTCTGTACCTTCCATTTTTTAAGAATCCGGTACTGGATTTGGGAATGTTCTGGATTCCCTTTGCCGTCCTTCTGCTCGTGGGAGAATCCAATGCAGTAAACCTTACGGATGGCCTGGATGGTTTGGCCACAGGCTTGGTGATCCTGGTATTCATCACCCTTTCGGTACTGACCTATCTTTCGGGCCGCGCGGATTTTTCCGAATATTTGGGCATTCCCCTCATACGGGGGGCGGGTGAGCTGACGGTTTTCTGCCTCGCAATGGTGGGAGCCAGCGTTGGCTTTCTCTGGTTCAACGCACACCCGGCGGAAGTTTTCATGGGCGATGTGGGCAGCCTGGCCTTTGGAGGCGCCATTGCCACCGTTTCACTGATTATAAAGAGGGAGATCCTGGTACTTATCATAGGCGGAGTCTTTGTGCTGGAGGCGGCTTCGGTGATGATCCAGGTGGCTTCCTACAAGCTGACCAAAAAAAGGGTCTTCAAAATGGCTCCCCTGCACCACCATTTTGAATTGTCGGGCTGGGCGGAAACCAAAGTGGTTGTCCGCTTCTGGATTCTTGGAGGCCTATTTGCGATCGTGGCACTCTCCACACTGAAAACCCAATGAGTGACTACCGGTTCAGCATCGAACGAATCAAGGCTGCCCGTCCGGCCGACCCGATCCTGATCATTTCGGTAATCCTGTTGATCGGAATCGGGCTGGTCAGCCTGTACTCGGCTTCCACTGCTTTTGCTGGGCGATTTTTTGACGATGCGAATTATTTTATCCGGAAACAGATTATTTTCGGGCTTATCGGATTCGCTCTCATGTTCATTGCGTCCTATGTCGATCTGGCATTCGTTCGTAAATTGATCAAACCCTTGATTGTATTCACATTCGTCCTCTGCATCCTCACCTTCATACCGGGCATAGGGATGAGCAAAAACGGTGCTGCCCGCTGGATACAGATAGCGGGGAATTCATATCAGCCTTCCGAAATGGTGAAGCTCGTCCTTCCCCTTTATCTGGCTCACATATTTTCAAAGAAGGAAGAGCGGTTGGGTGACGCCTCGTCCAGTGTAATTCCGCCTGCGATAATAACAGCGTTATTCTGCCTTATCGTATACTTCCAGAATGATTTTTCCAGTGCCGCCTTCCTTGCATTGAATGCCCTTACATTATTTTACCTGGCGGGCATAAAAATTCGGCATTTCTTAGCTATCGTTGGCATTTTCCTTCCCTTGGGCATGCTTCTGGTATTTACCAAGGATCACCGTCTCCAGCGTGTCCTGAGCTTCCTCTCCCCCGAATACGATCCTCAAGGAGCTGGTTTCCAGGTTCGTGCTTCATTGGATGCCTTGGCCAGCGGTGGTTGGTGGGGTAAGGGTTTGGGTCGGGGAACAAGGAAAATTGCCAGCGTCCCCGAGATTCATTCCGATTTCATCCTTACGGCATTTGGAGAAGAATCTGGCTTCATCGGAGTACTGCTTTGTTTCACCCTTTTCGCGGTTTTTGCCGCAAGGGGTTTTCGTATCGGATCGCGTTCGAATGATTCCTTCAAACGCCTTTTGGCTCTTGGTTTGACGATAATGATATCGAGCCAGGCTTTATTGAATGCAGCGGTCGTTGTGGGCGCTGTCCCCGCTACGGGAATTCCCCTGCCGTTTTTTTCGGCAGGGGGGTCTTCCCTGGCGACAAGCATGTTGATGATAGGATTGCTCGTGAATATCTCACGGGACACCGAATCAAGTGAGGTTGGCAATGTCCGATAGCAGACTACTGATCGACGAAACGCTTGCGCCGGAGGTAGAACCATCGGGCAGGGCCGAACGTTACCTTAAGCGTGCGGTTGGCATTCTGTCTCTGATTCTGGTAGTTGAGTTGGTGTGGTACCTGGCGATTATTCCCTGCATGCCCCTCAAGCAGGTTGACTTTATCGGAGCCGAGGGCTTGAGCCGTACCGATCTGATGGCTGTGAGCGGATTGGGGGCCAAGAGCTCTTTCTTCTCCCTTCGCAGGACTCTTATGGAACGGGGGCTTGAAACCATACCGGCCGTTGAATCGGCCAAGGTGATTTCGCGTTTTCCCGATGGAGTGAGGATCGAACTTGTCAGGCGGAGCGCGGTTGCCGTCTCGCTTGCCGAAGCCGAAGGCCGGACCGTCTTGTTGGCTTACGATCGGAATGGCGTGGTATTCAAGGTGGGAACGGCCGCGGACGTTTCCTTTCCGAATGCCCCTGTCGTTTCGGGTTTGCGTTTCGAACAAGCCCAGGAGGGCATGCGCTTGCCGACCTTCCTTTCCGGTTTCCTGGATGACCTGGCTCGCTTGAGGCGGGAATCTCCGGCTTTGCTTGAGACCCTCTCGGAAATTCGCGTAGTCAAACGCGCTTACGATGGATACGAATTGGTGCTCTATCCGGCAAATCGGCGGGTACGCGTCAGAATAGGTCCGGAGTTGAATCAAGAAGCCTTACGGTATATGATGCTGATGCTCGACGTGCTCGATTCAAAGGGAATAGAAACGGATGAGCTTGATTTTCGAACGGGTACGGCCTCGTACCGAGCGAAGGAGGGCTGATCTGACTAACGATGGATTGGTTGTCGGCCTCGATATCGGCACGACGAAAGTGTGTGCGATTATCGGTGAACGGAATGAAAACGGCCTTCTCGAGATTACCGGTGTGGGCGTGAGCCCCTCTACCGGCCTCAGAAAGGGCGTTGTGGTTAATATCGAATCTACCCTCAGATCGGTGGCCACCGCGGTCGAAGCGGCGGAGATGATGTCGGGTCGGGAGGTGCATTCCTGCTGGACCGGCATAGGTGGGGCCCATATCGAAGGGCTCAATTCCAGGGGTGTAGTCGCGGTTACGGGGAAAAGCAAGGAAACCCGCGAGATCGGAGAAGCGGATATCAACCGCGTCATTGAAGCTGCCCGGGCTGTAGTCATACCCATGGACCGGCAGGTCCTGCACGTCATCCCACAATCCTATATCGTGGACGATCAGAAAGGCATCCGCAATCCTTTGGACATGATAGGCGTCCGCTTGGAGGCTGAGGTCCACATTATCACCGGTTCCGTTACCAGCGCACAGAATCTGGTAAAATGCGTAAACCGTGCGGGGTTCCGGGTGGACGATCTGGTGCTCCAATCCTTGGCAGCAGCGCGGTCTACCCTGACCAGGGAAGAAAAGGAATTGGGCGTGGCCCTCATCGATCTTGGCGGTGGTACCACCGATATCCTGGTTTTCCACGATGGTTCTCCTTTTTTTACGACAACGGTGCCCGTGGGTGGTTCCCAGGTTACCAGCGACCTTTCCATACTCAAGAGCCTGGCTTTCGAGACGGCCGAAAGGATCAAGCTGGACGCTGGGTGCTGTTGGGCACCAAATGTGGAAAAAGGAGATGAAATCATCGTTCCCGGCGTTGGCGGCAGACCGCCCATGCCCATACCCCGAATACAACTCTGTTCCATCATCCAACCGAGGATGGAGGAAATATTTGCCCTCGCGAAGGATAAGATAGATCGCCTTGGCCTGAATCGTCCGCTTGGTGGCGGAGTGGTCCTGACTGGTGGGGGATCTCAACTGAATGGAGTGGCTGAACTGGCGTCGGAAATATTCCGCATGCCCGTGCGTATAGGGGTTCCCATGTCCTTGGGCGGCCTGGTAGAGGAATATCGGAGTCCCGTTTACTCAACCGCTGTCGGTCTCGTCCTGGAAGGTGCGGACAGACAGGCTGAGAGTGGCGTGGAACCGCGTGCGAGGGAGAAGGGACAATCGCCTTTGTTCGGAAAATTGGCGGACTGGCTGAAAAAAGAATTTTTCTGATTGAACGGACGCTGGAGTGGGATCCGGCGTCGTAGCGATGAGAGTCGCCGTAAAAAGTGGGGGGGGAACATGGATCAGCTCGAAGTACTCGACGAACGGACCGCAAGTCCTACGATTATCAAGGTGATCGGAACGGGAGGTGGCGGCTCGAATGCGGTAAACCGGATGATCGCCTGCGGTTTGCAAAATGTACAATTTATTGTAGCGAATACGGATCTACAAGCACTTGCCTTGTCGAACGCACCGGTAAAATTACCGTTGGGGTCGAAGCTGACCGGTGGTTTGGGCGCTGGCGGGAAACCGGACGTGGGCGAAAAGGCCGCGGCGGAAGATCGGGAAATGATCGCCAACGTGCTGCGCGGAGCCGATATGGTTTTTGTGACCGCAGGTATGGGTGGCGGTACGGGGACCGGGGCAGCTCCGGTCATCGCCCAGATAGCGCGGGAACTGGGTGCGCTTACCGTAGGTGTGGTGACCAAGCCTTTTGAATTTGAAGGGCGCTATAAAATGCGCCTTGCAGACGAGGGTATTGCAAAGATGCGGGAAGCGGTTGATACGCTTATCGTCATACCCAATCAGCATTTGCTTAAGATTGTTGAACGCAATACGCCTATCAAGCAAGCCTTTCTCATTGCCGACGACGTACTTCGCCAAGGCGTTCAGGGCATCTCGGATCTAATAACGGTGCCGGGCAATATCAATATCGATTTTGCCGATGTGCGTACCACCATGCAGGGGCAGGGAGACGCGCTCATGGGCATTGGACTCGGAACCGGGGACAATCGCGCCGTGGATGCGGCGACGAACGCCATCAACAACCCCTTGCTCGAGGACTGCCGGATTGAAGGCGCGAACCGCATACTGGTGAATGTTACAGGCGGCGAGGATTTCTCGCTGACCGAATTCCAGGAAGTAGTGAGCATCATCACGGCCAACGCCGATTCGGACGCCTTGATCATCGTCGGGAACGCTTTGGATCCCAGCATGCAGGATAGGGCCCAGGTAACTGTGATCGCCACAGGTTTTCAATTGGATAATAGCCGTGCAGCTGCAGGACCCAAAGTTGTGGAAGCGGTTAAAAAGGAAGACGGCGACTTCATCCGCTACGACGAATGGAAATCCATGACAGAAAAAAGCAAGCCCCCCGCGGAATTCCTGTCATACCGGAATTTTCGCGAAGACGACCTGGACGTACCCACGGTAATCCGGGATCGCAAATTTACAACGGAAAAAAAGGAAGCGTAATAAAATGGAAGGACGGCGCCTGCTTGAAGGCTACCGCTCCCGCCTTATCGCGGTGGAGCGTCGCTCCCCGCTTACCGTAGAAGCATACCTGTACGAATTACGCCGTTTCGTCCAATGGCTCGAAAAGGGCGGCCTGGACGCGGCGACGGTCGACTCGAAGGATCTGATACTATACCTTGTGGAACGCCGCGCCGAAGGTGTGGGTGACCGTTCACTGGCCAAGGCGATTTCCGCGTTGCGATCCCTTTTCCGGCACCTGATGGACGAAAGGGTCCGGTTGGATAATCCGGCGGCAAACCTTGAACGACCCCGCAGTTCCCGGCACCTGCCCACGGTGCTTCCCAGGGATAAGGTCGAGGATTTGCTTGCCGCTGTCGATACCAAGGATGCGCGTGGATTGCGCGATCGCGCCTTGTACGAGCTCGTATATTCATCGGGTCTGCGCATATCAGAAGCCTCAGCCCTGGATCTTGCGGATATTTCCTTAGGTGAGCGGATAGCCCGCGTTCGTGGAAAAGGTGGCAAGGAACGGTTTGTACCTTTCGGCCCGCAGGCGTATGAATGGTTGAAAGTATACCTTACGGAAGCCCGGCCTGCCATTGCCAAGGCACGACGCAGTGAAGCCCTATTCCTGAATAGGGATGGCCGCCGGCTATCACGAAAGGGTATCTGGAAGAATTTCGCCGCCCTTGCGAAGCTCGCAGGGACCGGTTCGAAGGTGCATACCCTGCGCCATAGTTTTGCCACCGACTTGCTTGCAGGAGGCGCCGATCTGCGCTCGGTCCAGGAACTCCTGGGGCACGCCGATTTGGGGACCACCCAGATATATACCCATGTGGATGATGCGGCCTTGCGGGCGAACCACCGTCGTTACCTTCCCGTGCTGGGCGGTCACGCATAATGAAGGAAAACGCAAGCACGAAGCGGGAAAAACCCGTACTTGACGGGAGGAACACCATGACTTCCCGAAACGAAAAGACCAACCCTATGGCGCCAATCAAATCCGAGGCGAAAGGGAAACCCGAGACAAGAAATAAATCTGAGACAAAAAAGAAACCGGTTCTCATTATAATTTTGCTTGTACTCATCGCGGCAGCCCTGGGCTTTGGAGCCTGGCGGTGGCTGAGACCCAACAGCCTGGCAGATCGGATTGTCGAGTTGGGTCCCGGAGGCGCGCCCCCCGAAACCATCGAAGGTTTGCGGCGGGCTATAGATTCCTACGAGGCGCGCTTGGAAGAGCGCGTCAAGATGAGCGCCCAGGCCGGCATTTACTGGAAAATACTGGCTGTACGCTACATGGACCGCAAGATGTTCACAGAGGCACTCGAAGCCCTGGAGAGTGCCATTTCCTATTTCCCCGAGGATGCGACCCTTCATTATCTGACAGGTGTGTCTGCAGGGGTTCTAGCCAAATCGGCACTGGACTTTTCCGGAACGGGCAGCTCCCGAGAGCGTGATCGGTACTACGCCTTGGCGGAGGCAGGATACAAACGCGGTATTGAGCTTGACCCAACCTATGCGCGTCCGCTTTATGGCCTTGGAGTCCTGTACGTATTCGAACTTTCACGCCCTGCCGAGGCTATTCCCTATCTGGAGCGTTTTCTGGCGCTGCGCACCAAGGATACGGACGCCATGTTCGTACTGGCCCGCGCCTATTATGTGAGCGATCGTGCGGAAGACGCCCTAAGCTTGTATGACCGTATTCTGATGGGTAGCGTGGACGCGGAAAAAAAGGCGGAAGCCGAAAGAAATAAGAAAATCGTCCTGGAAGCGTTGTATGGCACGCCCTGATTTGTACCTGGCCGTGGCGCGCGTACCCTTTCTCAAGGCGCGCGAACGCATACTCCTGGCCGAAGCCTTGGGCGGTGCGAAGGATCTCTGTCGCCTTGCTGCAGGGGATGTGGAGAGCATCATCGAACGGTCCCTGGCAGGTAAAAGCTGGGAACCCGCCGCGTACCTGGCGATGGCGGAGCGGGACGCCTATCTTGCTTCCCGGGGGGGCATCTCCTTTGCTTCCTACGGCGCGGGAAATTTCCCTCCCCTGCTACGCGAATTGAGCGATCCCCCTGCGGTGCTTTTTTTCCGTGGCAGATTGCCCGATCCCGAACGGCCTTTGGTCGCCGTAGTGGGAACCCGGGAACCCAGTTCGGAAGGCGCGATGCAATCCTATGAATTCGGCCGCGATTTTGGCCGTTGCGGGGTCGCGGTGGTTTCCGGACTTGCCCGGGGTATTGACGCGATGGCCCATCGTGGAAACGTGGAAGCCTGTGCACCTTCCGTCGGGGTGCTGGGTTCCGGTCTGGATCAGGTTTTTCCCGCCTCAAACCGGACCCTCGCGAGGCGCATGATAGACTCGGGTGGTGCCTTGGTTGGCGAATACCCACCGGGGGAGCCTCCCCGCAAATGGAATTTTCCTGCAAGAAACCGGATAATCGCCGGACTTGCCCGTTCTGTGGTTGTCATCGAGGCTCCGGCAAAATCAGGTGCCTTGATCACTGCGGATTTTGCCTTGGAGCAGGGGCGGGACCTGTGGGTGGGTAGTGCCGGCTCCGCATCGCGTTTGGGAGAGGGCACTTTAAGGTTGGCTGGCGAAGGCGCGTCGATTGCGGAGGATGCCTACGCTATCGTGAAGGATTGGGGCTTTCCCATCCCTCCGCGTGAAGCTGATCGGAGGATTGATCCAAATGGAGTTGATGGACAATCCAGCCTCAAGACCGCCCTTGCATCCTTGGAGAAGCAACTGGGATTCCCGGATACAGCGATTGCTTTATATAGCACCCCTCGCAGCGACCCCTGCCGCGATCCCTCCATCGTCCTCCCCTTTGTTCCTTCCAGTATCCCTGACGCCAAGCTCATGGGGGGGGCACGATGAGTACTGCCCAGAAAAAAAACGAAACCGGAATTGTCTCGGAGAGGCTCGCCGATTATCTTGCATACTTGGAATTCATCCGGAATCTTTCGCCCAGGAGTGTTGCGGCCTACCGGCAGGATCTGGCGGAGTACGAAGCCGTGTGCAGGATTGCGGGCATGGATCCCGCCTGTGCGGGTTTGGCAGAGCTGCGTGCCTTCATCGCGTGCCTGTCCGACCGCGGTGCCGCGGCCTCCAGTGCGAACAGGTCCCTTTCCGCAGTACGCGGTTTTCACCGCTGGCTAGTCCGTTACCAGCATCGCACGGATGATCCAACCAGCGCGGTACGGAACCTTAAGGTTGCCAAAACCTTGCCATCTTTCCTTTGGGAAGATGAGATGTCCGAATTTGCCGCATTACCGGAAAAAATGGGCATCCTCTGGCCCCTACGGGATACCGCACTGGTCGCGATCATGTATTCAGCCGGCCTTCGTATCTCGGAAACCGCCTCTCTCCAGTTAAATACCCTCGACGCGGACCTTTCGGGTGCGCGGGTTATTGGCAAGGGAAATAAGGAAAGGAAAGTGTTCTTTTCGGCACAGGCACGCGATGCCCTTGCGGCTTACTTACCGGCCCGTTCTGCGGTGATAAAAGCCGAGCATCCAGTGAAGGAGCTTTTTGTGAACAGCAGAGGCGGGCCTTTGAGCGTGCGGGGTATCCGCTGGATCGTAGGTCGCTATTCTGATCAAGCCGGTTTGCGGAAACCCGTGTATCCCCATGCGCTGAGGCATAGCTTTGCCACGCATTTGGTGAATGCCGGTTGTGACGTGCGGGTAGTACAGGAATTATTGGGCCATGCGAGCCTGTCCACGACACAACGCTACGCGCATGTGGATATCGAGAGACTCAAGAAAGTATATGCAGCGGCGCATCCCCATGGCGGAGCGCAGGGGCTGGTAAAACAGGCAAGGTTAAAGACCGAGGAGCAAGGAACATGAAGGTACGCAGCACGACGATCATCGCGGTTCGCAAGGACGGAAGGGTCGCAATGGCCGGAGACGGCCAGGTTACGGTAGGTAATACGATAATGAAGAGCAATGCGCGCAAGGTACGACGCCTGCTGGACGATAAGGTACTCTGCGGTTTCGCGGGCGCCACGGCGGACGCGTTTACTCTTTTCGAGCGCTTTGAGGTCAAACTGAAGGAATATTCGGGCGATCTTACCCGCAGTGCTGTCGAATTGGCCAAGGATTGGCGGACGGATCGGGCTCTGCGGCGTCTGGAGGCCATGCTCTTGGTGGCCGATAAGACGAAAACCCTGCTCATATCGGGGACCGGAGACGTGATCGAACCAGCCGACGACGCCTTGGCCATCGGCTCGGGCGGACCCTACGCGTACGCCGCGGCACTTGCCTTCCTGGACGCTTCCAGCCTGACAGCGCCGGAAATCGCCGAGCGCAGTCTGCGCATCGCCGGCGGTATCTGCATCTATACCAACGACCGAATCGTGGTCGAGGAGCTTGCCTAACCATGACCGATTTTGACCGGCTGACGCCGAGACAGATAGTTGAGGAATTGGATAAATACATAGTCGGCCAAAAAAAGGCAAAACGCGCCGTCGCCGTCGCCCTGAGGAATCGCGTAAGAAGGCTGAAGCTTCCGCAGGATGTAAGGGACGACATCGCACCCAAGAATATTCTGATGATAGGCCCGACGGGAGTTGGAAAGACGGAAATCGCCCGGCGTTTGGCCAAGCTTTCAGGGGCGCCTTTCATCAAGGTGGAAGCCACCAAATATACGGAAGTGGGTTATGTAGGCCGCGATGTGGAATCCATGATCCGGGACCTGATGGCCGCCGGTTTCCAGATGGTGAAGGAAGAGATGCGTGAAACGGTAAAGGCCGAGGCCGAGCGCCGTGCCGAGGAGGCCCTACTGGACCTGTTGCTGCCCGGTTCGACCAAGAAGCCCGCAGCCCAGGGCAGCGCGAATTTTTTGAATTCCCTCCTGAGCGCCGCCCAAAACACTTTTGGTACGGCTGGACAAAATGGCTCGCCTACTGCAAGCGCCGCATCTGCAGGTGCTTCGGCTTCTGGTGCTGCCCCTACGGCTACCCCGTTTACAGGGTTAAGCCTGAATATTCCAGGACTGGAACAAGACGGCATGGAAGACGTTACGGCAGATGCCGTATCAGCTCAGGGAACGGCTGGAACTGCCGCCGGAGACGAGGGTGGATCCGCAACTTCGGGAGCGGCCGCAGGTGCCGGTCCTTCGGAGGCCTCCGGATCGACCCGTGAAAAACTTCGCGCCATGCTGCGGTCGGGAAAACTGGACGAGCGGACGGTGGAAGTATCCGTGCAGCAGCAGGTGCAGATGCCCGCGATGGAATTATTTTCCGGCGGAAACATGGAAGACCTGGAGTCGGGCTTTTCCGGTCTGGCCGGGCTTTTTAGCGGCGGGAAAAAACGCAAGCTGGTGAATGTCAAACGCGCCAAGGAAATACTTTTTACCGAGGAAAGCGAAAAACTCGTGGATCGGGAACGGGTGAGCGAGGAAGCACGGCGCCGTGTGCAGGAAATGGGCATAGTCTTCCTGGACGAGATCGACAAGATCGCCAGTCGTGGTGACAGGGGGGGCGGGACGGACGTATCCCGGGAAGGTGTCCAGCGGGACATATTGCCCATAGTGGAAGGTTCGGTAGTGAACACCCGCTGGGGTGCGGTGGATACCTCCCACATCCTTTTCATTGCGGCGGGTGCCTTCAATGTGAGCAAGCCTTCGGACCTTATTCCCGAATTGCAGGGTCGCTTTCCCCTGCGCGTGGAACTGGAAGCGCTGGGAAAGGCCGATTTCATCCGCATATTGACGGAACCCAAAAACGCCCTGACCAAGCAGTATACGGACCTTCTGGCCACCGAAGGGGTGGAGATCAGTTTTTCCGAGGACGCGGTGGAGCGCCTGTCGGCCATCGCCGCCGAGGTGAATTCCCGGATGGAGAATATAGGAGCCCGCAGGTTGCATACCATCATGGAAGCCTTGTTGGAGGAACTTTCCTTCGAAGCCCCAGATGTGGCACCCGCCAAGGTGCCCATAACCGCCGCTTACGTGGACCAGCGGCTTTCAGATATCGTCAAGGACCAGGATCTGGGCAGATACATACTGTAAACCGGCGGGTACCTTTTGCCGATGATTGAAGAGGAAGCGGACCAGGAGGCTTGAGGGTGAAGATGGTGAATGATTTTACGAAGACAGTGGATCTTCTCCAACGCTCGATGGATGCCAGTGTCATACGTCGGGAAGTCATAGCGAACAATATCGCCAACGCCGGCGTGCCTAATTTTAAACGGAGCACGGTGAACTTTGAAAGCGAATTGAAACGCGCCTTGGACAGCGAGGACACCAAGCCGGTCATCGATCTTGCCTTGACGAATCCCAAGCACATTCCTGCCTGGCGGGAGCTGGATTATAAGAACGTCCAACCACGCAGGGTACTCGATTATGTGTCGACAGCCAAGAATAACGGCAACAATGTGGATCCCGAAGAAGAAATGATGGCCGCCCTGAACAATCAGCTCATGTATACGCTGATGGCCCAGGCGCAGGCTTTCGAGTTTGGCCAGGTCAATCTGGTCCTAAGGTAGGTTAGGGTATGGGACTTTTCAGTTCGATCAACATAGCTTCCACCGGCATGAGCGCCGAACGCCTGCGTTCGGATGTGATCGCCGATAACGTCGCAAACGCAACGACTACCCGTACCGCCGAGGGCGGGCCATTCCGCCGCAGCCGGGTCATCCTGCGCCCCAACACCGAACAACCGTTCTGGCGTTCCCCTTTCCTGCCCGATTCCATGGACGGCGGGATAGGCAAGGGCGTACGGGTTGTCGGTGTCGAAAAGGATACCGCCCAGCCCAAGCTGGTGTACGATCCCACCCACCCGGACGCGATAAAGACCGGTCCCCGTACGGGTTACGTCGAAATGCCCAACGTGAATATCGTTACCGAAATGGTGGACCTGATCGCGGCGTCCCGGGCGTACGAGGCCAACGCATCGATCGTAAACGGTTCCAAATCCATGTTCCTCAAAGCACTTGAAATAGGGGGTAAATAATAAATGACCCTATACAAGCCCGAACTGGTTTCTGGTGACAAAGTCGCGATGGCACTGACCAATCCGCGTCATCTCATGCCGAACACGGTTGCCCGCCTCGGCTCGGGGGAAGCCCTGGCAAACTTGGGAGCCCGGGTGGGGGCCGATGCGGCCCTGCAATCGGGGAGCTTCGAGGACGCGATGCTCAAGGCCCTTGACGCGGTCAATACCGATCAGCAGGACAGTACCGCCCTGATGGAAGAAATGTTGATAAATCCTGATTCGGTGGACGCCCATGACGTGACCACCGCCATGGCGAAGGCCAATCTGTCGCTTAACATCACCCGTGTCGTGCTGGACCGTATGGTCCGCGGCTGGAAGGAGATAATCAACGCGCGCTAGTCCGTGATCTCCCTTGCGAAAGCGGGGAAAAGGTGCCTGGCCGGCATGCATAGAATGTTCGAAGGACGTTCTTCTGGGGAGGGGAACATGCTTGAATGGTTAAAGAGAATCCTTGATCAGATCAAGGGGCTGTGGGGCAAATGGACGCTCGTCCAGAAGCTCATACTCATCGGTATCATGGTTGCGGCCATCGTCGGCGTGGTGTTGCTTTTCGCCGTTTCCTCCACTCCCACCATGGTACCGCTTATCGACGCGCCCATACGGGATGAGACCTCGCGGGACCGCATCATGACCCGCCTGAACGAGGAAGGCGCGCGCTCCAGTGTAAACGCGGCTGGCATCATACTGGTGGAGGATGAAAAAACCGCCAAACGCCTGCGCTCCATACTCATCCGGGAAGATCTGATTCCCCAGGGCACCGACCCGTGGGCCCTCTTCGACCGCGACCGGTGGACGCTCACCGATTTCGAGCGGAACGTGAACCTGCGACGATCCATAACCCAGATGGTCACCGATCACGTAAAAGCCCTGGACGATGTGGACGATGCCAACGTTACCCTGGTAATGCCGGAGACAACCCTGTTCCAGGCCGATCAGAACCCGGTTACCGCCAGTGTCATAATCACGCCCAAGCCGGGGAGCGACATCACCGATAACCGGAAAAAGATCGAAGGCATCCAGAAAATCCTTAAATTTGCCGTAGAGGGTCTGAGGGATGAGAATATCGTCATAACCGACCCCAACGGCCTTATCCTGAACGATTTTGCCGGGATGCAGGATTTTGACCGGCTGGAACTTTCCAAGCGCGAACAGAAATTGATCGCCTCCCTGGAAGCCCAATACCGCGCTACGGTGCTCAAGGCACTCCAGCAGATTTATACCACTGACCGCGTGCGGGACCTCAACCTGAAAATAACCATGGATATGTCCAAGAAAGCGGTCCAGACCGAAGAATTCTATCCGGTTACGATCAAGGCCGATAATCCGGATACGCCCTTTGACGATTCTGAATTCGCCAAGTCCATAACGCGATCTTCCTCCAACTCTTCCACCAAATGGGAGGGAACGGGTTTCAATCCCGAGGGACCATCGGGCGTGGAAGGGCAAACCCCTCCGGCGTTCAAGGATATGTCAAACCTGTACGGCAAGGTGGAGCAATCCACCCTGACGCAGAATGAGGAAATAAACAAACGGCAGATACAGGAAGAGCGGAGTCCCACCATCGACCGTGTTTCCGTCTCTGTCAATATTGACGGAAGGTGGAAAGCCAAATACGACGAGAAAGGCCAACCAGTGATAACACCGGAAGGATCGCTGGATAGGGAATATATTCCCATCCCCGAGGAAGAGTTGCGCCAGGCACAAGCCCTGGTTCAGGACTCCATCGGCTTCAACCGACTAAGGGGCGATTCGGTTACGGTGCAGAACATCCAGTTCGACCGGACCAAGCAGTTCACGGAGGAGGATGCCGAGTTCCTGCGCAAGCGCCAATTCCAGCAATCCCTATTGATAGGGCTGGCTGGGCTTGCCCTGTTGCTGATATCCTTCATAGTGTTCCGCGTCGTTACCCGCGAGCTGGAACGCAGGCGCCGTCTTCGCGAGGAAGAACTGTCAAGGCAGCACCAGATGTTGCGCGAGAGCGCCCTGCGTCAGGCCGAAGAGGAGGGCGTGGAAGTATCCATGTCCGTCGAGGAGCGCAAGCGCATGGAACTTCAGGAGAAC
>Ga0172379_10003415_pt1 | contig 25372 bp, 12 predicted proteins | sample GrowelOW334metaG_FD_119756 | JGI IMG/M metagenome (GOLD analysis project Ga0172379, IMG submission 119756) | Groundwater microbial communities from an aquifer near a municipal landfill in Southern Ontario, Canada - Groundwater well OW334 metaG | ecosystem: Environmental > Aquatic > Deep...
TATTTCATAAGAATCATTTTTTTAGTAACAATTTGATTTTCTGCTTTCAACCGATAAATATATGTACCGCTTGCGAGTGAACTTGCATCAAATTTTACCTGTTGATTCCCGGCTTGTCTTAATTGATTTCCAATTAAAACGACAACTTCTTGTCCTAACACATTATACACGCGAAGATCTACAAAACTTTCTTTTGTTAATCCAAAAGAAATTGTTGTATTTGGGTTAAACGGATTAGGATAGTTTTGGTTTACATAGAAAACATCCGGGACTAATTTATCGTTCACACCAACCGGGATTTTTCTAATAAAGGTTACATTAAAAGTATCCACGCTAGAAACGAGTGTAACCTCCGCTCCTTTTGCTTTAACAGTCCATTTTGTAACTAATGTATCAGCAGTTCCCATCCAACCAAGAGCTTTCGTACCTGTATAAGAGAAAACAGAATCGGATAAAACACCGCTGGCAAATATAGGAGACTTCAGGAGTACAAACTGATAAACTACCGCATCATTATTAAGATCAACAGCTTTATTCCAGGTCATATTCAACGTAGCGTTGGAATCTGTAATTTCAACAACCGCACTGTCTGCCGGGGTTGCAAGATGGAAATAAGGAGATGGGGGTGCTGGTACATTTTGTGTAATATCGGTATAATAACGAGGCATAAGCTGGTAGCCGTTATTTGGAGGAGTAGCTGTACTATATTGAGTAACAAAACCTATTACATTCATCGGGTAAACAGGTTCTGGTTGTCCAGCTAAGTCAAAATCTTTATCAATTCTCATTGTAAAGTTTTTATAACCATCCCAAACATTCATATTTGCATCTTTACCTACAGCTGGCCATGCAACGCTGGTCGCAGTTTTAGCTAAAGCATTAATTTTAATTAACATGCTCTCATATTTTTCACCATTAGCCATCAATTCAGCCACTGTAATTACTTTTGGTTCAGGAATGGTTCCTTTTCCTAACTTAATAATGGTTGTGTCAGCACCTTTAACTACTAATTCGGTTAAACCATTATACATTGTAACAACACCGGTTATTTGTACTAAATCACCAACTACAGGAAAAGGTGTAAGCTTTGGTTGAGAATATATATTTAAACCACCAGTTTCATCTTGAACGTAAAAGCTATTACTAGAACTACTACTTAAATTTAAGTCAGGAGTGGTTACCACTCCTTTAATAACAACAGTTTCACCAACTCTATCTGCAATAAAGTCATTATTCGCATCAACTTTAACCGCAGATATTGTTTCGGCAACTATTTTTTGAAGATCAAGGATTACAATAGGGAATGGCGCGTCGGCTGCAGTGTTTGAACCTCTAGCATAATCTGAAGTGTATAGCACTTCAAGATCAGCATCAGCATCAAGGTTAGCAATATTTATTACTTCATACTGAGTGAATTTATCATTCATACCAAAATCGATAACTTCACCTTTCCAACTTGCAGCATCCATAACATTACCACCGGTATATTCTACCCGGTAGATTTGTCCGGTAGGAACACTTTCTCTTGAACCGGTAACGAAATCGATATTTCCATCGCCATCGATATCACCAACAGCACCACCATTTAAACGAGTTCCACCAAGGGCTGTAAAATCAGCAACTGCAGCGGCAACCCAAGCGCCGTTAATCCATTTTAACATGTTAACTTTTGCGTCATACCAATCGCCAACCATAATTTCTTCAACACCATCTTTGTCAACATCGGTTGTAGAAGCAGTTAGGAAAGCCCCGTTAACAATTGCTTTTTGTGATGGATAAATGTTCCATTGCCCGTTAGCATAATCAACTCTTTGAAGATTACCACTACCGTCGAATAATTGAATTGCATTATTTGCAACAGCAATGTCCCATCTTCCTCCGGCATCCAATTTAAGAACATCAGAATATTTACCAACTGTTAATGGAGCCGTGTTAGAAGCAAGATCTCTTGGCACGCCGGTATAGAACACCTCATCACCGTAAGCGCCATCGATATTTGCAAGAGTAATCATATCCATCTGACCACCTGCACCACCAAGTACACCTTTATCTAATAAACTGGTCGTGTAACTTGCAGCTAATGTTTTATCTCCGCCATTATAAGCTACTCTATAAACTTCATCTGTTCCTCTAAAGCCAACAACAAAATCAGCTAAACTATCAGCATTTATATCGCCAACTCTTACGTTGGTGATTTGTTTGAAAGCGTTAGCAGAAAAATCTGCTATTTTGTACCCTTTTAAACTATCTGCATCAGGAACTAATACCCAAACTGATCCAGACCCCGCAGAACCATAGTCACCAGTAACAATTTCCATGTTACCGTCACCATCAATATCAGTTGTTGTTGCTGATAACCAAGACCAACCCGGGTATGCTTGGTGAGCAGCCGAAACTGTATAGTTTGTACCGTCATTAGTTATAGTTCTTTCAGTCCCATCACTCTTAAAAAGATAGATAGTACGATCAATAACAGCTAAATCGCGATAATTATTTGCGGCATCAGGAGTACCTTTTGCTTCCATTGTCCATACTTCACTTCCATCACCGTTATCCGGGATATTAGATACACCTATAACACCCCAAACTAAAGCATTAGTTCGTTCAGTAAATACAAATTCTAAAGCGTTATCATTATCTATATCGGTTAAAACACCGCGGAATGGTCTCATGTTTGTTAAAGAATCAAGTCCCATATTCCAGCCAGCATTTGGTGAGTAGGTACCATCACCTTTATCAACACCCATAACGTCAGAACCATTCCCGGGAGTTTCATAAACAACTATTCTATCCGGGTTTTCATTACCAGCGCCAAAATTGTTTACCGGGCACCAAATAACTTCACCTTTGCCGTCTTTATCCCAGTCGCCGGCGATTAAAACAGGCCAACTATTTTGGAAATCCATTCCCGGAATCTTTGTACTCCATCTAAATACCCATGCACCAGAAACTAGTTCATATTTGTACAACATAGGAATCAACTCACCATTAGGACCATCACTCCAGTCATCATTAACTGCATACAAGTCCATCAAGCCGTCGGCATCATAATCCACTCCAGTAACTACTCCACCGAATCCACCGTCAGGACTTTCAATTACATTAGTTCTTGCAAAACGGTTGGTTAGCTCAGTATTTTTTGTCATATCTAATGACCAAGTTTCAGAGCCGTCTCCAGCATCTGGAATATTAGTAACTGAAATAACTCCCATCATAAGTCCGGCTGTTGCTCCTGGCGTTTGTCTATCTGCAAAAATAACTTCTTGCTTACCATCGCCATTTATATCATACGCAACCCATTTCAAAGGACGTGTATTATAAGAGGCGGCTAAGTTCAAATTCCATTGTGCGTTTGGTCTGAAGTTACCAGCACCATCACTAATACCAAGAACATCGTTTCCATTAGCTTCAAAAACAACAATTCTAGGAGGTGTTGTATTTACACCAAAATTATTTGTGAAACCCCAAATGAGTTCTTTTTTGCCGTCACCGTCAAGGTCACCAACAGTAAGAGCAGCCCAGGAATTTTGTCTTTCATTAGGTAAAGAAGCAGCCCAAACAGAATCCCAAGATGTGCCATTTCTTTCATATTTAATAATTTGTGGGATTTCATCACCAGTCATAAAATCTGTCATTCCATCAACAGAATAAATTTCTAGTTTTCCATCACCGTCTAAATCCACACCAGATACTGTTGCACCAAAACCAGATGGATAAGTACTTGGTGGATCGATTAAAGCACTTCTAACAAATGAATCTTGAGCAAAAAGACTCGTACCTAGAAGTAAGGTTAACAAGAATAGTGTATTTCTTAGTTTGATCATAAAAACTCCATTATGATTAGTGAATAAATTAATTAATGTTAATACTTGCTTGATGAATTTCACCAGGCTGTTTAGTTGAAAAATTATTTAATTAGCGTCATTTTTTTAGAAATAGTATGTATTCCATTGTTTAAACTATAGAGATAAGTTCCGGAAGCTAATCTTGAAGCATCAAAAGAAACTTTATAAGTCCCACTTTCAAATTCAGCATCTTTCAAAAGTACCGTTACAAGTGCGCCGTTAATATCATATACAATTAATGTAATTTTTGATTGTTGAGAAATTCCAAATTCAATTGTAGTTGATGGATTAAAAGGATTAGGATAATTCTGAGTTAATGTAAATGTTGACGGATTAATTCCTTCAACTCGTTCAACACCAAGAACTGTAATTGGAATTATGGGTAACTGACCTTGATAAACCCATTTTTCGATAGTCCAGCCATAATAACAAGCAGTATAAACATTCCCTTTAGCGTCAACATCAATCCCATAAGCAGAAGTATAGCCTGAGCCGTAAGGGAATTTACCATCAAGAGTTCTATTTTGGTATGAGCCAAATGTGTCCCAATTCCATTGTGCAATATCGCATGTATCTAAAATCTGTCCGGTGTTTGGGTTGACAATATAAAATCTTCCAACTTCATAAGTAGTGCTCCCGAAATTATCAACACTAACGAAAAGGAGATTATTCTTTTTCAAGAATGCTAATCCGGTTGGTCCACATCTTGTCCCTGTGTTACTTGTATCATGAACTTCAAAATTAAAATTATTATGAAGTGAATATCCGGTACTTGGACTTCCGGTATAAAGATATACTTTATGCAGCGTATAGTTAGCAACATAAAGTAATGAACCATCTTCATTCACCGCAACATCTAAAGCTCTGCCGGTATCGGGGAGGGTGATAGTTTGAAGAGGGTTTGAAGAATGTAGATCACTCCATTGAGGTTCATCCTTAATCCCTTTGTAAACACGAACGGTTGCTTTAGCATTGTCAGCAGCATAAGTCGTAACAAATACATTTCCGTTATCGGAAACAGCTATACCATGAATGCGTTCTGTTCCAGTTTCCATACGGTATGACGTTGAATAAACGCTGTCGGCACCCATTTTAAAAACAAGAATATTATGATTGTCATCATTGCTCGTAACATAGGCAAGAGAATCGGGAGTTGCCGCAATGCCTAGTGTTCGCTTTGCTGTGATAAAATCAAATGCGTTATCCGGGTTCATCCAATCAACTTCAAGACTATCTGGTTTATAAGGGAAGAATCCTAATCTGCCGGTAGAATCTGTAGCATCTCTGTATCCAATGGGAAATGATACAGCTTTAGTAAGTGAACCTATTATAGCAAAAAAAGTATTTTCTCTTACTACGGCAACGTTAGCGGTATTGGTACCCGTAGCGTTAGCATCAGGATGGTCCCATGTTGCATAACTGCATTGCCAAATTCCGTCAAACGACTGAGCTTTGGTATTTTGAACATTGAAAAGAAATGCGAAGAACAGAAGAAAAACGAAGTAACTTTTTTTCATAAATCTTACCTTCTTTATTTTTTTTGAGAAAGGACATTCAATTTTATTAAAATATGTCATTAATGTCAAGCATGTTTACGGATTTTTCAAAGTAATATTCCTAAAAAGAATAATTTCACCTGACTACCACCATTTTTCTTGTCTGCACTAAATTACCAGCACGCAGTTGATAGAAATAAACTCCGCTTGATAATTCCTAATTCCTAACCTGGTAAACCAGAATTAAAAGGGAATAATGAACAAGGAATGTAGAATATCGAAGTATAAAAACTTCATCATTCGTTATTCCTTGTTCGATATTCAAATTAATGAAAATATTCTTACTATTTTGCACAGTCCGCCGCTCCGCCGCGGCGGAGGATTTTTGCTAACTATTTAATTATTTTAAAAGTATCATTTTCTTTATTTGCACAAAATTACCTGCACGCAGTTGATAGAAATATACCCCGCTTGAAAGTTGTCTGTTGTTAGTGGTTTGTTGTGTGTTGAATGAAACTTGGTAACTGCCCGGCGATTTCTCCTCATTCACCAACATCGCTACTTCATTCCCAAGCACATCATAAACTTTCAAAGTTACATAACTGCCGACTGCTAACTGCCAATTGATGACTGTATTCGGATTAAACGGATTTGGATAATTCTGATTTAAATAAAATACGGTTGGCTTTTGATCTTCTCCGTGAACGGAAGAAATTGAAGAAGTGAAAAAATCAATTGAGTTGGAAATAACTTTGTTGAAAGCAGAATCGTCGGCAGTTGTCTCAAGAGGAAATGCAAAATAAATTAACTTCCCTATTTTATCCGATGTACCGAATATTCCCGCGTATTGATTCCCGGCTCCTTTTCCGTTTACGTATTGCAGACATTGCGTGCTGCCACCTACCGGATTTATTTCATCGGGATAATCTTCTTCATACGTTTGACCAAAATAAAATTGACAATCACTCATCGAAGAATTTTGCACACCGCTAACGAAATTTGAACCAGCCCCATCAGAGATAAAAGTAGATTTAAAATAATTTTTATAAAAATCCTTATCAGCTGCATCTCCTTTAGATGAAAGGTCCCAGCCTATTTCACTTCCCGATACAAAAAGTTTTCCTCCGTTTTCAAGATAATTTTTTATCAACGTTTGTTCGTTATGACTAAAAGTTTCGTCAATTGTACTTTCATCACCGGAAATCCAAAAAACGGTTTCATAATTATTTAAGTGTACTATTGAATCCAACACTTTGCTGTTGCTCACCGTTTCAAAATTTTGAGAAACCGCTTGCAACGCTCTCCCATATTTTACTGCAAATGTGTGCCCGGCTCCGCGCCAGCTTCCTTCATTTCTTTTAAAACCATTAACAATTAAACATTTAAGTGTAGCTGATTTTCTTACTCCCATGCTATTCGACCAGTTGCTTTCGGCAATATCCGAACCAATCTTTTTTACACTTGCAATTCTATAATATTCAACTTCATTTGAAGTAGAAATGTTTACGGCTGTATTTTTGCACGCGTTTTCATCCAAATATAAATTCCATGTTTCTCCGTTTACCGAACGATAAATTCTGTAACCAAAAATATTTGTCGTATCGCAATTCCAGTTTAAAGAAACGTTTCCATCCGGTAGAACAATTGCTTGCAACAAATTCGGCTGACTTGCATTAGCAACGGTTTCCATGTTATTATAATATCGCGGAGTGTAAGAAGTTAAATCCGAAGCGGCATACGACCAATACGAAACGTCCCAACCTCTTGCAGAAGATTCAACAACTCGAAAATTTCCGTTTGGAGTACGATTGACAAATAATCTTACATGTCCAATTTTATGAATTGCATCTCCAGGCTTTAGTTCATCCCAAGTTGCATATTGAGTAGTAATATCCGGCATTGAACTCGTGGAAGAGTGATAACTCATCTGCCAGCATCTGCTTACAAATCCGGAACAGTCAACACCAACTGCATATGATGAAACACCGCTCGTATTTATATCTGCGGCATATTTACCGCTTGACAAACCGGCATCATATTGTGTTAACGTATTAAACCCTCCCCATTTGTAAGCTACTCGCGCGTTACTACCAACGACAAGCCAGGTTGGAGTCCTAACAATATCGCCGTCAGGTCCGGTTATGTTTTGCGGCGAAAGATTATTGGAAGAACATTTATACTGATGAAGCGCATAACTTTCACCTATTTTCAAAGCTGTTACCCTGCTTGCCGGAGTATTAACACCAAATATTTTTTGATGGAGCGGTTCTTCGATGGCTTTTAAATTGTTGTAATGAAACGTTCTTAAAAATTCCAAAGGATAAATTATTCTTGAGACAGTTGATTTTGCTAATCCGCTCCATTTAAATATTTTTATTCCATTCTCATCCGAATAAAGATGATACAAATTCCCTTCAGCGTCTATCTGAAGATCTTTTACCATATAAATAAATTTAATTGAAGGGAGTTCTAAAACGGAAAGAAAAGTTCCGCTTTTTGATAGAGTATAAACTTCCCTTTTAACATTTAAAGGAATTTGCGTTACATAAGTTTCGATAAGCAAATATGAATTACCCACAGCGTCAATCCCGATGAGATCGGCACAAGCTAAATTTGATGGGAAGTTTAGAATTGTCTGCCGGCTCATTCCCGGAATTGCTGTTTCTAATAAAAGTTGTTCGTTCTTTTCAACTTTTACTTTTACAAAAATTTCTCCGTCTTTGCTGGATAAAATTCCTCCATCATCTTTTAAAACTCTTGGCTTTCCGTAAAACAGTTTTTTATACAATGCGCTTGGATTGACAGATTTTTCTTCATCGCCTTGCATAATTTTTAGCGCTTCATTTTCGTCAATTCCCTTTACGAAATCAATTTCTCTATTACCCAATGAATGTTGATTCGAGAGTTCACTTGAAAAATATTTGTAAATCTTGGAATCATTGAATGTGGAAAAGAAAACCGAATCACTTACAACATCAAAAGAAGCGGCGGAATAATTCCCCGAATTTTCAATTCTAATTCCAAAAGGCAACTCGGCATATTTTTTTTCAAAAATTATTCGGTGAGTAACCTGCGCCGTTACAAAACTGTTTAACAGCAGATATAATGCGATCATTAAAAAATGTTTCATATTTTTTCTTCTAACCAATAGATAAGCATCTGCTCGCTTAAGGAACATATTGCTCTGCAATTGAAGTAATTTCATTTTTACTTAGGTTTATTTTAAAAGGAATTTTTTTATACCGCTGAAATTCTTTCGCGGTGAAAAGTTTTATAAATTTATTTATGTCAGCATTTTCGTTAAACTTAAAATTACCGGTTGAATCATAATTTAAAGTTTGCATCACGATACGAACAGATTTATTGACCAAATATTCGTCGGGACTTTTTCCCTTTGCATTAATTAAGTAAGCATCGGGTAATTCCAACACTTCCAATGAGTCCGGAAACTGCTGAGATATTTTTTTTTGTTTCGCTTCAACTTCTTTGCTTTTTAATTGATAATCAAGAAAAACAATTGAGACAAAGTAATTTTCCTCTTTTAGAAAAATATTTTTAATATACCCGTACTTCTCGCCGCTCAGTAATGTTATAGATTCAATAGATTTTTGTTCATCGCCCGGTATAGGTTTCTTTTCGTTTTTGCATCCTAAAAATAATAAAGTAATTAAAGGCATTACAACTAAGAGGAAAACCGTTAAAGGGTTTCGATATTTTTTAAACATTTTCAACATCGAAGAAAAAACTTGTTTATTTTTATTTGTGTAATTAAACTATAAAATTCTCACTCCTTTCACAAGAATTACTTTTTGATAATGCTATCATTTAGAATTCAATTGGGGTAATTTGTTCTAAGTTCAAAATTTAATTTTTGGAAAAATCAATGAGAACTTATATTTTACAACCGAAAATGTAGTTAATGAAGATTTATCTTTGAATCTGCCTTGACAAAAGTACCAATTTCTATGAGAAATTTCTTTTAATCAACAATCACCATAATTTAAATTAAGGAAGAACATAATGAAAAAATGTTTCTTAATCTTCAGTTTAGTTTTGCTTTTCTTTGGAGTTTCTGTTGCGCAAGTACGCATTGTTTCAGCCTATAATTATCCTACTAATGACTTAGTACTTAAGGGATTATCAAGCATTAGAGGCGTTGGATATGCTGCCGATCCTTTTAAAGACGGACATTCGGCAATTGTAGCCACAAATTATAACGACCAGGGACACGTTCATGTTTTTATTAATACCGGGACTGATTCGCTGCAACTCGTTTGGACTTCTCCAAAACTTGCTTCCGGCGGCGGCGGTTCGACTCCCCGTTATGCCATGTTTGGTGATTTGGACAATGATGGTTTAACTGAAGTCATTTTCCAAAGCAGCGCTAATGGAATTATGATCTTTGAATGGGACGGCGTTCCCGGAAGCTATAATTTTGGAACTTTTCCTTCTCAAACTATTGGAAGCGATTATTTAGCTAACGCAACCGGGAATTGTGAATACATGGAAACAGAAGACATTGATGGTGATAACGAGAATGAACTTCTTGTTGCTTATAACGCAAGTTCTAATGCAACAGATGCTTACTATTCTATTAGTGCAACCGGAGACTGGTCAACAGATAATCCTGGTTTTTCCAGTTTTAATGTTGAATATAAAGGAATTAGAACAAGCCTTGGAACATGGGGTTTAGGAGGTTCTCCCGTTGCAATGATCGCTGCAAATTTAGATGGAACCGGGAACAAAGAAATTCTTCTTCACAATTGGAATTTGAAAAATGTGACACCAATGAGAGTCCCGGCAGCAAATACTTATGAGTTGGCTGACACTACCAATCATAAACAAAATATTTTACTTGGTGGAGCAGAAGATGATGTTGCTTTAATGGGTGGGATGGCTTACGATATTGATGGAGATGGTCGTGACGAAGTTTATTTGCCAACATATCCATCAGCAACTGGTGCACATAATGGCTGGGTTCATATGATCTCTTATGCACCGAATCAAAGTGTAAGTGAAATCGATTCCACTAATGTTACCGTTCTTGATATGTCCTCCGTTTTAAATTCAGCAACGTTTGGATATGGATACGGGGATATCGACGGTAACGGAAAGAAAAATATTTACATCAGCGGTGGTTCTTACGGAAAAAATATTATTACTGCGGAATTCCAAGGCGGCGATAAAACAGACCCGGCAAATTGGAATTACTCGGTCCTTTATACAGGGGATTCAACTATTCTCTCTGCTATAACCATAAAAGATTCTGCCGGTGTTATTGATACAGCTAAAACAAAAAACACTGCTTTTGTTTCAAAGATGTATGCTCGTAATACTGATTTTAATAAAAATGGAAAAGAAGATATGATTCTTCCCTATCAAGCCTTAGAAGATAGTATCGTTTTTAAAAATGTAGTTTGGAATGCGACCACGCAGAACTTTGATACAAAAGACTCATCTAAGATAATTAATCCAAAACGTTGGGGATTAAGAATTCTTGAAAAAGATGATGCTGTTGGAATTTCTGCTAAAGACTTAACAGTAATTACTCCGGAAGATTTTTCTCTTGAACAAAATTATCCGAATCCTTTCAACCCGGAAACGACTGTACGGTTTTCGCTTCCAGTAAAAAGTACAATTACATTAAAAATTTATGATATGCTTGGTAAAGAAGTTGCCACTCTGCTCAATAAACAAGAGCATGATAAAGGAACATTTGAAATGAGATGGAACGGTACAAATAATTTTGGTCAGAAAGTTTCCAGCGGTAATTACGTTGCGGAATTAAAGTTCGGTAATTTCTCTAAATCAATTAAGATGACGCTGCTTAAATAATTCTCATCCCCTCTTAAATTAAAATCGTAACCTTAATTTCTAAAATTGGGGTTACGATTTTTTTATTCTACTAATCAATACTGCGGATTTAATCGCTTTTACTATCCGTTAAAATTTCCATTCTCGAAATTATTCAGAGAATAAATAAGTTTTTGAAAAAATCAGTGAAAAGTTTAAATTCAATCCAAGATTAGAATTTATAAGGTTTTCTCCTCTACTCTTTTCTATTTTGATGTACAGTTTTCGTAAGATATTTCTTTCGTTTTTTTAATCAATTATTACATTAACAAAAATTAAGGAAGAACATAATGAAAAAATGTTTCTCAATCTTCAGTTTAGTTTTGCTTTTCATCGGGATGTCCATAGCGCAAGTGCGGCTTGCAACCGCTTATAATTATCCTCCTAAAGATACAGTGCTTAACGGCCTAAAAAGTATTAGAGGCGTAGCGTACGCTGCCGATCCTTTTAAAGATGGGCACTCGGCAATCGCCGCTACAAATTATAACGACTTGGGACACGTACACGTTTTTATTAATGCAGGAAACGATTCACTGCAACTTGTTTGGACTTCCCCGCGGCTCACTGCTGGCGGCGGCGCTTCTACTCCACGCTATGTTATGTTTGGTGATCTGGATAATGATGGCTTACCAGAGATCATTTTTCAAAGTAACAACAACGGAATTTTGATTTTCGAATGGGATGGTGTTCCCGGAAGTTACAATTTCGGCACAGTTCCTTCTCAAGTTATTGGAAGTGATTACTTAACCGGCGTTAGCGGGAACTGTGAATATATGGAGATCAGCGACGTTGACGGCGACAATGAAAATGAACTGCTGGTAGCATATAATTCTGCTCCTAACTCGAGTGATATTTATTATTCAATTAGTGCCACGGGAGATTGGTCAACAGATAATCCGGGATTTTCAGGATTTAATGTTGAATATAAAGGAGTTAGAACTGATCTTGCGAAATGGGGTTTAGGCGGCGGAACACCTTACGCTATGATTGCAGCAAAACTTGACGGTACGGGGAAAAAAGGTATTATTCTCCATAACTGGAATTTAAAAAATGTAACTCCTATAACCGTACCAAGCGCAAACACCTATGTTTTAGCTGATACCAATACTAATCAACAAAACATATTTCTTGGCGGCGCTGATGATGATGTTGCGTTATTTGGAGGCATGGCTTACGATATTGATAAAGACGGAAGAGAGGAGATTTATCTTCCAACGTATAGTTCAATTTTTTCTCATCGCCCTCTCATCCATATGATTCACTACGAAACCGGAGACAATACTGCTATAATTGATTCTGCTAAAAATGTTTTTACTCTTGATTTAGGTAGTCTCTACACACCTGATATGACGAATTGGTTTAACTGTACATACTCAATGGGATATGGAGATATTGACGGAAACGGGAAAATAAATTTATACATCTCCAGCGGTTATCCTTTAAATATTATTTCAGCAGAATTCCAGGGCGGCAATAAAACCGATATGAACAATTGGATAATTAAATCCCTTTATGCCGGTGACATCTCTACAGAACAAAATCTTTATGTTATCAAAGATTCTCTCGGACATATCGATACTACAAAGACAGCAGAAATTGCCAATATTTCAATTGCTGCTAAAATCTTCGGACAATTTACTGATTTCGATAAAGACGGCTTAGAAGATATCATAATTCCTTATCAATCAATTATCGATAGTATTACAGTTAAACATTTAGTCTGGAATACTTCAACAAACGCCTTTGATTCGACAACTTCCAAAGTTCTTAATCCGAAACGTTTTGCTTTAAGAGTTATTGAAAAAGATAACTCAGTTGGAATTTCTACTAAAGAGTTGACGATGATAACTCCTGAAGATTTTTCCCTTGAACAAAATTATCCGAATCCTTTCAACCCGGAAACGACTGTACGGTTTACTCTTCCTTTAAAAAGCATTGTTTCATTAAAAATTTATGATATGCTTGGAAAAGAAGTTGCCACTCTGCTCAATAAACAAGAGCATGATAAAGGAGCCTTCGAAATGAAATGGGACGGAACAAATAATTACGGAAAGCAAGTTGCAAGCGGTAATTACGTTGCGGAATTAAAGTTTGGTAATTTTTCTAAATCAATTAAGATGACGCTGATCAAGTAATTATTCAACCTCTAAAAAAATAAATCGTAACCCTAATTTCAAAATTAAGGTTACGATTTTTTTTGACCTTTACTTTTTACTTTTTACTTTCTACTATGTTACAGCTTCTCAAATCTTCCCTGAAAGAAGCGGAGATATTTTGGTTCGTAAATCATTTTTAATCCGCGGATCTTTTTACGATCTTCATACACTTGCGCTATTGATTCTACCGTAACATCAATATGAGCTTGTGTATAAACCCGGCGTGGAAAAGTTAAGCGGACTAACTCCAACTTAGGATAATTGTGATCGCCGGTTTTCGCATTTCTTCCGGCTGAAACAATTCCTCTTTCCATTCCGCGCACACCTGAATCCACATAAATTTCAGCGGTAAGTGTTTGTGCCGGAAATTCAATTTGCTTTAAGTGGGATAAGAATTTTTTTGCATCAAGAAAAACTGCATGCCCGCCGATCGGTTCTACAATCGGGATACCATAGGATTTTAATTTATTCCCGCAATACTCAACTTGACCGATCCTTGCTTTGATAGTATCGTACTCAACCATCTCTTCAAGTCCGCGCGCCATTGCTTCCATATCTCTTCCGGCTAAACCGCCATAAGTATGAAGTCCTTCGTACACTACACAAAGATTTTTTGCTTCAGCAAAAAACTTTTTATTTCTTGTAGCTAAAATTCCCCCGATGTTAACCATTAAATCTTTTTTAGCGCTCACCCAAATTCCTTCAAACGGAACGAGCATTTCTTTTAAGATTTGCGCAATGGTTTTCTCCGCATATCCTTTTTCGCGTTCTTTAATGAAGTAAGCATTTTCAACTGCGCGCGTTGCATCAAACCACATTTTGATTCCGGCTTTTTTACAATATTCGGTAAGCTCTGAAATGTTTTGCATTGAGATTGGCTGACCGCCCGCCATATTCACCGGTCCGGCGATACTGAGATAAGGAATTTTTTTTGCGCCGACTTCTTTTACAAGTTTATCAAGTTTCTTTAAATCAACATTTCCTTTAAAAGGATGTTGACTTTGAGGATTATGTGCTTCGTCAATAATTACATCAACAAAAGTTGCGCCTGCTAACTCCTGGTGCAAACGGGTTGTAGTAAAATACATATTGCCGGCAATGTAATCGCCCGGTTTAATAAGAATTTTTGAAACCAAATGTTCCGCCGCCCTGCCTTGATGTGTTGGGACGAAATAAGGCATGCCGTAATATTTTTTTACATTGTTCCAAAGAGTATAAAAGTTTTTACTCCCGGCGTAAGCTTCGTCGCCAATCATCATTCCTGCCCATTGATAATCACTCATCGCATTAGTGCCGCTATCGGTAAGCAAATCGATATACACATCTTCCGAGCGAAGTAAAAAGGTATTGTAGGCAGCTTCTTTAATTGCTTTTTCACGTACAGCGCGAGTTGTCATTTTGATTGGTTCAACAACCTTTATTTTGAACGGTTCCGCCCAAGAGCGTTTTAAAATTTTCTTAGCCATAAAAATCTCCATTAATATTAATATATATTTTTAATTTCAAAAACTGTAAGAATGAGAAATTCCTAATTCCTAATTCTCAATTCCTAATTAAAAAAAATTATGGTTCGTCGCGCTTGATAAGTTCGAAGATCTTTTGCTTTTTAAGAAAGGAATTTTCAGAGCTGATATTTGAAAAGAGGAATATTTGAATAAAGTTTTTCATAGACTTTTCTTTGTTCTATTCAAAATTAAATTTATTAAATGAATTATGAAAGATATTTTCGTTTTATTTTATCTGGGGGAGCTAACTAAACCGCTTGAAAATAAGACACAAAGAGTAAGATTATTTCAATTGTGAAAAGATTTTTTTTCGTTTTTCAATAATATCTCCTTAAGTTTTCAAAGGAGATTTTTTATAAATGCAAAATCACCCAAAATATTTTTCTCAACATAGGTTCATTTTTGAACCTTTCCTCATACAACATTTCAATCAAACTCAAACTAATCAACATTTTTTTTCTTCACTTCGAGTGAAAGAAAGCACGGGGAGCGCTTATGAATTCGAAAGAAAAAATTCACGAAAAATTCTTTGCGGATATTTGGAAACAGCAGAATTTTGAAAAGGAGATCAAGACGTTAGAGGGGGAATCCATCCACATTTTAGCCGTGGGGGAAGAAAATAAAGAGCACTCCGGTCCTGATTTCTGCAACGCCAGAATAAAAATCGGGAATATCACTTACGTCGGAGATGTTGAAATCGATACGATGCAAAACGATTGGAAAAATCATGGGCATGTAATGAACAAACGATTCAACAAAGTTATTCTTCACGCCATTTTTTCAAACGATTCTAATCACAATCACGTCTTTACACAAAACGGTAGGAAAATTCCAACGCTTGCATTCGGGAATTATCTTTCGCAAAGTCTTTCTTCAACTATTAAAAGCGCTATTCTGCATGATAGAGAAGGACGTACAAATAAAATCCCTTGCACAGAAATAAGCGACCAGGTGAGTGATAAAGCCAAGTTGGAATTTTTGGAAGAATTGGGTTTTGAGCGATTTAAAAAGAAATGTGAAAGATTAGTTATTCGTTTAAAGGAATTGGTTTATCTAAAAGAAAATAAAGTTACCGAGCCGCTCGTCCGGTATGCGCTACCGAAAGAATATTACGATAAGAAACTTTGTTATGAAGATTTAAACGATAAATTGATCTGGGAACAACTTTTTTATGAACTGATCTTTGAAGCGCTGGGATACAGCCACAATAAAAACATTATGCTGCACCTTGCGCAAGCTGTAAATCTAACATTCTTGCGGAAGTTCATTTCAAATAATGATTTTCGTACATGTGCAGAAGCTGCATATTTTTCTATCGGTGGATTGATCCCCGATGTGCTTAATCTTAAAGAAGAAGATACTTCAGAATACACAAGAAAACTTTTTCAAAAGTGGCAGGAAATAAAAAGTAATTATGACGGACAAACCTTTGGAGAAACAGATTGGCATTTTTTTCAATTACGCCCGCAAAATTTTCCGACTGTCCGGCTTGCAGGCGGAGTTGTGCTTGTGGAGCGGTTGCTTAAACAATCATTGATTCCACCGATAGTAAAAAAAATAACTGAAATACATAAACCGGAAATATTGATCCAAAACCTTAGAAATTTGTTGGTTGTAAAGGCTGAAGGATATTGGAGCAATCATTACGTCTTTGATAAGCCTTCGAACGAAGAACTGAAATATTTTATTGGCAATACCAGGGTGGAGGAAATCCTTGTCAACGTAGTTTTCCCTTTTGCGTATATTTATTTCGAACTGTTCAACAAAAAATATTTATCGCAAAAAACTTTGAATGCTTTTTCATATATTTTTTTAACTGCAGATAATACACTTGTTAAAGAAATTTCTGAAAGTCTAAATCTGAATACCCAGTGGAAAAGGTCAGTGATCAATCAAGGGATGCTTGAACTTTTCAGAAGTTTTTGTTCTAAGGAAAGATGCAAAGAATGTAAAATAGGTGAAAAAGTTTTTAATATGGCGGAACCGGAACCAAGTGGCAATTTGTAAAGAGAATCTAATTAATCCTAATTCTTAACATGAACAAACAAGAACTTGACAGTTTGCAGTACACAATGATGATCCTTGTTTCATTCATTCCAAAGGATTTTCCGTATCATTTGAGATATCCCACATCCCGACAGGGTTAACAACTTACGAACTAATTCTTAATTTATTTGATTAACAACATCTTTTTAGTAATTATTGTACTATTTGCGGTTAATCTGTAAAAATAAATCCCGCTTGCAAATCTTGATGCATCGAAAGCGACTGAATAATTCCCTGCCGTTTGAAAATCATTAACTAAAGTCTTTACTAATTCGCCAAGGATAGAATAAATATCAATTTTTACTTTTGACTCCAGAGGAATTGCATACTTAATTTCAGTTGAAGGGTTAAAGGGATTCGGGTAATTCTGATAAAGTGTATAATCGTGTGGGATTTCCACTACTTTAATCCCGGTTGTACTGGAAACAATAACCAATGCTTTTTGAGTGAACTTTTCACTTGAATCGCTTGCAAGTACAAAATAATTTCCATCTAATTGGCCAGCAATAAAAATTCCATTTGTATCGATCGTTCCGCCGGTTGCAGACCACATAATTGTAGTAGTATATAGTGAATCAAATTGGTCTAACCCAAAAGCGATAAATTCATAAGTTTGTCCAGGTTTAATTTTTATAGAATCTGGGAAAACAACCATTTTACTTAATTGAGGGATAGAACTTAATATTTTTACTCTTGCTGCTTTTTCCAGGCTAAGAGAAGTGCTTTTCACTTTTACATAAAATTCTCCTATTTGGGATCCAGCAAAAAAAAGACCTTGATTCGATATGCTGCCGCCATCTGTACTCCAAGTTTTCTCAAAAGACATTTCTCTTCCATATTGATCCATCCCATTAGCTTGAAATTGCTGTGATTTACCTTGAACAAGCACTACCGAATCAGGAAGAAGTGTAATCTCTTTCAGAATGGGGTTGTAAACATTTATTACATGTTCTGAATTACTCTTATCGCTAGGCTCAATCAATGACTCGGCTACCAGCTTGATTCTATTTGAAGTGCCGGGAATGGTATTGGATGGGACTTTATATTTTACAAAAAAACTTGAGCCGGAACTATCTTTAAGGGAAATTATAAAAACTTTGTTCGATGTTATCCAGTCTAAAGAATCAGTAACGGTCACACTTACTTCGTCATTTATCCGGTTAAAGTTTTTAATTGATATTTCAACCGAATCGACTAGCTCACTGGTAACAAAGGATGAATCGGTTGCAAATGCAGAAATTAAGGCGACTTTATTACTCTTCCAATTTGAGAACAACACATTTCCGCTGATTTTATCACCGCTTCCATTTCCGATTCCGGAAGGACCGGTTGCACTTCCCCACCAATTATTTTCTGCTGATATTATCGCTGTGTTATTTGTGTTATTCATTCCGATTCCCATATTTCCGGCAATATTTGAATTGTTGATGGAAAAGCTTTCAGCTCCTTCATTCTTAATACCGTCTCCAAAATTGTTGGTAAGAGAACAATTATTTATAACCATTGGAGAATTCTCCATACTCATCTTTTTTACTGTCGGTGAAGATTTATTTGATCCTCCCATAAACCAGACGGCGCCTAGCGCATTTCCATTAATATGAACCCCTTCATTAAACTCACTTTCACTTGCTTTACCAGAAAGTGCTGCTCCCCAGCCTCCATTATAACTTACAATCCCTCCTTTGTAGGCAATGAATTTTGCTTTTATGCCATTATTCTTATTTCGTGTAATGATGACATTTCTAAGAAATGCACTATATGCATCAATTGCATTGCCCCCTCCAGTTGAAGGGTCTTCAAATCCATTGTTTCGCAAAATCAAGTTAAAAGCTGACACCTGTCCACCATAAGCCCATATTCCGCCAAAATCATTGCTGTCAACCCTTGTCTCAGAATTGCTGTTTAACGCAGAACTTCCGTTCGCATTAATAAAGATATTGCCATACAAGTTACCGATTCCAAGACCTTTATTTTTGGCAACTACCGCACCGTCTATTTGAACGCCGGAGTGTCCCATAATACCCCACCCGTAATTCTCTCGTACGATGCTATTGAAGCCAATTAAGCGTACTAGTCCAAGTCCTTCTATTCCCGCATTTTTATTATTCACAACTTTAACATTCTCTAATGTTATCTCGTTACCTAATATAGCGGCAAACGGTGAAATCTTATCGCTTTGATAACCGTTGTATGAAACTGAAATGTAATGAGCTTCTATTGTAGAGAATTTTGCAAATATCCCTCCTTTATTACTATCAATTCGTGTGACATAATTGGAATTCAATGCTGCATTTCCACTTGAATTAATAAGGATAGTGCCATTTGTTGCGAGTATTCCTCCTCCTTTGTTATTTACAATTTCAGCGCCATCTATTTGAATACCGGAATGACCAACTATTCCTATGTCGGAATTCTCCCGTATAATGTTATTGAAGCCAATTAAGCGTACTGCTCCTAGACCATGTATTCCCTCACTTTTATTATTCACAACTTTAACATTCTCTAATGTCAACTTGTTACCTAATATAGCAGCGAACGGTGAAATATTTTCGTTTTGATAACCATTATTAGAAACGGAGAGATTATAGCCGCTGATGTCAACCAGTTTAGCAAAAATTCCTGAACCGTTACTATCTATTCTGGTTACATAATTTGGATTTATTGGTATTGTACCATTTACATTGATTGATATGTTGGATGATGAACTGAATATTCCCGCCCCTTTGTTTTTTACAATTTCAGCACCATCAATATTGAATTCACCTCCACCTCCGGTTATACCTGAACCTTGATTCTCGCGTATCTGATTTTCAGTTCCGTTTATTTTTATAACACCGTATCCAAATAAACCATGTCCCCCATTTTTATTGATCTTTATTCTTTCCAAAGTGGCATCGCCGGGTACTAAATACAAACCCTCTTTTCCGTTGTAGGAGAGTTCAATATCTTTCCCAGAAATATTGAAGGATGTTAAATATACACCGGCAAAATCATTCTTTATTACTTCCGAATTAGTAAGCGTGATCTTACTATTTGCAGAACTACTCGTAGTTATTACACCACTAATCCCATTGCTGTTTTTTGTAATGATGCAATCATCTATAAGCGTATTATTAATTTGTTGATTACTAATAAATATACCGGCTTTGTTTGCATTGGCTGCTCCTGAAATATTAAGCCCTTTAATTGTAGAATTATTCTTTGCTATTTCAAATACATGTCCATCTTTATTCTTCGCTTGCACGATGGTAACATCCTTGCCAAAAGCTGATTTTATTGATAAAGATTTGGATACCTTTATGTTTTCCGTGTATAAGCCGCTGCATAAAGAAATGATGTCACTATCAGTTGTCAAAGAACTATTAATTGCTTCTTGAATTGATGCAAATGGTATGTTAGGCGTCTTGCTAATGTTCCAAACCGATGCTAAGGTTTGTGTATTCGAATAAAAAATATTTGGCGGATAAGGCGGATCTTTTACACCCGGTTTTGCCGGATCCGGGATAGGGACACAATTAATCTGCCCAACATGAATACTCACTTTGTATTTTTTTACTTCTGTTATGGCGTCGGGTATATATTTGTCTGCAACTTTTGAAGGATAATTAAATTTATAAAACAATCTTACAGCAAGTGTATTGCCTTCGTTTATCTGCTGAGTTGGTGAAAAAGAAATATTGGCAGCATATCCCTCTGCGTCCGTACTTATTGTTCCTTTCAATTTAGTCCCGGCATATTCAATCCAGACTTCTGTATAATCAGGTTTAAATTTCTCTACTGCAGAAAATGATATCCCTGTTAACTGCCAATCAACTCCATCAACAAAAATATTTGCTGTTGCAACTGTTAGCTCTTCATTTTGCCCTGGAAGACAGAGATAATTATCTGCCGGTGAATTTAAACTTAAAGTTAAAATAGGTTGAAAATTTGCGATCACATTTTTGTCGTTATCCATAAGTAATTGCTGTGGTTTTGTATTTCCAGTCAAATCGCCTATCCACTTATCCCAAACCCAACCGGCGGCGGCAGTCGCATCAAGTGTTACTGTTGAATTTGAATCGAAGGGGCTGCTTGATGGCGTTACTGCACATCCATCTGCTGATGCCTCAGAAGGGTTTACGGATGTTGTTAAGTTTACCTTTACTGCTACCGTCCCTTTTTCGTATTCTTTTATTGTCTTTGAATAGTTTTCATCTAGACCCCCATTTTTTTTTGTAACGAGTATTTCAATTACATAATCTTGGGGATTATATGTGTTTGATGTTTTGCTAGTGTCTTTCCAACCATTTGTAACATAATCCCATTCAGAGTGAGTCTCTGTTTCAGGTTTATCAGTAGGAGTGTAAGTATAATCCCATTTATCTTCATTATACCTTGTTGGGTTGTTAACATACTTTGTTTGATAAATTTTTGTTTTCAGTAAATTATTATCCGGTGTTGGATAATAATCATATAAATATCTCCACATTTCTTCCCAACCCGAGTTTATAGAGGAATAGTATGTGCGCTCGATTTCATTTTTATCACTATTTGTGTTTTTAAAGGAATAGTATATACGCTCGATTAAATTCTTATCATCGTTATAAAGATAACTTTGCTTTCCTACATCTACCCAGGTATTGTTCGTCCAAGATTGTATTAATTGTTCAGTCTGTTTATTTGTTCCTTCCAAATATGTCATTGAATACTTGTAATATGTTTTCCATACCTGATTAACATAACTTTCCGTAATGTAAGAAGAGACATTACCTTGAGCGAACTCATAAGTATAACGTGAATCCGGTACCCATGCAGAATTAGTATAATTTTCTTGAAGCCATTGCCCGGTATTATTATTTTCATTATAAGTATAAGTGCTTTGATATTTAGGATCCCACGCGCTTCCATTCCACGCATAAGTAATGTTATAATTACTTGAACTACTATTGTTATAATCGTAATCTATTTTAGTGTCATTAACCCAAGCATTTCCATTCCAACTTTGATTGATAACAACATCCACTTTATTTTGGGGTGTATAAGTATATACGCTTTGATAATTGTTTTCCCAGTTATTCGACTTCCAATATTGAATTGCACTACTCTTTGTGAGGTAAATGTCCTCAGCTAATTTATTCAACAACTCAGCGTACTCCTGAATAAATTGAATGTCGTGGGATTCGGGCGTCTTATTTTGGAGTTGTTCGTTGTAGTAGGAAAGTGTTTTTTCAAACTTCAGCTTATTCACTTCTCTTTTTTGTGCAAAGTATGAAAACGTTATAAGTAAATTGAATAAAACAACAATGACAAGTGATCTCTTCATTTGCATCTCCTGTTATCAAGGCATTTTAAAAATAAATTTATTATCGTTACCCTTTATCGCATTTCAGTTTATTTTTTTGCTGTATCTATTTCTTCTCTTAAATTCAGTTAGTGGTTGTTCCATACGCATTTATACACAAAACTTTTTTCTTTAAGCTGTCGTAATAAAATAAGGGAGGTAATAAACGAATTATTTTGGGAGAGATGTCTGTCAATAATAGAATAAATTAAAAAAGTGTAGAATTTTTTTAGATTTTTTTTTGTTGGCTCCGGAGGATTTCTTAAACAGCCTTTCAAGTAATTTTTCTGTTGAATCATTTTACTTTGTTTGATTAATGCGATTAAAATAGAATTATTTCCCATTATTCCAAAAGGAAAAATAAAAAAAATTTTCAATGGCATTCACCCCAAACAACAATGTTACCCCGTTTTTTCACCCCATTTATCTACTAACAACTCATAAAGCTTTTAGTTACTCATTGACATTTTTTTTATTTCATCTCTAAGAACAGCGGCTCTTTCATAATCTTCATTTTCAAGGGCAGTACGTAACTTCTCCTGTAAAGATGCAATTTTGGCTTCTTTCGTTTTTATTGGTTCTGACTCACCGGGAACCGATTCTTCTCCTTCATTCATAAAGGGATTTTGTTCAGTAGCCGGAATAAATGAAGCAGAATCCATCACGCTATCCGCAACATAAATTGGCGCGTGGGCTCTAATTGCTAAAGCAATTGCATCACTTGGTCTCGCGTCTATTTCAATCGTCAAGGTTGATAAATCAATTACTAATTGTGCGTAATAAGTATTTTCGCGCAATTCATTAATAAAGATTTGCAGAAGTGTTCCTCCCAAATTATCAATAATGTTTTTCATCAGATCATGCGAAAGTGGTCTCGGAGGTTTTATTCCTTCTAACTCCAACGCAATTGCCTGCGCTTCGGACTGCCCGATAATTATCGGCAATCTTCTATTACCGAATACTTCTTTTAAAAGTAAAGCGTACGCTCCGGCGGAAGAAGGATTAGTGGACATACCCATTATTTCGCACTCAACTTTACCCAAAAAATTACTCCTTAGCTTTTAAGTTTTTTTATTTCTTCGGTTAATACCGGAAGAATTTCAAATAAGTCGCCTGCAATTCCATAATCGGCAACAGTAAAGATAGGCGCATCTTTATCTTTGTTTATTGCAACAATATATTTTGAAGAAGACATCCCGGCTAAATGTTGAATAGCGCCGGAAATTCCGCAAGCGATGTAAAGTGATGGAGAAACGGTTTTTCCTGTTTGTCCTACTTGATCTTCATGAGGTCGCCAACCCGCATCAACAACTGCTCTAGAAGCTCCTACTGCTGCGCCAAGTTGTTCCGCTAATTTTTCAATTAACACAAAATGTTCCGGACCTTTCACCCCCCTGCCGCCTGAGACAATAATATCCGCTTCAGCTACATCAAGCTTTCCTTCAGATCTTTTTATTTCTTTTACTCGGTTTGAGAGATCAGGATTCTCTACGGCAACTGTTGAAATTTTTTCTTCAGCTTTATTTTCCAACTGAACTGCTTTAAAAACATTTGGACGTAAACTATACATTTTAACTTGACTGTTCAATTTCACTTCATGCAAGGCTTTGCCGGCATAAACCGGACGGGTAGCAATTATTTCTTTTTCATTTAGATTAAGAGCAGTACAATCGCTAACTAACCCGGCATTCAAACCAATTGCAATTCGCGGCGCTAAATCTTTTCCAAGTGATGTATTTGAAATGAGAATAAATTCACTTCCTTGTTGAGAGGCATATTCAACTACAATTTTTTTATATGCCGATGAAGAATAGAGTTGCAAGTCTGTGTGAGTAAAATGAACAAGATTACAATTGCAATAAGAAAATACATCGGATGCATTTTCTATCTTTTCACCAATAACAACAGCATCAACCGTCATTTCAAGCGATGAAGCAAAATGCTGTGCAACGGAAAGCGTTTCAAATGACGATTTTTTAATTTTTCCATCTCTTTGTTCAAGAATCGCTAAAATTTTCTTTTCCATAAAAACCTTTCTTTAAATTACTTTTGCTTCTTCGTGAAGAAGTTTTACAAGTTCGGGAACTGCGGAACTATCCGTCCCAAGAATTCTCCCCGGATTTTTTGCTACCGGCATTTTTAGTTGAAGATTCTCGACAAGCGCCGGTTTTGATCCAACCGGTTTTTCCTGGATTACTTTTTTCTTAGCCGTCATAATTCCTTTTAAAGAAGCATAACGCGGATCGTTTAATCCTTTTTGAGCAGTAATAACGCATGGTAAAGAGGTTTCAACAATTTCTTTTCCTCCTTCAATTTCGCGTTCCGCTGTTACGGTTGTTCCTTCAAGTTGAAAGGTCACACAAACAGAAATTGAGTTGTATCCGAGCATTTCTGCTGTTAATTGTCCTACAATTCCGTTATCATAATCAACCGATTGTTTCCCCATAAAAACTAATTCGCAACCAAGTGATTTTATTTCATCTGCTAAAGCTTGTGCAATTGCAAATGAATCGAGTACCTCACCCGTTTTAAGGTGAACGCCTTCATCAACGCCCATCGCCAAAGATTTCCGGATTGTTTCTTTTACTTGATCCCCGCCGACACTTATAACAATAACATCACCGCCAAATTTTTCTTTTGTTTTTAACGCCTCTTCCACAGCAAATTCATCGTAAGGATTAAGGACAAAAGAAACACCTGTTGGATCGATCGATTTTTGGTCTCCTGCTATTTTGACCCTTGTTGCCGTATCAGGTACATGGCTTACACAGACAGCTATTTTCATTATTACCTCTAAATGATTAAATATAGTTGGTGAAAAAATAAATATCATATGCTAATAAAACAAATTAATAAAAAAGTTACTCTGTTTATCGTTAAAATAAAAAAAACGTAGCACAGAGATGAATAATTATTTTTTAATTATTTCTCACATTGTATAACTTTCGCTATGAAAATTTTAAATACTCATCAGGTAATTGAAGAAACTATAGTCGAAGAAAAAACTACCGAGCAAATTCCCGGAAAGGTTGTTTTGTATAATGATGATTGGCATACATTCGATGAAGTTATTTTTCAGCTTATAAAAGCTGTTCAGTGCTCTTTGCATGAGGCAAGAAACTTTGCCTTTGAAGTCCATTTTAAAGGGAGA